>ERZ650308.280-NODE-280-length-27029-cov-18.618003_pt1 | contig 27029 bp, 23 predicted proteins | sample MGYA00376244_ERZ650308 | MGnify/ENA primary metagenome ERZ650308 (study PRJEB26733, sample SAMN07839295) | wastewater metagenome | biome: small river; feature: stream; material: water | place: USA: North Carolina | collected 2016-04-26 ... | reverse complement strand
GCCATTTTATCCCAACGAGCAAACATGGTTGCTTTTCTTACTTCAAATATCCTACCCATAGTTTCATGATTTAAGGTGTGCAAAAATAACACAAAAAAAATAGTCCCGAAAATCGGGACTATTTTAATTTAGTATAATCGAGATTATTTATTCAATTTACTTGTCTTCTTGCTATATAAGAAGTAAACAAATAAGCCAATAATCATCCAAATAAAGGCTACTTTAAGGGTTTGCATATCTAGAGCGAAGATCATTGCTAAGCAAATCACTGCGCCTAAAATAGGTACCAATGGCACCAATGGTGTTTTGAATGGACGCTCCATTTCTGGTGATTTACGTCTTAAAATCCAAACACCTAAGCTAACCAATACGAAAGCGAATAGGGTTCCAAAACTTGTCAAATCACCTGCTACACTTCCTGGAACGAAAGCTGCAAACAATCCTACAAATACAAATAGGATCCAGTTAGACTTGTATGGAGTTTGGTATTTAGGGTGCAAATCGCCAAATGCTTTCGGCAATAAACCATCCTTACTCATAGAGTAAAATATACGGCTTTGTCCCATTAACATCACTAAGATTACAGAAGAAAAACCAGCTAAAATAGCCACAGTTACTGCTGTTGCTAGCCAGCCATATCCTGTCATATAAGTTGAAATAGCATAAGCAACAGATGCTTCTCTTCCTTTTTCTGGATCAACGAAATCTTTCCAGTTAGCTACGCCTGTTAATACGTGGCCAAATAAGATGTAAAGAATGGTACAAACAACCAATGATCCTAAGATACCAATTGGCATATCTCTTTTTGGATTCTTCGCTTCTTGAGCAGCAGTTGAAACAGCATCAAAACCAATAAAGGCAAAGAATACGATTGCAGCTCCACCCAGAACGCCACCCCAGCCATGCTTGAAGGCGCCAGAATAATCCGCAATGACTTTTCCAGCACTGTCTGTAACAGCCGCTTGTCCAGCAGGGATCATATAAGGAGTGTGGTTTTCAGGCTTAATAAACTGCCATCCAATTGCAATAAAAATAATTACGATAGCCACTTTAATAAATACAATCACAGCGTTTACGATTGCTGATTCTTGTGATCCTCTAATCAATAATAAAGTCAATGCTAAAAGGATGATCAATGCTGGCGCATTCATGATACCAGAATGTGCCACACCCATGCTATCTGTAAAGCTTTCAAACGGACTATGGCTCCATTCATATGGTATGGCTCCTCCGGTGAGCTTATTTAAATATTCACTCCAAGCAATAGAAACTGTAGCTGCACCTAATGCATATTCCATAATCAATGCCCAGCCAATAATCCATGCTACTAATTCACCCATTGTAACATAAGAGTAGGCATAAGCACTACCTGCAATAGGGATCATTGCAGCAAATTCTGCGTAACATAAGCCGGCAAAAGCACAACCTACCGCCGCGATAATAAAGGATATCGTTACAGCAGGACCAGCCGCCTGTCCAGCCGCTGCAGCTGTTCTTACAAACAAACCAGCGCCAATAATGGCACCAATACCTAAGGCGATTAAATTACCAGCACCAAGGGTTCTTTTTAGTCCTTTGCCGCCGTCCTCAGATTGAGCTAACATAGCCGTCAAATCTTTCTTTCTAAATAAACTCATAATAATAGGTTTCGATTTAGGTTGAAAAATAGCATTTTTTTTGCAATTCTGAATTAGTTTTTGATAAAAAAGGCCTACAAGTCAAATTTTATGGAGGCCGATTTTTTTACAAGTTATGTGGTATATTGCATCACTAAGCAACCTATGAAAAAATCTAACAAACTAACCGTATACATTGTCATTGCAATGATCGCAGGTGCCATTCTGGGCTACTTTATACACGAAAGTAAGGATCAGGCAACTATTGATGGTTTTGCAAAAAACGTCAAGCTACTTACGACTATATTTTTGAGATTGGTTCAAATGATCATAGCGCCATTGGTGTTCACAACCTTGGTAGTGGGTATTGCCAAATTAGGTGATATTAAAACCGTTGGACGTGTGGGCGGCAAAGCTTTGTTATGGTTCTTGTCTGCATCGTTAATCAGTTTATTGATTGGGCTAGTTTTAGTAAATCTATTGAAACCGGGAGCTGGATTAGATTTGACAGTAGGGGATAGTTCTGGTGTAAAAGATCTAATGGGTAAAACACAGTCATTTAGTGTGATCAATTTTGTGGAGCATGTGTTTCCTAAGAGCATGTTCGAAGCCATGGCTACGAATGAAATTTTACAAATAGTCATATTTAGTATTTTCTTTGGAGTAGCTGCTGCTGCGATAGGAGAGCCTGCAAAAGGATTTATCAAAGCATTGGATACGGTAGCGCATATTATTTTAAAAATGGTAGGCTATGTAATGAACTTTGCTCCATTGGGGGTGTTTGGTGCAATTGCTGCAGTCATAGCTTCTAAGGGCTTAACTGTATTTATATTTTATGGCAAATATTTATTATACTTCTTAATAGGTATAGGAACGCTATGGGCTGTGCTTTTAGGGGTTGGTTATTTAATTTTAAGAAATCGTGTGCCATCCTTGTTAAAGCATATTTCTACACCTTTGGTGATTGCATTTAGTACAACAAGTAGTGAAGCCGTATTTCCAAAATTAACCGAAGAGCTAGAGCGTTTTGGATGCAAGGATAAAATTGTTTCTTTCATTTTGCCATTGGGTTATTCTTTCAATTTAGATGGTAGTATGATGTATATGACTTTTGCGAGTATGGCCATCGCACAAGCTTATGGCATTCATTTAGATATTGGCACGCAATTAACTATGTTAGTAGTATTAATGTTAACCAGCAAAGGGATTGCTGGTGTGCCTAGAGCGTCTTTAGTAGTTGTTACAGCAACTTGTGCCATGTTCAATATTCCTCCAGAAGGGATTGCTTTAATTCTTCCTATTGACCACTTTTGCGATATGTTCAGAACGGCAACCAATGTATTGGGAAATAGTTTAGCAACTACTGCTGTAAGTAAATGGGAAGGGGAGTTGACAGAGCCGCAACAAGTTTAATTTTATACAATTTAGCATGATCACATTATTAGAAGCATTTCATTGGAGTCAATTGTTACAGCCTCAATTTTATATTGAGCATGGAGGACTTTGGTTGATTTTATTAGTGGTCTTTGCAGAGACTGGATTGTTTGCAGGCTTTTTTTTACCTGGAGATAGTTTATTATTTGTTGCAGGTATTTACAGTGCACCGTTGGCTGCAGAGATTTATGCTTCAAACAATCAATGGTTGAATTTATTTATTCTTTTTATTTTTATTTCTACTGCAGGAATCATTGGCAATTATGTTGGATACTTATTTGGAAATAAAGTTGGTCCAACGATGTTTGACTGGAAGGAGAATATCTTTTTTAAGAAAAAATATTTGATGCAAGCGCAAGATTTTTATGAAAAGCATGGAGGTAGAGCAATTGTGATCGCAAGGTTCATTCCTATCATAAGAACATTTGGACCAATCATTGCAGGTATTGTGAAGATGGATAAAGCCAAGTTCATGTATTACAACATTGTTGGTTGTTTGGCTTGGGTGGGTAGTATGTTATGTGCGGGTTATTTTTTACAGTCTTGGATCTTAACCCATTTTAATTTTGATCTAAAGAATCACTTAGAAGTAATTGTTTTGGGTATTGTTGGCGTAACAACTTTGCCTGTGATTATAAAAGTGATTACACATCGCGCTAAAAAAGCGTAAGCATAAAACTTTCTTGCATGAACAATAAGCAAATCGGACTTTTTTCCCTGCCTGTATTAGTGGCTGCCTTGGGATATTTTGTAGATGTATACGATTTATTATTATTTACCATAGTCCGTCAGCCAAGCGTTTTAGCGGTAGGCTCGTCTTTAGAAACCATCATTGTAGATAGTGCGCATATTATCAACTGGCAAATGTCTGGCTTGTTAATAGGAGGTATATTATGGGGTATCATTGGCGATAAACAAGGACGATTAAAAGTCTTATTTGGGTCCATTTTATTATACTCATTGGCGAATATCTTAACTGCCTATGTGCAAACAGTAGATCAATATGCCTATTGCAGATTTGTAGGAGGGATAGGCTTAGCAGGTGAACTCGGTGCGGGCATCACATTGGTATCAGAGATGTTACCCAAAAACAAAAGAGGTATTGGCACTTCGATGGTGGCAGGCATTGGACTATTTGGTGCCGTATTTGCCTATTTCACATTTAAGTATACGCAAGATTGGAGATTGTGCTATAAAATAGGCGGTGGCTTGGGATTCTTTTTGTTGGTATTACGCGTAAGAGTAGCAGAATCCTTTATGTTTGAATCCGCTAAATTGGCGAATATCAACAAGGGCAATTTCTTCTTATTTTTTAGTTCTTATAAAAGGTTTTCTAAATACATCAAAGCTATATTAATAGGATTACCTACTTGGTTCGTAATAGGTGTGATGGTGAACTATAGTAACAAGTTTGCAACAGGTTTATATGGAGATAATTTAATTGACTCAGGCAGGTCCGTGATGTTTGCTTATATCGGTATTGCAGTGGGTGATTTATTGATTGGATGGGTGAGCCAATATTTTCAAAGTAGGAAAAAAGCCTTGCTTTTATTTTATACAATCAGTATCCTAGGGATGGTCTTGTTTTTTAGTGCATTCAACAATAGCGATACAAGGATGTATGCTATTTGTGCATTCTTAGGTTTTAGTACGGGCTATTGGGCCATTTTCAATCAAATGGCTGCAGAACAATTTGGTACCAACTTGAGGGCGACAGCTGCAACTACGATACCCAATATGGTCCGCGGAGCCTTGCCATTGATTAATTTTTTATTTTTAGATATTTTACAAAAATCAATGGGATGGACGATTGTCCAAAGTGGTATTGTTACAGGAACAGTTGTGATGGGAATCACTTTAATCGCATTTGTTTTTACAGAAGAAACATATCATAAGGATTTGGATTATTTAGAGCATGACAATCCATTGCCATAATTTGTCACCCCTATGCGTTTATTGTTTATTCGTTTTTCTTCCATAGGTGATATCGTATTCACAACACCTGCCATCCGTTGTACAAAGCAACAGATTCCAGGGGTAGAGATTCATTTTTTGACCAAGTCTTCTATGAAGGCAGTCACTGCAGCCAATCCATACATAGATCATTTTCATTACTTTGATAAAGATTTGAATGCAACCATCAAGGAATTAAAGGCATTTCAATTTGATTATATCATAGACCTGCATCAAAATTTTAGAACCTTTCGAATTCAAAAAGCATTAGGTATTCCTTGCTTAGCTTATCATAAACTAACTGTTCAAAAATTCCTACTCACTAAACTACACCTAAACTTTATGCCCACTAGGCATATTGTAGATCGTTCCTTAGACGCAGTAGCCAATTTAGGCGTAGTGTATGATGGAAAGGGGTTGGATTATTTTATCCCCCAAGAAGTTGCCTTAAAGTCAAATGCATTACCTGCAACACATGCAGATGGCTATATCGCTATTGTCATAGGTGCTTCTTATGCGAGTAAAAAATTGCCAATTGCTGAACTACAATCGCTTTGCCATAAAATTCCATATCCAATTGTTTTAATAGGAGGGAAGGAAGATCAGGCAGAGGGTGATGCAGTGGCGTCTGTGAATCCTATTAAAATACACAATGCTTGTGGGCAATTTAATTTACATGAATCTGCTTTATTGGTGAAAAATGCCAAAACAGTCATATCTCATGATACTGGTTTCTTATACATTGCATGTGCGTTTCATAAAAAAACGGTAGCTATCTGGGGTGCTACTTCTCCAGCATTACAAGTGGAACCCTATTACCCTTCAGGTTTAAATAATACAGAATGGTACTTTAATGCCATCGTGCCTAAATTACCATGTCAGCCCTGTTCTAATTACGGAACCAAGCAATGCCCTCAAGGACATTTTGCATGCATGAAAAAACAAGATTTACAAGCCATCGCAGATAAGGCGATTGGGTATTATAAAGAAGCTTAGTATTTTTTTTATCTCTTTTCTTTTAGTGCAATTTCAATTTGATCGAATAATAATTTCGAGTCTATTTCGAGAAAAGCCATGATATCATAAACAATACAAAAACTTGTTTGATGTTTGCCGTCTTCAATACTCACTATAGTAGACGGATTTATTTTTAAATCATTTGAGATTTTGGCAATCGAAATTGACGCATTCATTCTGGCGTGTTTCAAGACTGTTCCAATTGCTTTAGAGATAATATGTTGTTGCTCTTTTTCCAGTGTTGCGGTTTCATTAAATGTATAGCTAATTTTTAATAGTCAATCTTATAACTACAACTTATTGCTATACTTAGTATATATTCTAAGTAGCATGTGGAAATATCCGTAAGCTTTTTTTCTCATGATTTTTGAATGCTTTATGCGTGTACTTTTAATAAGTAAATCAATAAAATATAATTTATGAAAAAATCATTTTTAATTTTCATAGCACTGTTTTTATTTTCTTGTCAAAAAGAAGACGAAAATTTTAAACCTAGTGTTGAAATATTATCTCAAAAGGCATATTACATAATGCTAAGAGATATTAACAAACAATTTGATTTAATCTTGAATGAATCAAAGCCAAAAGACATAAGCTTATCTGAATACAAAATGGAATTAATCTCAGGGAAAATTGGATTACCAATAACTCAACAAAATAAAATTTTAAATGCGACAAATCCGCTAATTGATTACTCATCTAAACTTGCTAAAATAAATTCAATACCATTAGATGATCTTAGTTCTAAAATAGCATTTGGTGGTCTATATGCCCCAGACGATAATTTAAATTCTAAATACAACGAAAATAGTTTTAAAGTTGACAATAAATTATCAATCACAAAATCTTATGCATCAAATACAAAACAAGTAATGAAAATAGATGCAAATGATGTTCTTGATTGTGCATTAGCTGCAATAGGTGCTGATGCATTATGGGCTTTTGGGGGATCTTCTGCTGTGTCTTGGACTGCTGCTGCTATGACCAATGCTTTTAGTGCAATTGCTAAAAGATTTTTAGGACCAGTTGGGGTTGCAATCGCTGTTGTAAGTTTTGGAATATGTATTACTCATCAATCAAATGACTAATTATGTATATTTATTTTATCCCATTTTTAAGCTCATTGCTTTGGTTTCGAATTAATTGTTTGAATATTGCCATTAAAGCCAATAAGAATGTCAAAGGCGAGGTTGTACATCTTACATTATTTGTAATTTCTTCATCTTTGTTTTGTTATTTTTTAATAACTATTTAAATCGCTTTTTTGTGTAAATAAATAAAGCCCCGCAATGCGAGGCTTTATTTTGTATAAGATCATGTAAATGATTACAAAGTCTTCAATACGTCGTTCATATTTCTAACTGCATCTGCACTCTTGTTGAATGCTGCTTGTTCGTCTGCAGATAAATCCATTTCAACAATCTTCTCCCATCCGTTCTTGCCAATGACAACAGGCACGCCTAAACAGATATCGTTTTGGCCGTACTCGCCGTTTAAGCTTACGCAACAAGTGAATAATTTCTTTTCATCACGCACGATACTTTCTACCAATGCCGCTCCTGCTGCACCTGGTGCATACCATGCAGATGTGCCTAATAATTTAGTCAAGGTAGCTCCGCCCACCATGGTGTCGTTAATGATTTGTTGTTGTTGTTCTTCAGTTAAGAATTTTGTTACTGGAATACTGTTCCAAGTAGCATGCTTTACTAAAGGGATCATAGTCGTATCTCCATGTCCACCTACTACGATTGCATTTAAGTCTGCAGGGCTGCAGTTTAAATGTGAACTTAATTGATATTTAAAACGAGCGCTATCTAATGTTCCGCCCATACCAATAATTCTATTTTTTGGCAAACCTGTTGATTGCAATGCTAAGTAAGTCATTGTATCCATTGGATTGCTGATGACTATAATGATTGCATTTGGTGAATGCTTTAAGATATTCTCGCAAACGCCTTTAACAATCCCTGCATTCGTTCCAATCAATTCTTCTCTTGTCATTCCTGGTTTACGTGGTAAGCCAGAAGTGATTACAACCACATCTGAGTTGGCTGTTTTTGTATAGTCGTTGGTACTACCGCTGATGCGTGTATCAAAACCTAATAACGCAGCTGTCTGCATCATGTCTTGCGCCTTGCCTTCTGCAAAGCCTTCTTTAATGTCTAGTAATACTAATTCTGAAGCCAATTCTTTACGTGCAATATTATCTGCACAAGTAGCTCCAACTGCACCAGCACCAACAACGGTAATTTTCATATCTATTAATTTAAATTTTGAACTTGATTTAATCGGGGCAAAGTTAGTTATTTGCCACCTATAATTTTAAGTAATTCAGGAACTTTAACCCCTTGTTCGTATACTTTTAACAACTGACCTTTGTCATAAATTGCCACAAAGGGGGTCATGCGAGGTCTAAAGAATACAGGGATGGAGAATTCTGGATCCCTTCCAACTATCACATTGGATTGCTTGTCCAAACCGTATTTAGTGGCAAAGGCCTTGATTTCATTCATTTCCTTATAGCTATTCCAAATAAAGAAGACCGACTTGAATTTGTCTGCATTTTTTGTCAATTCAGCTGCTTCTTCTTGGCAATGAGAACAGTCTGGGCTAAAGATGATGATACAAGTGAATCTAGTTTTTGGTATTTGGGTATTGCTAAAGGATTTACCAGTAGTAAGGTTTAGGGTAAATCTTGGAATATTTTTATCTTTTAGGAATGGGGCATTGGGGTCAATATTGGATTGTGCCGACAAACTCATTGATGAAACTACACTAACAATGAATAGACTAAATACTGCGATTGCTTTTTTCATAATTTATTTATTTTGAGCCATCATACGCATGGCTTTTGCGTCTTGTAAAAATTCAGATGCGAAGATGAAATCGTTTAATAATTTATTCTGACTAAATATGATATCTTGATTACTGCCTTCCCATTCTTTTTTTCCCTTGTGTAAGTATATAATGTATTCGCCAATTTCCATTACACTGTTCATGTCATGTGTCACTACAAGGGTAGTGATATTAAACTCCTTGGTTAATTCTTTTATTAATTGGTCAATCACCAAAGAGGTTTGAGGATCTAAGCCTGAATTAGGTTCGTCACAAAACAGATACTTTGGTTCTAATACCAGTGCGCGAGCTAGGCCTACTCGCTTTTTCATTCCCCCGCTTATTTCTGCTGGATATTTTTCGTTCACTCCAGTGAGTTGAACTCTATCTAGTATCTTATTTACTTTCGCTATTTTTTCGGCCTCTTTTAAATCGCTAAACATGTCTAATGGGAATTTGACATTTTCTTCTACCGTCATGGAGTCGAATAAGGCATTCCCTTGAAACAACATGCCAATACTGTTTCTTAATTCCTTTTTTTGTTCTTTACTTAGTGTTGCAAAATCAGCTTGATCAAACATCACTTTTCCCTGGTCTGCTTGAATCAAATCCACAATACATTTAACCAAGACGGTTTTCCCACTTCCGCTCGCTCCAATGATTAAATTACACATACCTGTCTTAAACTGCGCACTCACATCGTCGATGATCACTTTGTCACCAAAGGCTTTGTTGATATGTTGTATTTCAATCATGCGTTTATAATGGTACTTGTAAAGTTAAGAGATCTTCAAACTGATCCGCTCTACTGATTAATTTTACTTCGCTATTTTGATATAAAACCTGTGCTGGTTTAAATCTTGCATTGTAATTGCTTGCCATCTCATAACCGTAGGCGCCTGCATTGTAAAATACCAATAAATCGCCTTCTTCTATAGCAGGGATGGCTCTATCCCAGGCGAATGTATCCGTTTCGCAGATATTGCCAACCACTGCATATTGCTTAGTTGGTTTCTCTGGGCTAGTTAAATTATCAATATGATGGTATGCATCATAAAACATAGGACGGATTAAATGATTCAATCCTGTATTTAATCCTGCGAATATTCGATCCCCCGAAGTTTTTAATACATTCACTTTGGCGATAAAAAATCCCGCTTCGCTCACCATGTATTTACCTGGCTCAAACCATGCAGTCAAGCTTCGTCCGTATTTTTCAGATAATTGCTCCATTGCCTTATTCACTTCCTTGCCTAATGATGCCATATCTGTTCCTTGTTCACCTGGCTCATAAGGCACTTTAAATCCACCACCAAAATCCAAGACTTCAACTGTTGGAAAATGAGGAAGTAGGACATCAAACACTTCTGCAGACTTCATAAATACAGCTACATCCTTAATCTCACTACCTGTATGTATGTGTAAAGTGCGAATGTTGATTTGATATTTTTCTTGAATTAATTTTAATGCCTCCAATTGCGCCACAGGAATACCAAATTTACTTTTATCATGCCCTGTTGAAATTTTCAAATTGCCACCTGCCATTACATCAGGCCTTATACGAACGCCAACTGCTTTTGATGCGCCAAATTTTTGTCCAAATTTTTCTAAATTGGATAAACTATCAATATTCACGTTAACGCCTAGTTCAATAGCAGTAACAATTTCATCAAAACCAACACTATTGCTTGTGTATAAAATATTGTTAGGGGAAAATCCAACATGCAATGCTAATTTAACTTCGTTGATTGAGCTGCAATCTATATTACATCCTATATTTTTTATGACTTTTAATATATGGATATTGGTCAATGCTTTACACGCGTAAAAAAAACGAGTTTGAGTCGCAGAAAAATGCGTCAATAAATTTTGATATTGCTGTTCAATTTTTTCTGCATGGTACACATAAAGTGGTGTGCCAAATTGTTGTGCTGCAGCATTTAATTCTGCGTAGGAAAGACTTGCATTCATACTATAAAGATACGGCCAGAACTAGGTTCTGGCCGTATCTTGGTTCAATATTTTTAGGAAAATCCATGAAAGGAAAAACTACTAATCGTTATCTACTGGACTTTCTGGAGCAATATCTTCTTCATTTGATTCTGGAGTAAAATCTCCGGTTTCTTCTTCCGTATTCGGTGTTTCTGTTTGCTCAAACACGCTATTGTCAGTAAAGTCTTCTGGCTTGATCACTGTAGCTTCTACAATCTGATCTGCCAAGACTTCTTTGATCTTAGGTAAGTCTTCCGTAGAGTTGATGCCAAAGTAATCCATGAAGTTTCTAGAAGTAGAGTATACCAATGGCTTACCAGGTAATAATTCGTTACGTCCACTAATCACAATCAATTCCTTTTCTAATAATTTCTGGATAGAGTAGTCACTATTCACACCTCTTATCGCTTCCACTTCCCCTTTTGTAATAGGTTGCTTGTAAGCAATGATCGCTAAAGATTCCAAGGCTGCGTTAGATAAGCGTTTTAAGAACTTATCTCCATTTAATTGCGCAATGGTCGTGTGGAAAGTTGGCTTAGTCAAAAACTGCCAGCCCCCTCCACTTTGCTTTAATTCAAAAGGGTAGTATTCTGTACCATATTTTTCCTGGATACCTTCTAAAGCAGATTCAATCTGCTCGAGGGTGATACGCTCTTCCAAGAATCCAAAAGCATTATTGATTAGTTCAGTGATATCATTCGCATTTAATGCTTTATCACTTGCAAATACCAAGGCTTCAATATGCGGAATGATTTGACTTATTTCCATAATTCTTTTGCTTATCCGTTTAATGCAGCAGCACCACTTACGATCTCTGTTAATTCAGTCGTAATAGCAGCTTGTCTTGCACGGTTATAAGATATTTTCAATGATTTCAACAATTCGTTAGCGTTTTCACTTGCCTTATCCATTGCAGTCATTCTAGCACCATGCTCACTTGCATTGGCATCTAAAACAGCTTTGAATAATTGAGTATTCAATATTTTAGGCATCAATTCTGCCACCAAAGCTTCCTTCTGTGGTTCAAAAATGAAATCTGTTTTTTTAGTATTGGCTTTCTTTTCCATTTTTGGAATAGGCAAGAAAGGTTCTGATTTGTAGACCTGTGTTGCTGCGTTTTTGAATTCGCTATATACAATTTCAATTGCATCAAACTCTTTGTTCTCAAAGGCTTTCATCGCAGCCTTAGCAGCAGCTTGAACCGTTTCAAACTTTAAATTCAAGAAGATATCTTTAAAATCAGCATTGGTGTTATAGCCCAATTTGCTTAAGCTTTCAAAGCCTTTTTTACCAATGTTCCAGATGGTCACATTTTGTGTTGGATATTTTTCTGCGATTGTTGCGCGGGTCATTTTAACCAAGTTGGCATTGTAACCACCACACAATCCTCTATCAGATGTAACCACAATAAATAATACATTGTTAACAGGACGTTGCTCCGCTAGCGCCAAATTCATATCCCCCTCTAAACTACTGATGATATTGCTTAGCATATCTTGTAGTTTGCGAGCATAAGGTCTCATTTGGGTAATGGCATCTTGTGCACGACGTAATTTTGCAGCACTCACCATCTTCATCGCTTTAGTGATTTGCTGTGTACTTTGGGTACTTTTAATTCTATTTCTAACTTCTTTTAATTGACCAGCCATAGTGCTTGTTTATTAGGCGAGCAAAGGTATCATTTTTTAGCCAATTTTCACCTCAAACCCCCTTCAACTTAATTTTTTGATGCAATAGGCCTTAAAATCACCAAATCCACCCCAATTACTTATCTTTGAAGCCCCTTGATTAACAAGGACAAACACCCAATTTTAGCAAGAATATGTTGCAGATTATCAGTAAACTATTTGGCGGATCGAAAAGCGAGAAAGACGTCAAGAAAATACAGTATTTAGTTCCAGTCATAAATGGTCATTTTGAGGCGTATAGAACCCTTACCCATGACCAATTAAGGAATAAAACAGCCGATTTTAAATTCCGAATTACGGAGCACCTTAAATCGATTGATCAAGTCATTGCCGAGGCGCAGCAAAGGGCCGAGGACCTTGACGTGGCCGATTTGTTGGGTAAAGATGCTATTTACCAAGAGGTCGACAAGTTAAAAAAAGACCGTGATCAGGCTTTGGAACAAATCTTATGGGATATTTTACCTGAGGCTTTTGCTGTCGTGAAAGAAGCTGCGCGCAGATTTACTGAAAATGAGGCATTAACAGCCACTGCGACCGATCTGGATCGTGAATTATCCGTTAAAAAAGAATATGTCACCATTCAGGGGGATCAATCTATTTTCCAAACAACATGGAAAGCAGCTGGCACGCCAGTTCGTTGGAATATGGTGCACTATGATGTGCAGTTAATTGGTGGTATCGTATTGCATCAAGGTAAGATTGCCGAAATGTCAACAGGTGAGGGTAAGACTTTGGTGTCTACTTTACCAGCCTATTTAAATGCACTTGCAGATGAGGGTGTGCATATTGTTACAGTGAACGATTATTTAGCGAAAAGAGATAGTGAATGGAATGGTACTTTATTTGAGTGGTTGGGTATTACAGTAGATTGTATCGATAAACATCAGCCTAATTCTGAAGACAGAAGAAACGCTTACCGCGCAGGTATCACCTATGGTACCAACAATGAGTTTGGTTTTGATTATTTAAGAGACAATATGGTGCATACACCAAATGAAATGGTGCAACGTAAACACCATTACGCGATGGTGGATGAGGTAGATAGCGTTTTGATTGATGATGCCCGAACGCCATTGATCATTTCAGGTCCTATTGGTCATCAAACTGGAGAGCAACAATATTTTCAATTAAAGCCAAGGATTGAACAATTAGTAGAGATTCAAAAGAAAGTGGCGAATCAATTTTTAATTGAAGCAAAAAAGAAAATTAGCGAAGGCAATGACGATCCTAAGGATGGCGGATTGGCCTTGTACCGTGCGTTTAGAGCATTGCCAAAAAACGGCGCTTTGATTAAATATTTAAGTGAGCCTGGAATTCGTGTTAAATTACAAAAAGCAGAGAATTACTATTTGGCGGATCAACAAAGAGAAATGCCAATTGTTGACGAGGCATTGTATTTCCATATTGACGAAAAAAATAATTCCGTTGAATTAACAGATAAAGGATTGGCATTGATTACTGGTGCTGGAGAAGATCCGAATTTCTTTTTGTTGCCCGATATCAGTGTCGCTTTAAATGCAATTGATGTGGATGTGCATATTCCTGCTGAGCAGAAAATGCAACAAAAAGAAGCGATCATTTCTGAGTATAGTATTAAAGCAGATCGTATCCATACAGTCAATCAATTATTGAAATCATATACTTTATTTGACAAGGATATCGAGTATGTGGTGATTGATGGTCAAGTGAAAATTGTGGATGAACAAACGGGTCGTATCATGGAAGGTCGTCGTTATTCAGATGGCTTACACCAAGCGATTGAAGCAAAAGAAAATGTGAAGATCGAAGCAGCTACACAGACTTACGCAACCATTACTTTGCAGAACTTTTTTAGAATGTACCACAAATTAGGTGGTATGACAGGTACTGCAGAAACAGAAGCATCTGAGTTTTGGAGTATCTATAAACTAGACGTAGTTTCTATTCCAACCAATATTCCGGCAGTTCGTATCGACGAGCAAGATTTAGTTTTCAAAACCAAGCGAGAGAAATTTGGTGCGGTGATTGAATCGATCGAAGCATTAAGAGCAGAAGGAAGACCTGTATTGGTGGGTACGACATCGGTGGAAGTGAGTGAATTATTGAGTAGAATGTTGCGTCAAAAAAATATTCCACACAATGTATTGAATGCGAAACAACATGCTAGAGAAGCACAGGTAGTTGCAGAGGCTGGCTTGACTGGCGCTGTTACTATTGCAACGAATATGGCGGGTCGTGGAACGGATATTAAATTAAGCCCAGAAGTTAAGGCAGTAGGTGGATTGGCAATATTGGGTACAGAACGTCATGACTCTCGTCGTGTAGACAGACAGTTAAGAGGTCGTGCGGGAAGACAAGGTGATCCGGGTTCTTCTCAGTTCTTTGTCTCTCTAGAAGACGATTTGATGCGCATGTTCGGAAGTGAGCGTATTGCTAAAGTAATGGACTTTGCAGGATACAAAGAAGGTGAAGTGATTCAACATAGTATGATCACTAAATCGATTGAGCGTGCGCAGAAAAAAGTAGAAGAAAATAACTTTGGAGTAAGAAAGCGTTTATTGGAATACGATGATGTAATGAACAAACAAAGAACGGTGATTTATAAAAAAAGAAACCATGCTTTGTTTGGTGAAAGGTTGGCTTTAGATGTAGACAATGCGTTTTACCAAGTGATAGAAAACTTGACTTTCGCTCACAAAACAACCAATGATTATGAGGCATTAAAATTGGCTTTAATTGTTCAAGTGGGCCTAGACTCAAAAATAACTAAGGAAGAATTTGCAGCACAAAAAGAAAATGATTTAGCTGAACTATTATACCAAGAAGCGATTGCGCATTATGAGTATAAGAAAAAAGAGATGATGCAAAATAGCATCCCTGTTTTTAAGAATATTAGAACGCAAGAAGGCAAGCATATCGAAAATGTGATTGTACCAGTTAGCGACGGAAAAATGGTTTTCAATGTGTTGGTTAACTTAGATAAAAATATTGAAACAAAGGGTGCATTATTGGCTACCGAATTTGAAAAATCAATTGCGTTAAGTTTAATTGACGATGCGTGGAAAGAGCATTTGCGTGCAATGGATGATTTAAAACAATCTGTACAGACAGCCACCTATGAACAAAAGGATCCATTGGTGATTTATAAGATGGAAGCGTTTGAATTGTTCAGAAAAATGGATATCGAGATCAACTATAAAATGGTGCAGTTTTTATGCCATGCACATATTCCATCAGAAGCAACTGATGTGAAAGAAGGGCGTCAACAAAAAACAGATTTGAGTAAGTTGAGTGCCAACAGAACAGAAGATGGTACGCCAACTGAAAATGAATACCATGATCCGTCTGCGCCAAAACAAGCGCCTATCACTGTGGGTCCAAAAATCGGTCGAAATGATCCTTGCCCTTGTGGTAGTGGTAAAAAATACAAAGCTTGTCACGGGAAAGATGTGGCGTAAAAAAATAAATTATGTTGCCAGTTAATCAATACATAGATCATACTATTTTAAAGCCAACTTGTTTGGTTTCAGATATTCATAAAGTATGTGAGGAAGCAAAAATACATGCGTTTGCTGCAGTTTGCGTGCCACCTAATTTTGTGAAATTAGCCAAAGAATTAACTGCTGGATCCAATGTAAAAGTAGCTACAGTGATTGGGTTCCCTTTTGGGTACAGTGCTACTGAAGCTAAAATTGCAGAAATTATTTTAGCGATGGTGGATGGCGCCGATGAGTTGGATGTAGTGGCGAATATCTCTGCGATCAAAAACGGAGATTGGATGGCTATCGCCGATGAAATAAATCATATCATGCCAGTGATCCGTTCTAAGGGCAAGGTGGTAAAAATAATTATTGAGTCGGGTGTATTAACGGATGATGAAATTATAAAGTGTTGTGATATTTACGGCATCGCTGGAATTGATTATTTAAAAACTTCTACAGGCTATGCAGAAAAAGGTGCAAGTATAGAAGCTGTGAAGTTATTTAGAAAATACCTGCCTGAAAATGTACAAATCAAAGCTTCTGGCGGTATTCGAGATTACGAAACCACTAAAGCAATGATTGAAGCGGGTGCCACTCGTATTGGTTGTAGTGCAGGTGTCGCAATTGTTACTGGTGCACAGATTGATCAAACAAAAAGTAATTACTAATTTATGTTACTAGAGAAAATAAAAACCTTAGCAGCGCAAAACCAAGCAGAGAATATTGCAACAAGAAGACATCTTCATGCACATCCTGAATTGAGCTACCAAGAATTTGAAACTAGTAAATTTGTACAAGCACAATTAACAGCAATAGGCATTCCGTTTACTGTGATTGCCACTACTGGTGTTTTGGGTATCATAGAAGGAAAAAATCCATCAAAGCGCGTCATTGCATTGCGTGCAGATATGGATGCATTGCCAATTATAGAAGAAAATCAAATTGATTATAAGTCTACTAATGAAGGGGTGATGCATGCATGTGGTCATGACGTGCATACCACCATTTTATTAGGTGCTGCAAAAGTTTTATGGTCATTAAAGGATGAATTTGAAGGCACGATTAAATTGTTGTTTCAGCCAGGTGAAGAAAAAAATCCGGGTGGAGCAAGCTATATGATTCGTGATGGAGCATTGGAAAACCCAAAGCCTCAAGGTATCATTGGATTGCATGTGCATCCAGGATTGAATGAAGGTAAATTGAGTTTTAGAAAAGGACGTGTGATGGCAAGTGCCGATGAATTATATATCAGTATCAAGGGGCCAGGTGGACATGCTGCCACGCCACATCAAACTGTAGACACCATCTTAGTAGCTGCACAGTTGATTCAAAGTTTACAAACGATTATCTCTCGTAACAGAAATCCTCAGAATCCATCTGTGCTATCTATCTGTTCTATCCATGGAGGTAATACAACCAACGTCATTCCTAGTGAAGTAAAATTGATGGGTACATTTAGGGCGATGGATGAAGTATGGCGTTTTCAAGCGCATGAATTAATGCTGCAACAAGCGAAAGGTTTAGCCCTAGCCACTGGAGCCGAGATTGATTTTAGGGTAGACGTTGGATATCCTACTGTGGACAATGAACCTGTTATTACAGAAGCGGCATGGAAATTAGCCGACCAATATATGGGTCAAGAAAATGTGGAAGAGACAGAAAAAAGAATGGGCGCAGAGGACTTTGGCTACTATTCGCAAGTGATTCCAGGTTGTTTTTTCCGTTTAGGCGTAAGAAATGAAGCAACTGGTATCATCCATAATGTGCACACACCTCATTTTAATATAGATGAAGCAGCAATTGAACAAGGAGTAGGCATGATGGCCTGGTTAGGGGTTAAATTGTTCGCTTAAATCGCTTTTTAATTTATTCCTTAGCTTTGTAACACTTATAAACTAACATTCGTTTTAAAATTTATACATGGCAGACAACACGAACAAAGACAATCTTAGAAGAGAACAAGCACTTGAATATCATGCTGGAGGAAGACCAGGTAAGATAGAAGTGATTCCAACAAAGGAAGCTAAAACACAAAAGGATTTGTCTTTGGCATATAGTCCTGGTGTGGCTATCCCTTGTACAGAAATTAAGAATAATCCTTCAGACGCTTACAAGTATACTGCAAAAGGGAACCTGGTTGGTGTTATTACCAATGGAACTGCGGTTTTAGGATTAGGTAATATTGGACCTTTAGCTAGTAAGCCTGTGATGGAAGGGAAAGCGGTATTGTTTAAAATATTTGCAGACATTGACGTGTTTGATATTGAAATCAACGAAACGGATCCTGATAAATTTGTAGAAATTGTAAAATCTTTAGAGCCCACATTTGGAGGGATTAATTTAGAAGATATCAAAGCGCCTGAGTGTTTTTATATTGAGCAAAGACTAAGAGAGGAAATGAATATTCCTGTCATGCATGACGACCAGCATGGTACTGCGATTATTAGTAGTGCTGCTTTATTGAATGCATTGGAATTGCAAAAGAAAAAAATTGATAAAGCAAAATTTGTCGTGAATGGTGCGGGTGCCGCAGCCATGGCTTGTATTAAATTATATGTAGCATTGGGTGCACGCTACGAGAACTTTACACTTTTTGATAAAGATGGAGTATTGCACCAAGGAAGAACAGATTTAGGAGCAGATAGAAAACCATTTGCAATTAAGTCTGAAAAGATGACTTTGGCAGAAGCAATGAAAACAGCTGATGTATTTTTAGGACTGAGTGTGGGCAATGTGGTTACAAAGGAAATGATTGCATCCATGCCAAAAAATCCTGTTGTTTTTGCTTTAGCCAATCCTGATCCAGAAATTGGATATGAAGATGCGTCATCTGTTCGTAAGGATATCATCATGGCTACTGGTAGAACAGATTACCCTAACCAAGTAAATAATGTATTAGGCTTCCCTTATATTTTCAGAGGTGCTTTGGATGTGCGTGCTTCTGCAATCAATGAAGCAATGAAATTGGCTGCAGTTAAAGCATTGGCAGAATTAGCAAAAACAGCGGTGCCTGATTTGGTAAACATGGCGTACAATCAAACCAATCTATGTTTTGGTCCTGAATACATTATACCAAAGCCTTTAGACCCAAGGTTATTGAGTACGGTTGCTCCAGCAGTAGCTAGGGCGGCTGTCGCTTCAGGCGTGGCACAATTGCAAATTGGAAATTGGGCAGAATATGAATTAAGTTTAAATAAGCGTCTTGGATTGGATAATCAAATGATGCGCTTAATCAGCAATAAGGCAAGACGTGATCCAAAGCGCTTGGTATTTGCAGATGCAGAAAACACGAAGATTTTAAAAGCAGCAAGTATTATATACGACGACGGTATTGCTTATCCAATTTTATTGGGTAATGAAACTCGAATCAGAAATATTGCTGCGGAAAATAATATTGACATTGACGACTTACCAATCATTGACGTAAGAAGTGATGAAATGGAAGCAAAGCGTGAATTTTTTGGTTCTTTATTATTCCAAAAGAGACAACGTAAGGGTATCAATAAATATGAGAGCTTAAAATTAATGCGCACACAAAACTATTTTGGTGCGATGATGGTAGAAACTGGTGAGGCCGATTCTATGTTATCTGGTTTGACGCGAAATTATGCTGACGGTATTAAGCCGGCATTGCAAATTATTGGCGTGGATGAAGGCGTGAAGAAGATTGCCGGAATGTATATTCTCTTAACAAAGAAAGGTCCATTGTTTTTAGCGGATACGACAGTGAATATTAGCCCAACTGCAGAAGAATTGGCTGACATCACTTTATTGGTGGCAAAAGAAGTACGTAATTTTAATATGGAGCCAAGGGTTGCGATGTTGAGCTATTCTAATTTCGGAAGTAGTGATACGCCTGAAGCTAGACTAGTTGCAGAAGCGACGAAAATTGTAAAGCAAAGAAACCCTTCATTGATAGTCGATGGCGAAATGCAAGGTATGCTTGCTTTCAACAAAGAAATTTTAAAGGAAAATTATCCATTTAGTGATTTAGTAGATGCGGACGTCAACGTCTTAATCTTCCCTAATTTAACTGCAGGAAATATTGCCTATCATTTATTGAAAGAAATTGGAGGTATTGATGTAATTGGTCCTGTGTTATTGGGCATGAAAAAACCAGTCAATGTATTGCAATTAGGTTCTAGTGTTCGTAATATTATCAATATGGCGACTGTAGCGGTTGTTGATGCTCAGTTGAAAACAAGAATTGACACAGCAACTGAAGTAGAAAGAACAAGTTGGTGGAAGAAGTTGAAAAAGAAAAAGAAATAGTTAAATTTAATCCATGGATTTTTTCACCTTATTTGGTAAATATTTATTGATGCTCAAGGGCATGTTTACTGCTACCGAAAACAATCGAATGTTTTGGAAGGAGTATATAAGGCAATGTGTGGACATTGGGATTGGGTCCTTACCAATTGTGGTAATCATTTCTTTTTTCTTAGGCGCAGTAACAACGGTTCAAACAGCTTCTCAATTGGTGAGTCCATTAGTTCCTTTAGCAACAATAGGGATAGTGGTAAGAGATAGTATTTTATTGGAATTTGCACCTACATTTTTAAGTATTGTATTGGCTGGCGTTGTTGGTAGTAAGATCGCTAGTGAATTAGGCAATATGCGTATTAGCGAACAAATTGATGCATTAGAGATCATGGGTGTCAATACTAAAAACTATTTAATCCTCCCTAAGATCCTTGGAGCTATTACAACAGTTCCTTTATTGGTGGGTATCTCAGCAGTAATTGGTATCTGGGGTGGTTACATTGTAGGTAGCTGGACCAATGTAGTCCCTGCCGAGGTTTTCATCACGGGCATACGAAAAGACTTTGTGATTAATTATGTCAATATTGGTTTTTATAAATCTTTCATTTTTGCTATTATCATTAGCACAGTGCCTGCATTTTATGGGTACTATGTGAAAGGAGGCGCATTAGAAATAGGAAAAGCGGGAACCAAGTCGGTTGTAGTTAGCTGTATCCTTATTTTAATTGCAGATTATATCGTTGCAGCCATCGCATTATAGTTGTAACTTTAGTACAAATCTCATCACATGAAAATAAGTTTTCACGGAGCAGCTCGTACTGTTACAGGTTCAAAACATTTAGTTCAGTTAGATCATGGAGAAAACTTTTTACTCGATTGCGGCTTGTTTCAAGGCTTAGGAAGAGAAACAGATGCATACAATGCAAATTTCGGTTTTGATCCTACTATTTTAGATTATGTTATTCTATCCCATGCGCATATAGACCATACAGGCTTATTGCCTAAGTTGGCAGCAGAGGGATTTAGAGGAAAAATTTATTGTACACCTGCAACGAAAGCTTTGACAGAGATTCTCTTAGAAGACTCTGCTATGATTCAAAGAGATGATGCCAAATTCAAGAATAAAAGATTAAAAAGGGAGGGGTTGCCACAAGTGGAACCTTTATATACAATGGATGACGTGAACTTGGTGCTTCCTTTGTTGCAAACAGTAGAATACAATAAGCCGTATAAAATTTCAGAACATGTTGAGTTGATGTATACGGACGCTGGGCATATCATAGGTAGTGCAGCGGTGAACTTGATTATAAAAGAAAACAAAGTCACTAAGACGATGACATTTAGTGGGGACGTTGGACGTTATCGCGATATGATTTTAAGGTCTCCTGCGAATTTCCCACCTGCTGATGTTATCATCATTGAAAGCACTTATGGTGACAAATTGCATGATTTAATTCACTCTACCCCAGATGACTTATTAAAATGGATTCAATTAACTTGTGTGGAGCAAAAAGGAAACTTGATTATTCCAGCTTTTAGTGTAGGTAGAACCCAGGAGATTTTATTTGAATTAAACCAACTATCAATCGAGAAAAGATTGCCACATATTCCTGTATATGTTGACAGTCCTTTAAGTATTGAAGCAACGGAGATGTTAAAAAAATATCCGAAGTATTTTAATAAAAAAATTCAAAGAATATTGGAGGTAGATGATGATCCATTTGACTTTGAAGGATTGCGTTATATCAAATCTGTAGATGAGAGCAAGGCTTTGAACGAGGATATGCATCCCAAGGTAATTATCTCTGCATCAGGTATGGCTGACGCAGGAAGGGTCAAACATCATATCAAAAACAATATCGGAGGCGAGAAAAATACCATTCTCATGGTGGGCTATTGCGAGCCGCATTCGCTTGGAGGTCGATTAATGAATGGGGCAACTGAAGTTCGTATTTATGGAGAGCCTTATGAAGTAAGGTGTAAGATTGGTTCAATAAGAAGTATGAGTGCGCATGGTGATTATGAAGATTTGATGCAGTTTTTGGCATGCCAAAATCCGCTTGCTGTAAAACAAGTGTACATTGTACACGGCGAGCCTGAAGTGCAAGATCATTTTGCTGAGCGACTTAGAAAGAAAGGCTTTAAAGATGTCATTGTGCCTGAGTTACACGAAACTTGTATCGTCGCTTAGTCAGATCAAATCATTTTAAAACAAGGTTTGTGGTGTGAAGATTTGATAATCTACTTTTTCACAAGGGGTGCTTGATTGTAAAAAGTTTTTTGCCACAGTGTGTGCTTGCATGTCCTCGGCGTCAATTTGAGTACTAGCAATTGTTTGAATATCATTACTGTTTAATGAAGTAGTAACCCATGCAGCAGCTAATTCGTCGTTGAGTATAGTGGGCATGCGTTTTTTTACATTGTGTATCTTGGCCATAAAAGCATTCGCTTCTGTGGTAATGATACCAAAACTATTTTTTGTTTCACCAGTGGTATAATCTGTCCAACTGTTCCATACACCGGCCATATAAAATAAATCTCGATGCTTTAGCTGTATACAATGCGGAAATTTTTCTTTATTCATTTCCTGCCACTCAAAAAAATAGGATGCAAGTACTAGGCATCTATTGGTATGGACTAAAGCTTGTGCTACCTTGTTTTGTAAAATCCCTTCGGATTTAATATTCAGTGTCGTATATTTCTTCCTGGATTCGTTCAGTTCTTTTTGATTCCTTACCCAATTTGGAATTAGTTCCCAATGCATTAATCCTGGACGTAAAATGTTATTTTGCGCTTGTTGTTCATTAAAAATAACTGGCCATTGTGCATAGCTAAAGCCAGATTGAGCAGGAAGCTCAATGGGGTCAAGTTCGATCGTTTGATCGCTAATTTTTATAGTTTGCTTTTTGGGTATCTTAACCCCAACCACATAACACATACATTCAATTATTGCTCAAAGATAAATCAAAAATTTAGCGCATAAAAACTCGCCAAAATGGGTAAATTTGATCAAATATCAATTATATGGCCCAGGTTAAATGGTTTATTTTGGCGTCTTTTATTTGCATTCAATCTATATCAGTTAATGCACAGCCTGGTACAATTATTACAAACATTCAATTAGTTGACGGAACGGGTAAACCTGCAAGCAGGGCTTCGGTAAGAATTCAGGGAGATAAAATTGTGGCTATAGGCGCACTCAAGCCAAATAAAATGGATCAGGTGATTGACGGGAAAGGAAAAGTATTGGCGCCTGGATTCATTGATTCACATAGCCATCATTTTGGAGATTTAACTAAAAATCGTTCTGGCTTGTCTACATCCAGTCAAGGTATCACCACTATTGTGATTGGACAAGATGGAAATGGTTATCCAATGGATAGTTTATCTAAATGGATGATTGAAAACCCGGTTGTCTCTAATGTGGCTTCTTATACAGGTCAGTCAAGTTTAAGAGAGATTGCGATGGGTGAAAACGATTTATATAGAAATGCAACTGTTCCTGAGCTTCAAAAGATGAAAACTATTTTAGCCTCTGAGCTTGCAAAAGGTTCTTTTGGTTTGTCTACTGGATTAGAATATGAAGCCGCTTTTTATTCAAGTAAACAAGAAGTGATTGATTTAGCTAAAGTTACTGCAGCAAATCAAGGGTTATATACAAGCCATATCAGAAGTGAGGACTTGCATATGGATGAAGCCATTGATGAAATTATAGAAATAGGCAGGCAAACTAAAATGCCTGTCCAGGTATCTCATATTAAAATTGCAAACAAATTAAATTGGGGAACTGCAAATTTGATTTTAGAGAAATTAAATCAAGCTAGAAAAACCGGTGTTAATATTTCTGCAGATGTGTATCCTTATACTTTTTGGAATTCTACATTAAGGGTGTTATTCCCAGGAAAAGATTTCGACAATTTGGCTAGTGCAGAAATGGCAACGAAGCAATTATTTGATCCAAATGAATCCGTCTTAGTGCAGTTTGCACCTAATCCAAATTATGTGGGCAAGACGATCACTGCTATTGGTGTAGAGCGGAATGAACAACCTGCTCAAGCATTAATAAGTTTAATTCAATTGGCAGAAGATTTTAAAAAAGCAAATCCTAACTATACGGGCAGCGTAGAAGCGATTGCAGGTAAGGCGATGAGTGAAGAAGATGTAAAAACATTTTTAGCTTGGCCTGAGTCCATTATCTGTTCTGACGGCAATGCTGGAGGACATCCTAGGGGCTATGGCGCATTCACTAGGGTATTGGGTAGATATGTTCGCGAATCAAATTTGATGCCTTTAGAAAAAGCAATCTATAAAATGACAGGGCAGTCTGCAGATTTTTTCGGCTTTAAAAATAGAGGACGCATTGCGGTTGGTAATTTTGCAGATTTAGTTTTATTAGATCCTGCAACTGTTATGGATGAAGCAAATTTGAAAAACAGCAAAGCATTGTCTAAGGGTATAGAAATGGTTTGGGTGAACGGTCAATTAGTGTATCAAGCTCAAAAAGCAACAGGTAATTTACCTGGTGTTTTGATTAAAAGAAAATAACATGATAAAGAAGCATGCAATTGTATTGACAGACGGCTTATTGATGACCTCAGATGCAAAAACAGCACACGGATTAATAAGGGGCACAGAGCGTTTTAATATTATAGGCATTGTGGATGGCCTTGAGAACGCCGGTAAAGATGCGGGTGAATTATTAGATGGCAAGCAAAGAGGCATTCCTGTCTTTGCTACTATGGAGGACGCTATGTCCAGTGTACAAGAGGTTGATTTCTTAATCATTGGTGTGGCAACAGTAGGTGGTGTTTTGCCAAAAAATATGCTAAGCTTAATCTACACTGCTGTTGAAAAAGGGATATCAGTTGTTAATGGGTTGCATGAATATTTAAATGACAAGCCAGATTTAGTTGCCATGGCAGCAAATACAGGTGCGCAGTTGGTTGATGTAAGGAGGCCTAAGCAAAGATCCGATTTGCATTTTTGGGACGGGTCTATTTATAAAGTTACTGCTCCTATTGTTGCGGTGATTGGAATGGATTGCGCTATGGGAAAAAGAACGACAGCGAGAATGCTAAAGCAGGCATGTGCCAATGAAGGTGTTAAAGCAGAAATGATTTATACTGGACAGACAGGATGGTTACAAGGAGGGGAGTATGGCTTTATTTTTGACTCCACATTGAATGACTTTGTTTCTGGAGAATTAGAACATGCAATTGTAAGCTGTTGGTCAGAAACAAATCCTGATGTACTTTTTTTAGAGGGGCAATCTTCATTACGAAATCCAAGTGGGCCTTGTGGTCTAGAGCTATTGATTTCCGGTAATGCCAAATATGTTGTTTTGATTTTTGCACCAAAGCGAAAGTATTTTGACAATGAAAAACATTGGGGAGAGATTCCTACTGTTGCTTCAGAAATTGAATTGATTGAAAAGTTGGGTTCGAAAGTCATTGCAGTGGCGGTGAATACCGAAAACTGTACTACCCAAGAAGCTTTTGCTTATCAAAAAGAATATAGTGCAAGTTTGGGCTTGCCTGTTTTATTGCCTATTCAAGAAGGTGTTGCGCAATTGGTCCCAGTATTAAAAGCAATCATAAATCATTCGTAAATGAAAATTGTAGCAGTAAGAGCTTATTTAAAAAAGATGGCTTTAAAAAAGCCATACACAATCGCTTATAATACTTTTTCCGATGTGTCACTGGCATTCCTAGAAATAGAATTGGCCAATGGGGTTGTTGGATATGGATCAGGTAGTCCTGCAGAAGAAGTGGTAGGTGAAACAACTGAAAAGACGGTAGCCAATTTAAATACTGATTTTGTTGCGCAATTTGTTGGTAGAGACATTCGTCAATTTCAACAAATTATTTTCGAATCAAATCTTCAATTCCCCCATCTGCCTGGAACGATGGCTGCAATTGATATCGCCCTCCATGATGCATTTGGAAAATGGATGGGTATTTCGGTTGCGTCTTTTTATGGACAAAAAATGAATGCATTGCCAACCTCGATGACCATTGGTATTAAAGGAGTGGATGAAACAATCGAAGAAGCAAAAGAATATGCTGCAATGGGGTTCAAAGTGTTCAAGGTTAAAACCGGTTTAGATGTGCAGGAAGATATTGAAAGAATTAAGGGTTTATATAAGAGCTTTGGCGCTGACTATACTATTAGAGTTGATGCCAATCAAGGCTATGATTTGCCAAATTTGCAGCAATTCTTAAAAGCAACAGCAGGCTATCCTTTAGAATTAATAGAACAGCCATTGCCTGTGGGGCAGGAAAAAGCGTTGCTTACCTTGTCTTTGACAGAAAGAAAAACACTCACTGCGGATGAGGCATTAAAAGATCCTCTAGCTGCTTTGCAATTTGCGGCAGGCGATCAGCCTTTTGGTATTTACAATATTAAGTTAATGAAATGTGGCGGTCTAGTTGGTGCAAAGGAAATCGCAAGCATTGCTCAGCATGCAAAGATTGATTTGTTCTGGGGATGTAATGATGAGAGTATCATAAGTATCACTGCTGCATTACATATGGCCTATGCTTGTTCAAATACAAAATACATTGATTTGGACGGTAGTTTCGATTTGATGGAGGACTTGGTAACAGGCGGATTCGAAGTGAAAGAAGGGTGTTTGGTGATCAACAATGAACCTGGATTTGGTTTTACAAAAATTTAAATAAAGATATCGTGCAGGAAATACAAGCTAATAGTTTACAACCTAAATTAGGATTAAGAGCAGCGAGTTTTTTAGTAATTAGTGTGATCATTGG
>ERZ650308.279-NODE-279-length-27081-cov-4.670095_pt1 | contig 27081 bp, 52 predicted proteins | sample MGYA00376244_ERZ650308 | MGnify/ENA primary metagenome ERZ650308 (study PRJEB26733, sample SAMN07839295) | wastewater metagenome | biome: small river; feature: stream; material: water | place: USA: North Carolina | collected 2016-04-26 ... | reverse complement strand
GCTCAGGGGTAGAGCGTCTCCTTTACACGGAGAGGGTCCGCGGTTCGAAACCGTGTCAAGGTACCAAAGGAAATGCGGGATTAGTTTAATGGTAAAACGAGATCCTTCCAAGTTCAAGTCAGCGGTTCGATTCCGCTATCCCGCTCCATAACATTGCCCCGCCTTGTGCGGGGTTTGCCATTTATGAAAACAAAATATCAACAACTATATATGGATTGGGCGCATCGTGCAGCAGAACTAAGCCATGCACGTAGACTCAAAGTTGGAGCAGTCATTGTCAAAGATGATGTGGTCATTTACGGCTATAATGGTATGCCGGCAGGGTGGGATAACAACTGCGAAGAGCATCCCAAGGTTGTCAATAAACAAACCTATGCCATCGAAGAAGATACAACTAGACTAGTAACACGACCTGAGGTATTACATGCTGAATCAAACGCTATTGCAAAACTGGCGAAGTCTCCTAACGTTGGTAACGGGGCTGACTTATTTGTTACTCACAGTCCTTGTATCCACTGTGCCAAGCTCATTTTTCAGTCAGGCATTCGTCGTGTATTTTATGGTGCAAACTATCGCGATGATGCAGGAGTCCAATTCCTCAGGAGTTCGGGCATAACAGTTACACAAATTGAAGAATAACTAGCCCACTTCGGTGGGCTTTTTCTTGACTATACTTTCGCGCTCTGCTATAATAGTAGTTCAACTAACCCAATGGAATACTTTAATGTTTGAATCAATTGAAATCCGCAAAGCAGCAAACGGCTTTATCCTTATCGTGCATACCGAAGACGAAACAAAAGAATTTGTGTACGATACTGAACGCAAGCTGATGCGATCACTTAAATCGCAGCTGGGTCAAAAGATCACAGCCGATGACCAAGATTAATCTCTACGCTCAATATCTTCTTCGATGCAGTGTTTGCCGTATTGTATCTCTACAATGCGACAAGGTGCAGTAAACGGATTGTGCAATCGATGCCATCCGTCTTTGGGTATATGGATACTCATGTGTTCGCTTAATTGTTGAGCTGGCATATGGTATCCATTTTCCATTTGTTGCTCAACAATACATTGTCCTTCGCTAACGTGCCAATATTCTGCACGGTGCTGATGCCTTTGTAGACTGAGACTTTGTCCTGGATTGATAGTCAATTCCTTGACCTTGGTACCCGGAACATCATGTAGAACACGATAGTAACCCCACGGGCGTTCGGTCTTAGGTGCTTTCCATTCCTGTAATATCCAGCTTGAACTGTTGGCCTTGTTTTCACCACCAACACCAAACACAAACTCTACTCCAGTAACTGACATTTCGGGAATGTTGTCTTGTGTTCTATCGCCACCATTGGCAAAGATGATTTCATCGTTGGGATATTGTGCTTTAAGCTCTTCTAGTAACTTAATAGCACTACCATCGCTGTCGTCCCAGTAAGTGGTTTGGGTAACATACTTGATCTTGCTTACAACAGCATATCGTTCGTCCCATGGCATAAATGCTGCACCCTTTTTGCGTTGTAGCCAAGCGTCACTGTTTAGGCCAACGACCAAGATATCGCCAAGTTGGCTTGCTGCTTTGAGATAGGCAATGTGCCCACTATGGATAGGATCAAACCCACCGGTTGCGATTACAATTTTCATACAAATATTTATTCGGTGGTCTTGCTCTTGCTTTTAAAACTTGATCCTTGTAAAATAGCTAAAATAAATACCTTATCAACTATCATTGGAGAATTACTTGTCAAAGACCGTACTTATCACCGGCGGAGCCGGTTTCATTGCTCACCACGTTATTGAGCGCATCCTAAACACTACAGATTGGAATATTGTTAGCTTAGATCGCTTAGACTATTCGGGCAATCTAAACCGTCTACATGACATGATGGAAGAGATTGCACCAGAACAGCGCAAACGCCTACGCATTGTGTGGCACGATCTTAAAGCAGAGATCAATCCATTGACCACCAGCATGATTGGTGATGTGAACATTGTGCTGCACTTGGCTGCTGGTTCGCACGTGGATCGTTCTATTGAATTCCCGATGGAGTTTGTAATGGATAACGTTGTGGGCACAACCAATCTCTTGCAATATGCTCGCACTCTTCCAAACCTTGACCGCTTTGTTTACTTCTCAACAGACGAAGTGTTCGGTCCAGCGCCCAATGGTGTTAGCTACAAAGAATACGATCGCTACAATAGCACGAACCCTTATTCAGCAAGTAAGGCAGCAGCAGAAGAAATTTGTGTTGCATTTGAAAACACTTACAAATTGCCAATCGTTGTTACACACACAATGAACGTGTTTGGTGAACGTCAGCATCCCGAAAAGTTCATTCCAATGGTGATCCAGAAAGCCCGTGATGGCGAAGTGGTAACAGTACACAGCGACCCAAGCAAGACCATTGCTGGTTCACGCCACTACATTCACGCCAAAGACGTAGCAGATGGCTTGATGTTTATTCTTGAAAATCTCAAAGACTACAAACACACAGGCGACTACGGTGGTGCCAAGTGTCCTAAGTTTAACCTTGTTGGCCCAGAAGAAATTGATAACCTTACACTTGCCAAAATGATTGCCAGTGCAGTGGGCAAAGAGTTGGTTTACGAAATGACAGACTTCCACAGCAGCCGTCCCGGACATGATTTGCGTTATGCACTTGACGGTGGCTTGCTAGCAGAGTTGGGATGGACTCCTAAGATCAAGCTAAGTGAGCGTGTTAAGGAAGTAGTTGAATGGACACTGGCCAATAACCGTTGGTTGCGTAAATGAAACACTGCTTCATTGTAACCAGTGCAGTTAACAGCCGCTTTGGGGTGTACACTCCAATTGAGCGTCTAGAGCAAACTGTAACCACTGTTGCTAGTATTCGCCAGCATGTACCTGATGCCAAGATTGTTATCATGGAAGTAACGGGTGTTCCAGTTACAACAGAACAAACAGCAATCTTGTCTAGTGTGTGCGATGTGTTTCTAGACTTTACAGACGAAGCAGATGTGCAAAAACTTTATCACAGTACAGAAAACTGGGATGTGGTAAAGAATGGCACTGAGATCATGTGCTTTGGGCAAGCACTAAAGTTGTTACAAGCAGATGGCGAGTTTGAGGGAATCGATCGTATTCACAAAATGTCGGGACGTTACTTGATCAATGATCAATTTGATGCTGGCCTGTATGAGCAAATGCCAGACAAGATCATCATTGGGCGCAAACACATGAGTCAATTCCCTATTGAAGTAACACAGCAGAGCTGGCAGTACATGGCACGTTTGTGGTCGTGGCCCAATGCACTGTTAGACGAAGTGATTGGTGTATACGAACAAAGTTGGACGCACTTTAACGAACGTGTAGCCAATGGCGGATACACCGACATTGAGCATGTGCTTGCTAAATTCCTTAACCCTGCTCATGTAGTAGAAGTTGATCAAGTTGGCGTAGAAGGAAACATTGCACCCAATGGTGCAGCTATTAGGAATTAATATGAAGAAATTTTATTTACATGTACCAGAACTAACTGGATAGCAATTGGTGTTTGCCGAAATGCTAGAGAAAATGAATACCAGTGGACTAATTGATGCAGTTGATGAAATCAATTTTTGCACAAATGGGGTTCGCAGTAATATGGAACTAGTGATGCTCCCGTTGCTTAACACTAACAGCAAATTCAAGCAAGTGCATGTTAACGGCGATGCAGCCAAGTGGGAATGGCCAACTATCAATCAACTCAAACTTGATGCAGATTCTAGCGATGAAGATCATTATATCGGGTACGCTCATCTTAAAGGGCTAAGTCGTCCAGACATCACTGATGCTAAAGCAGTTGATTGGCGCAATTATCTAAGCTACTGGACCATTGAGCAGTGGGAAGAAAGTATGAAACAACTAGATGCAGGAGCAGAGCTAGTTGGAGTTAATTGGCTTGACCAACCGTGGCCACATTTAAGCGGGAACTTTTGGTGGGCTACATCTAACTACATTCGCCGCTTGCCTAAGCTACAAGATCCCAGCACAATCGCTCCTGGACAAGTTAGTAAATTGCTTAAACCCAATGTGATTCTTGATCCTGGTAACGTGCGATATGAGTGCGAGGCATGGATTGGCCAAAGCTCTCCAAAAGTACATGTACTGCACGCCAGCCATGCACCAGCCGACGCATCATTCCATTACAACAATGAGTATCCTTCTTCTAACTACAGAACTGAATAATGACATCTTGCAAATCAATCGACGCCTGCCTTGCTTGTGGTAGCAGCCACTTAAACCTTGAACTAGACTTAGGCAACCAAGCCCTCGCCAATGCTTGTATTTCGGACTTGCAAGGTGACGAACTAAAGTTCCCGTTGGCAGTTAACAGATGCGAGCACTGCAATCATTTGCAGTTAACTCACGCAGTTGACCCTGCACTGATTTACACTCACTACCTCTACGTAAGTGGTACAAGTAAAACAGGGCGTGATCACTTTGAGTGGTTTTCTAAGTTTGCTGTTGAGTACATGGGCAACTATCCAATGACAGTGCTAGACATTGGTTGCAACGATGGCACACAGTTGGATTACTTCAAGCAGTTGGGATTGAGAACCACAGGTGTTGATCCTGCCGAAAACCTGTATCCTGTTAGCAGCAAGAATCACAATATCTACTGCGACTTCTTTGATACAAAGTTAACTGAACAACTGGCCAAGGATGAAATATTCTTTGACATCATTACAGCGCAGAACAGCTTTGCTCACAATCCAGATCCGCTTACTTACATGAAGAACATCAAGCGATTGATGCGCAATGGCAGCAAGTTCTTCATTCAAACAAGTCAAGCCGACATGGTAGTGAACAACGAGTTTGATACTATCTATCACGAGCATGTAAACTTCTACAACATCAACAGCATGAATGAGTTGTGCAAACGTGCTGGACTGTATCTAGAAGATGTAGTCAAGTGTCCTATTCACGGCACAAGCTATATCTTTATTGTCAGCAAAGACAAGCAACGCCCTGAACACATCAAGAACTTGATTGCAAGCGAAGCCAGTAAAGGTCTGTTAACAGCAGACACTTACGATCGTTGGGCATTCAATGCCAAGGAGTTGGTAGAAGAATTAGTTGGTCGTGTTGAAGTATATGTGGAAAAGTATGGCTATAGAGCCATTGGATACGGAGCAGCAGCCAAAGGCAATACACTGCTACAGTTTAGTGGACTAAAGTTGGAAGCCATTATTGATGACAATCCGTTGAAGCAAGGGCTTTACAGTCCCGGTGCAAACATTCCTATTGTGTCGATTGACTACTTGGACAAGTTTGGCGAGGACGACACTATTATCTTTATACCACTGGCATGGAATTTCTACGAAGAGATTCGCGCCCGTATTCAACAGAAGCGTAACAACCGCGGCGATCGTTATGTCAAGTATTTCCCTGAAGTGGACATCGAACAATGAAATTAGAAACACCAATTGGAATCCTAGTGCGCCGTAAAGGTGCATTAGGTGATGTTATTATCTCCACAGGGGTAGTGCGTGAGTTGAAAAACACTTACGGAGAAAATTGTGTCATTGATGTGCTCACTGAGTATCCGCAAGTGTACAACAACAATCCGCACGTTCGTAATGTTATACGCGACACTGGAGAAACTGATGTGTCATTGTATGACGTGGTTTACAACCTTGACGATACATACGAATACAATCCTGACGTACATTTTGCAGACAATTACTTTTATCGTGTGTTTGGCACAACTGACCGAGACAAAAGCATGGAATTGTTTATCAACGATGCACAAGCTGCGAACGTTGACACACTGATTGCAGAAATTGGCGGGCCATTTGTTGTGATCCACATGCGCCGTTGGCATTGGGAATTGAAAAATATTGCAGTAGAAATTTGGATTGACATTATCAACCAACTGTTAGCACATGATGCAACTACCAAGATTGTTTGCACAGGTGGTCCAACCGATTACTACCCCGAAGGAAATCCCCGTGTAATTGATGCACGTGGACTAGATGCAGGTGCAACCTGTTACCTAATGGATCATGCCAAGTGTTTTGTGGGTATTGATTCTGCACCATTCCATATTGCAGGAGCAAGCGAAACGCATATTGTGGCATTGTTAAGTCACATGTATCCAGACCGTGTGCTGCCTTTCCGCAATGGGGAACTAGGGCACAACTGCACAGTTATTCAAGCTGAAGTTGCCTGTGTGGGCTGTCATGCAAGACAGCAGCGTCCTGTGAGACAAATTGTATGTGAACGCGACGATTACGCTTGTAACAAACGATGGAATACCACTGCCGTCGCTAACGCAGTTATTAAACAACTATGATAATCAACGCACCTATTAGCATTGGGGAATTGTTTGATAAGATCACAATTCTCCAAATCAAAGCAGAACGCATTACAGACTCTGCCAAGTTGCAAAACATCACAACTGAATTGTTTCATTTGTATGAAGCATTAAATGAGTTAACCATTCCTGACGTAGACGACAAGGTAGCAGAGCTAAAAGCTGTGAATTCTGACCTATGGGAGATTGAAGACTTCAAACGTGCATGTGAACGTGAACAAATGTTTGATCATGTATTTGTGCAAGCTGCAAGACAAGTGTATCTTAAAAATGATGAACGTGCCCGCATCAAGCGAGACATCAACATCATGTGCGGCAGCACTATTGTAGAAGAAAAGAGTTATGCCTAGCATCACATTAGTCACGCAAGAGACAATGTATCACGCTCTTGCAGCCCGAGCACTTACTGAAACACTAAAGCACATTGAAGTACAAGACATTCTTACCTTTAGTGATCAGCAACTGTTGCCCGGTGCCCGTAATGTACACGTTGATCATTTCCCTAGCGTTAATGACTACTGTGAGTTTATGATTCGTGGAATATGCGAGCATGTAACTACTGATCACATTCTATTTGTGCAATGGGATGCAATGGCACACGATGCAACCCAATGGACTGATGAGTTTTTAAAATACGATTACATTGGGGCGCCCTGGCCATGGGACGGCGAAGGTCAGAATATTGGCAACGGTGGCTTTAGTTTACGTTCACGCAGACTCTTAGAAGAATTGCAATCACCAGCAATACAATTAAACAACGTGAACGAAGATCAAGTCATTGGACAAGTATACCGGCCGTACTTAGAAGGGCGTGGAATAAAGTTTCCATCTACTGCCCTTGCTGCCCGATTTAGCTACGAGCTAGGACCGCGTGTGCCTAGCTTTGGGTTTCACGGCCCATGGAACGTAATTGCATACGCTGACATAAATACTGTTGAATACTACATCCAGCACATGAGCTATACAGGATGGAATATACACAAATGGCATCATTTGCTAGCAGCAATCGAGCAGAGACAGCTATTTGATTTAATCCCCAAACTAATGCAAGAGCTTAAACTAAACAGCCCAGACCTGGTAATGCCAGTGCTTACATGGCTTGCAAACGAAAGCCCGTTCTGGGCAGCAGCAATCGCATAAATAGACTATAAGTCAAGGAGACTCACATGACAAAGACAATTCGATGGATCGTATCGCACGAGCCAATTCATTTATTCCTGCGTACAGCAGAAGCATTTCGTGATGAAATTGCAAAAGCAACAGACGGTGAAATCAACGTTGAAATTTACACACTAAGCGAATATCGCGAAAAGTTCCCTAATGCAAAGTTAGATAATACCCATCCAGCTCATTTCTACAAAGGTCTACTAGAGTGTTTAGCAGACGGCGAATACGAAGTAACTCAAACACAAGTAAATCACTTTGGTCACTACAATGAGCTATTTAGATTGCTGGACTTGCCGTTTTTGTTTAATAGCCACGAACATTGCACTGAAGTGCTAGAAGGTCCAGTTGGTCAAGGACTAAGTTCAAGTTTGAGCAAGAGAGGTCACGGAATTACTGGACTAGCATACACGTACAGCGGCGGCTATAGAGTAATTGGCTCCAACGACCCAATTACTTCGGTTAGTGATTTGCAAAGCAAGCGCATTAGAACTAACTTGAATCCGGTTAACGAAGATACAATGAACGCATTTGGTGCTGAAGCAAAAAGCCAAGCAAAGTTTCCGCACCTGTCTGAACTTCACGGTTTTGATTCAGTTGAGTCGGGTGAACTAGACGCCGCAGAAACCACTTACTTACGTTTCCGTGGAAACCACATTTTAAAAACAAACCACAGCATGTTCCTAACTCAAATTGCAGTTAGTGACAAATTTTGGAATAGTTTATCAGCAGAGCTGCAAGATAAAATGCGACAGGCTGCACTGGCAGTAAGCCGTTTGGAACGCAAGTGGAGCATCGACGACGCAGTTGAGTTTGAAGAAAAGTGTACAGAAAATGGCGTAGCAATTCACGACATTAGTGAGTCTGATTTAGCAGAGTTAAAAACTCGTGCTAAAAAAGTATATGCAACATTTGACAACATGCAAGCCGCTAAACAATTGATTAACAAGATCACTCTACACTAATTAACTTTTGGTTGCCCAATAAAGGCCCTTTTGCTATAATACACGTATTGCAGCAAACAGGGCTTTTTCAATGAAGTACACGCTAATTACTAGCAAGGGCAAAGTTTACACTTTCTTCCTTAAAACTGTTGCAGATACGTACCAGCAAGCGTACGGTGGTGTTGTTTTTACACAACAAGTATTAGACTCAATTTGCCCGAAAATGGCAGAAGCAGTATAATAGATACATAGCAAGCAAAACAGGAGTTGGTATGAAGCAATCTTACACCATGTACATCTACAAGCTGGATCGTCGTTGCAAGTCTGGCGAACGTTTGGTTAGTACTACTGTTTGGCCAGATCGTGATGATGCAGGGATGAAACGCGAAGTCCGCGAACTCCAGCGCCAACTCTACCCTGCGTTGCAGTTCCGTATCATGTGGTGTCCTGTTATGAAAACAGTGAAAAACCTTATGACTGGTAAGGATATTCAAATTGCAGCAGACACCCCTTGGTGCTGCAACCCTGCTAGCGAAACTTACTGGAGCATGTAATTTCGGTTGACCCGAAATGAAATCCATCGTATAATAGATACTTAAACAGCAAAAAGGAAAAGCATGTCAAACAGTTTTGTTCGTATCCGCAACGGCGCCTATCGTACTACTGATGTTTCGGGCCAAACATTTGAGCTCGTGGAGCAGTTTAAGACCAGCGCCAAAGGTGGCTACGTTACTGTTAAGAATGGCGGCGCTTTCCCTGGCTTTCCAGAGGACATTCGTGTCAAAGTCACAAGCCCTGCAGATTACGAGTTTGTAACAGAAGGTGACGCAGGCGTTGCCGCAGTGCAAGCTCATGCAGAAGTAGTTGCAGAGACTGACGAAGAAGCCATTGCACGTATTCGTGAACGTTTTGAAGTGCTGCACGAGATGACCAAGGCAGCAGCCAATGGTGACATCCGTGCAATGATTGTTAGCGGCCCCCCTGGCGTGGGCAAGAGCTACGGTGTTGAGCAAGAGATTGAAAAAGCAACCTTGCTGGATCAAATTGCAGGCAACCGCCTCCGTGCAGAAGTTGTTAAAGGTTCTGCTACCCCGATTGGTCTGTACCAAACCCTGTACAAATACAGTGACGCAAATTGTGTGCTGGTGTTTGATGACTGTGACGGCATCTTGCTTGATGACGTGTCTCTTAACTTGCTCAAAGGTGCGTTGGACTCGGGCAAGAAACGTAAGATTAGCTGGTTGAGTGAGTCAAGTGCTCTGCGCCGCGAAGGCATCCCGGACAGCTTTAACTTCAATGGCAGCGTGATCTTCATCACCAACTTGAAGTTTGACACCATGAAGAGCCAGAAGCTCCGTGATCACTTGGATGCACTGCAATCACGCTGTCACTATCTGGACCTGACTCTTGATACCATGCGTGACAAGATGCTCCGCATCCGTCAAATTGCAGCAGACGGAGAGTTGTTTGCAGACTACGAGTTTGAGCAGTGCGCCCAGGATGAGATCATTGATTTCATGGACGCCAACAAGAACAAGTTGCGCGAAATGAGCCTGCGTATGGCTCTTAAGATTGCAGACTTGCGCAAGAGCTTTCCCAATAACTGGACTGCAATGGCCCGTACCACTTGCATGAAACCAAACTAAGGAGTTGTAATGGATAAAGATTTGGGGTGGATCGCAGTCATTGTGTTGGCCTTTTGTGGCAACCCAGGATTTGCAGTGGCATTGGCATTCTTACTTTTATTGAGCTGATATGTTACAACAGATGAAAATGTACGGACTCTTTGTCGGTTGGATTCTACGCAAAGTGTTCACGTTTGGTGGTAGAATTCCTGCTTTCTTTGCCTATTGGGTAGAGGCTGTTACTGAGGAATTTAGCCTGTCGGCGTTCATGTATCTACTGGTATTACTGGTCTCACTGTTAACAAACTTGATTGTATGGATCATATACTCAGCTGGTGAGAAACCACCTATTGCAATATTGATCTATGCACTGGTTTTTGCAACTTCGTTGTATGCTTGCGTTATCGTGACCGCGTTGTACCAAGTGTTCTTGCAAGAATATGAAGAATCGTTTACAATACTTAAACAGGAGAAAATGTAATGTATCAAATTTGGGATGGTGATTTGTTTTTGTTTAACGTAGAAACCGCAGACGAGGCTCTTGAGCAAAGCGAAGCTGGTTTTACAGTCGAGCTAGAGGCATACTACGGTGCGTAATCTAGTCATTGCTCGTTTGCAAGAGTGTGCGCACAAAGGCATTATCTTCAACAGTGACGGCGAAGAGTTTCCTGTTGCAAAACTAGAACAAATGTCCAACGCAGACTTGTTGGCCCTGTTTGAAGACGTAATCGGATTTAACGGATAACATCATGGACAAATACGAACAAATTGGTAAGTTGGCTCAAGCGGCAGCATTGATTCAAGAAGTAATCGGTTGTGTGCATTCAGATTTTCGTGCAGAACTGCAAACCATAGCCGACGATGTTGCTAACATTGCTGACGATATTGAATTGGAAGAAGGTTAACCCCGCAGTGTGCGTAGGGGCAACGTCAATAAGACCCCTCCGATAAGGAATTAAAATGATTTTGTGGGATCAAGAAACAGGGCTGTATCTTTTCAATGAAAAAGAGTTTAACCAACTGCCAGACGGTATTGAGTTAGAGTCCATTGGCGGCAAAGTCAAAATCAAGGGACAAGACACAATCGACAATGATACACGTTTTGGCTATTTGGCATTTGGTGTACGAAATCCATTTGAACATGAACACAAGGACCTGTTCCTTTTGTTTGTCTTAGGAGCATAAAAGATGAAATCGTGGGACGTTGATAAAGATGATGATGCTGAGTGGGGCGGTTTTGAACGTACCCCGCGTCAAACAAAGTTTGAAAAGTTTGCTGTTGAGGCAATGGAAGAACTTGAAGCAAATGGCATGGCTGACCTCTTGTTGCTCAAGAACGACAAATTGCGTGAGTGGTGGAAGGCGCACAAAGAAGAGGAAGCCAGGAAACTTGCAGCTCGACTGGAAAAAGAACGTGTTGCCCGAGTAAGGGAAGAAGCACTGGCTAAACTGTCCACAGAAGAGCGCAAGGTGTTGGGTATCACTAGTGGCACTCGCAGAACTCGGAACACAAAGTCTCCTTCTGAGATGTGGCAAGGAGTGATGGATAGCGGCGGCAGATTAACTGTAGTCTCTGTAGACGATCTTGAGCAACGTTGGAGTGACTATTCCGAGAATGAGGATGATGAATTATCATGAGTGAACGAGCAAGAGAATACTTCAAGACATACCCATGTCCAAATGAGCCTAAATACTTTACAGTATTTGGCTACTTGGTATCTGTGAATTGGGCCAACGATTGCTGGACGCATATCACAGATCGTGAAAACGAAAAGACTGACTATTTGCACATTGGTCGAGTGCGCAACATGAAGGGCCAGACCATGTATGAAATCGTTATCTGGCGTTTATTGGTATTGTGGGGCAAATAAGGAAACATTATGAAAACAACTGAACAATGGTTAGCACAAGTCAAAGCAGATCCAGCAAAACTCAAGCAATGGCTTGAACGTCAATACATTGGCGAATACTTGGCAGCAGAGCGCATTGCTGATCTTGCGCATGAACAACGTGCAACACGATTTGGTCGAGTGCTGGAAAACATTGCTATCGACGAGCTCACACATTCCAAGTGGGTTGGCAAGTTGCTTACTGATCGCGGCATGACTTTGCCCGAGCCTACAATGAAGGACACACGTTATTGGGAACCCATCCTGGATAACTTGCACACCTTTGAAGAAATTGCAGGTGCAGGACATCACGCTGAAACCATGCGCCTGCTCCGCATCCGAGCATTGGCAGCAGATGAAGAAATTGCACAAGACATTCGCGATGTGTTTGCAAAGATTCTACCTGATGAGGAATTCCACGCCAAAGCCTTTGCAGCAATGAGCACAACCGATGCCATTGAAAGCACCCGCGAGCTGCACAGCTTGGGCTTGGAAATGTTGGGATTGGAAGTTTAAAAAGTAGTACTCAAGTATTACAAATTTTGGTTGTCCAGAAATGATCCTTTTGCTATAATATACACATAGCAAAAAGGATCGGCCATGCGTGTAGAAACCAAAGCAACTATCATTATTTGGACTGTAACATTAGTTACTACTTTTGTTGCAGGTTTCTTACTGCTTTTAATGATAAACGAAGCATTTGGCACAGAAACTCCCGTGGGCGAGCCCTATGTAGCTAGTTATAGTTACTGTTCCCACACTGTATATGGTGTCAAATCAAGCTATTGCAGTGAGTACAAAACAGGGCACGAAATGCGCCAAAAAACCCAAATAAAAGGCCTGTTTTTTGACGGTACAGGCGATCATTTGGTTGTCCAGAAATGATTTTGGTTGTATAATAACTACATAGCAAGCAAACAACAGGAGCAGATTATGACAGCAACTACACAACGTGATCCAAAGTGGGACGAGCGCATGGAAGTTCAAGCACAGCACATTCGCTGGCGCGAACAGTTTTACGGTGTGAAGTTCAACGTGCTCCAAAAGGCTTACGCTCACTTCCGCATGTTCTGGGTCAAGAAAGACACAATCATTGGTGCTAACTGCACATTGGCTACATACGTGCATGACTACGGTACAGTTGAAGGTTTGCGTGAAGCCATTGGCGACACTCCTAACACTGACAAGCGCAAGGCTTACTTCCATGCTTTGACAGATGCTGGCAAGGTTGCAGCTTGGGCCATCCGTGTGCCGTTTTTGTTGGTTGCCCTGGCATTTGTTGTTGTGCGTGAAGTGGCTGACTTGTGCGTAACAGGCATCCAAAAAGTGACACAAATGTTGCCTGGTTCAATTGACTAATACAGCAAGTAAAGGAACACTATGCAAGCCTGTTTGAACGCACTGATCATTCTTAGCCCTATCATCCTTATGTTGCTGGCAATTATTGTCTACAACGTGTTTGTTCCGGGCAAGAGCCGCGAAGATCAAATCGAAGAACAATGCTCGAGAATCGAAGCCAAGTGGGCCAGTAGGGCCAAAGAAGAAGGTAAACTGTAATGTATATCGAAATGACAGCCTTTGCTATTCCAACTTTCATTATCACAATTTTCAAAGTGTGTGCAATGATTGTTGGTGTTTGGTTAGCCCTTGCACTGATTGTTGGCATGTTCTATCCTAGCAACTAAGGAGCTGACATGTTTAAACTCAAAGTCGGCGACGTTGTTAAACTCAATGAAACTATTCCGGGTATTCATAAATGTGATGACTGGAAGACAGGTTTATATCGTGTAACAAACATCTGGGCTCTGGGATGTGTTGGCAAAGATCGAGAAGACCCGCGTCGCCAAAGTTACAAGTTTGAGAAAATCAAAAAAGACGGCACAGTGTATAAAAGTTTCAACAATGGTTACCGCTGTCAAGCGTGGGATAAAATGATCGACGAAGGTCGAGTGGAGATCGTATGATTACTGCAAAAGAAGCCAAAGAACTCTACGACCAAAGTGGCGCAGAAGTCAATGATTACTTGAAGAATACAGTTGAGAGGGCAGTGAAAAAAGCTGCCGAAGGTGGCAAGCGTCAAGTGTTTATTGATATGGGTAGCGTGAAACAGTTTGAGTACCTACATCACACTATCACTCCTTTACAACAGGCAGTAGCAGACAAACTCAAAACATTGGGATATCGTGTTGAGTTTAGGTTAGACGGGGACAAATATGTTCCACGAGGTTGGGCAGACGACAACGGCAACGGCCCTACAATTCAAAACTACGGCATTCAAATTAGCTGGTAAGGACGCAAAATGGCATTGGACAAAAACATTGCACCGGGCACAGTAATTAAGGTCAAGAGCCTTAAAGGTAAAACGGCGGGCATTTGGGTGGGCGGTTCAATTATGAATTCGATCACTCTTTGGGACCCTAATGCTTTAGGTCAGGCCAAATTAGCAACGTCTCAAGTTGGGGACACGTTGACTGTAATTAAAAAACCCCGTAAAGTGTATGGGATCAATGTGTGTCGGGTTGAAACGGCCAATGGCATTCAGGGCGAAGTGTATTGGACGGAACTCCGTTCTAACTGTGAAGTATGAGGGGCCAAACAGCACAATATCGTTGTCGCTCTTGTGGTGGACTTTTTGTTGCGCGAGTTGCTGATAGAAATCGCGGATGGGCAAAGTTCTGTGGTAAGGCTTGCAAACAGATAATGCAAGAAGAAGCAAAGAAGATTTGGAAGGTATTGAAACATGGCGGGTTATGAGTTAATTCTTAAAGTTAAACGTCTCGAAGATACTCTGCACAAGATGGGTATGCGTTGGGGCTACGACAAACACAATGGCCAGTGGGGCGGCAGCGAGTTCGGCGACCGCGTTGCAGTATATCCCCGCGATGAAGAACTGCCTGTTTACGCCCGTGACGCTATGTTGTTTAGCGGAACCATTGATCAGTTGCAAGTGTGGATCACAGGCATTGAGTGGGCTCGTGGATACGACATGATCAACAAAGTCAGTGACGACAAGAAACGTGCCCGCAAGGAACAAGATCGTCGCAACGAAAACATGATGCGCCGCCTTAAAAACGAAGAAGTCATCGGCAAAGGCCATGCTTGACAGGTAATGATTTTGGTGTTATAATAACTACATAGCAGCAAAAAGGTACCCAATGATTAACGAAGCAATGTTCCGCAATCGCAGTCAGTTTAACGAGTTTACGATGAGCCTGCGCCGCATGTGCGAAGTCACTGGTCCAACTCGTGTGCAGTTGCGTAATGGGTGCATTACTACTTTAGTATACAAGCCCGCTGATGAAAAACGGGATGAAGAAGCCATGTTTCACACCCCAAGTTGGTCGTTGGTTTGGTACCCAGATGGGTCTAGCTGCAAAAACGCAGATCTTGACATTGTGCGCATGGGCATTGACATTCAATAAAATCGGTGTTATAATATACACATAAACAAAGGAGTTAGCATGAAACGAATTCTAGTAGCAGTGGCGTTTGGATTGATGGCAATCGCTGCACAGGCAGAAGCCACATTCCAACAAATTGAGGGCTTGATTGAGCAGAAACAATATCAAGCAGCAGAGCAAGGCTTGGTGGGCATCATTGCTAACCATCCCAACTCAGCCAAAGCATTTTATGCAATGGCACAAGCGCAAGCCGGCCTCGGTCATCTTGAGAAGGCGCAGTTTGCACTGAACAAGGCACGTGGCCTTGATCCTGAGCTGAAGTTTGCATCCAGCTCAAACATCGAAAGCCTGCAACAGGCAATCACCCCGCAAGTGGCAAAGATTGAACCTGTAACTGAATCGCATACACTGCGGACACTTGCATTGATCTTGCTAGTAGGTGCTGGTGGTTATTTTGTCTACAGTGTGTATGCACGTAAGCAAGAGGAAGAAGCCGCAGAACAAGCTGCCCGTGATGCAGAATTGGCAGAACGTCTTGCCAAGCTGGATGCAGAACGTAAGCGTGAGCACATGGAAATGCTTGCCAAGCAAGATGCAGAACGTAAGGCTGAATTGGCTGCAGAGGCTGCATTGAAAGCACATAAGAACTATGGACACGAACGCTTTGACCCAGCTAACCCTGACAAGTTGAAGTCTGTGAAACAGTTTAAGGCAGACGAAGCACAACGCGCCCTTGAAGCTCAATCGCTGGCATTGCGTGAAGCACAAGCCCGTGCAGAACGTGCAGAATTGGATGCACGCCTTGCTCGTAGTAACGCAGCATCAGGTCCAGCATACGCCCAGCCAACGCAGACAGTGGTGCATACTAACTCGGGCAGTAACGACATGCTAACTGGTATCTTGGTTGGTAACATGTTGAGCAACAGTGGTCACCACCATGACACTGAGCGCACTGTGATCCGTGAAACTGTGCGTGAAGTTGAAACACCAGTTAAGGCACCACGCTCAAGCTGGGACGACATTGACACTACACCTAGCAAGTCTAGCACATGGGACACACCTGCACCATCACGCAGCTCTAGCTGGGATGACAGTTCAAGCAAGAGTAGCTCAAGTTGGTCTAGTTCAAGCAGCGACTCTAGCTCAAGCTGGAGCAGCAGCGATAGTTCTAGCAGCAGCGACAGCGGTTCAAGCTGGGACTAATATAAAATGATTGTAATCGAAGCATTGATTGCAGTTGGATTGGTTTGCGTAGTTGCATTAGCAGTCTACGCAGGCTACAAACTTGGTAAAACTTTTAAGAAGGATTGATATGTTTAAAGCTATTTCAGCAGGTGTGGGCGCATTGGTTCTGTTCCTGGTATTTGTGTTTGGTATGAACTTGTTTGGGCTTGCAAGTTACAGTTTCTTTGCACCCAAGTATCGCGCAGTTGATAATCAAGTGTTCAAAGAAAGCGAGCAGTACAATGATGGCATGATCCGTGATTTGGAAAACTTGCAACTCGAATACATCAAAGCCGACGCCGCAGGCAAGCAAAGTCTTCGTGCCATTGTGTTGCATCGCTTCAGCGTTTACCCTGAAGAAAAGATGCCTCCAAACTTGCGTAATTTTTACAACCAACTCCGTTCAGGACAATAATCATGAAACGTATCTTAGCCCTTGTAGCTGTTGCAACACTCTTGACAGCATGTGACCAGCAACCAACGTCAACTCAGATTGAGCGCAAGAAGCAGGAAGAAATGAACATGCAGGCAGTGACACAAGTTGGCATGCCGGCCATTGTCAACTATGCCGAAAAGCGCATGATGAAAGACATCATGGAGTTACGTGATCAGAACGTGGCCACTATCACTTATCTAGTGGACATGAATGGTCGCTTGCACAAGGTTTGTAATAGTGTCGGGTACGGCTTGCCCTATGCGACTCAGTATACCAATCCACAGCAACGTGTGACTGGACAAACTGGTACAGTTACTTTGCCACAAGCTGATCCAAACGGTTTGTACAGCCCTGCAAGTGCAGACGGTACGTGGATCTTGTGTGTGGATGCTAAGACTGGCAAAGCCAAACCGGTATTCATGGAGCCACGCATAATCGTTAGTCCAATCCCATTGGGAGAGTAATATGAAAAAGATTCTTCTTGCAGTAGCAGTACTTGCGGCAACCATGCTTACAGCATGTGACGGGACCGATCATCGCACCAGTCAGCAAATTGAACGCGACACACAAGAACGCTCACTCAAGCAAATGGCGCAAAGCATTGGCATGCCAGCTATCACTAATTTCGCCGAAAAGCGCATGATGAAAGATGTGCTGGAGTTACGTGACAAGATGAAGCCAACTTACACGTATCTAGTGGGCATGAACAATCAATTGACTTTGCTTTGCAACAGTGTGGGCTATGGCTTGCCCTATGCAACACAGTACACCAATCCATCATTGGCTGATCCTAATGGACTATATACTCCGTCGAGTGCAGACGGTACATGGGTGCTTTGTTTGAATCCTAAAACAAAACAAGCTGAGCCTCAATTCATTGAGCCCCGCATCATTGTGTCTACTTACCCACTGAACTAACATGCGTAAAGAAGATCTATTAGATGCAGTAACAGCTCTCAAGAGCATGGCACAGGCATTGTGGACAGTAGTTAAGATGGTTATCCAACTGTCTACTGCGATTGTGTTAGCTTGCATTGCTATCTGGTGTTCGTACCAGATGTACATGAACTATCCATCGGTGACAATGGCTGTGATTGTTGCAGTTCCATTTGTTTGTTGGTTCGCAGTCAACTTTGCTATTGCACGTGAACAACGCAAGCTCCAAGAGATTGATGATGCTTGGCGTGCAGAAAAGAACAAACCTGCACATTTAGATCTCTCTGCATTGGGAATTAAAGAATGAAGTTATTTGGACGTACTGGCGGTTACTACATTTTCTGGACAGGGTTTGTTTACTTTTGGCTAGGCATGTTTGATATCTATTACAAGTTTTGCCCGTTGGAGTTTATTCAATTGGGTTGGATTGTGGTAATGATGCTGCCGCTAACTGTTAAACCGGTTGCACGTTATTTCAACATGCGACTATTTTGGGAGATGATGTAAAATGGACAACGATATGAAGTGGTTTGTGATTGCAATGGTGTTTGTTATGGGAGTTCCGATGGTAGGCCTGGGATTGTCCGATTATCAAAAGAATCAGTGCAAGTTGGCAGGCATCGCCGCACACATGGACACAGAAGAAATTACAAAGGTATGTAAATGAATAAGTTTCAAATTTGGTACACAAAGTACTACAACGAAATCACATGGTTTATCATTGGCGTGTGTTTCATGTCTTGTCTTGATAACCTTGCCATTCACAACTACGGTGGCGCAGCAATTGATGCGTTTTTTGTAGTGATCAACTACAAGTTATGGGGACGCATTTGAAATGAGTAATGAAACTGCAAAGTTCCTCAACTCTCGTCGCCGACATAAGACGGACGTTACTATTGCTAGGCAGTTGCGAATCGCTAAACAGAGTTCTAGCCATGATTCTAAGGTAGTTAAGCAACCACATCGATTGGCCAAGCATCGTGCTATGGACTGTGGTAAGCCTGGATGCTTGATGTGCGGCAACCCACGCCGCAACGAATGGTTCAAGAAAGAACGCAGAACTGCACAAGAACGCAGACAGATGCAAGACCTAGATCGATCCACTGACGCACCAGACCAAGAATGAAAACAGCCCCTGTAGAAATACTAGGGGCTTTTTCTTTGCCAGTAAATACTTGATGCGAATAGTTTCATGCGGATCCAGTTTTTCAAGTATAGACCAGCGTCTACCTAACACACATATTAGCGAACGCTTTGCGGCACAGTATGACGCAGAGTTGATTAGTTTGGCCAAGCCCGGAGCTACCAATTTTGCAATACGCTTGCAGTTGGAAACAGCAATTAAACTCAAACCCGATCTCATTATGTTTGAGTTTGCTGGGGCACAGCGCATTGACTTGCCACTAGCAGCATTGGGTAAACCTGTGCCCTACAACCAATACAACTTGGCCAGCAATGTGCGCTATACCAATTACTACAATGTAATTCCCAAAGAGATTGATGACACGCAAGAAAGTATTGTCAGCGACGGTATTAAAAACTTCATCGATGGGCAGTGCTTTCCATTAAATGAAAAGCTAACACCAGATGCTAGGCAAGCTCTTACATATTGGTTTACTGAACTGTATGACGAAGATCTCAAATACCATCAAGACTACTTTATCTGCGCAAGTGTGTTTTATGCACTAGAGCAATCGGGCATCCCATATATTTGGACACGCGGCGATCTCTGCATGTTTGATTGGAGCATGTACAAGAACGAAGTACCTGAAGGTGGTAACATGTGGCTGGATTGGACCGATCCTGGTATAGACAGCGTATACCATACCACGCCTGAACGACAGGCTGTATTGGTTGAATATTGGTTAGATACGTATCGTAAAAATTATACGTAACTGCTACAATGCAGTATGAAAAAATACGATACTGTTGAAGAATACATTGAAGTTATTTCCGGCTACCGTGACGTTGTTACTGGCAAGCCGGTAAACACATGGATGTTTAGTTTTGATCCAATCATCAGTCTAGCTAGATACGATGTTGGTGTGCTGACCAGCATGTGCGAATCCACTACCACTTCTAAAGCGTTAACAGAACGACAAGGTGAGTTGGCCTGCAAGATACTTCTCAAATATCAACGGCAGCTTGCAACAAAGGGCATTGACGTAAGCCCAATTGAGCGCCCGGTGTGGAGGACTAAATTGCGTAAGATGGATTACACCAAGTCCCTTACCATCCAGGACGATAACATTGTTTTGCAATTCCCTTACTCCACTGAGCTGATTGAACGTCTTCGTACTTTTAGAAAAGACAGTCAAGGTCGATGCGCATTTGACAAAGAAAAGAAACAATGGCTTATTGCACTAACTGAGTACAATCTAAACTATTGCCATGCGTGGGCAGCGTCTAACGGATTTACCATTGGTGAAGAAGTCACAGCACTAGTTGACAAGATTGAGCAACTTGAACAACAACCTTATGCTATTGAATTGTTTTGCAATGGCACATCGTTGGACATTAGAAACTGCCCAGAAAGTCTGCGTGACTATGTTGAAACAAACCTAGGTGGCTTTGCATTTGATAATCTACTACGTCTAGTGGATGCGTCTAGTGACTTGGGCTACACCATTGATGAAGATCTAAGTCAAGCTGTGATCCAGGAGTGGGGCACACGATTCCTGCGTATTGCAACCAACAGAGAAGTCAAGATCAACAGTGACGTTGGCATTAACGAAGATCACTTGATGAGTGTACTGGATTATGCAGTAAAGGTGGGACGTTTGCCAGTGGTAATCTACGAACCAGATCTAAGCATTCGCTTGTTTCAGCGACTGAGGGAGTTGTACCCAGATGAGCAAATTGTTGATGTGGGCAACGGCAAGAATGTTGCTGGGCGTATCACCGCAGACACCAAGTTCATATATACAACTAAGCCTATCAAAGACCTTGACCATATTCCCATGCTGATCAGCAGCTCGGGTATGATCTTTGGTGGCGACAAACAAACCATGTTACAAAGATCCAGTAAGGTAGTATATACAGCAGCAGATGTGTATACTAAAGGCAATACTGGAAAGAAAGTTATTAAAATTGCAGGCTAAATTAATCATTAAAGACGAAGTCAACGTAAAGATCGAAGGCGTTGACGTAGGGGTTAGGAAGAAACTTGTAGACAAGTTCAAGTACGAAATCCCCGGGGCTCGATATCAACCTAGTGTAAGACTGGGACGTTGGGATGGCAAAGTCAGCTACTTCCAACTAGGTGGCAGCAGCTACATTAACCTGTTGCCGGAAATCCTGCCTGTGCTAGATGCAGCAGGGTACGATATTGAAATTGACGATCGTCGCACTTACTCAACTAGCATTGTGTTTGATGAGTTTAAAGAAGACACGTTTGCACACAAGACATGGCCAGTTGGGCACCCAGCAGCGGGACAGCCCATCATGTTCCGCGATTATCAAGTTGAAATTATCAACAACTTCTTGCAGAACCCACAGGCCTTGCAAGAGATTGCTACGGGTGCAGGCAAGACTATTATGACAGCAGCACTGTCATTAATGGCAGAGAGATACGGCAAGAGCGTTGTTATTGTTCCAAACAAAGACTTGGTGCGCCAAACAGAGCTGGACTATATTAACTTGGGTCTGGACGTTGGAGTTTACTTCGGCGATCGCAAGGAAGTTGGGCGTACTCATACTATTTGCACATGGCAAAGTCTAAACATTCTAATGAAGAACAGCGAAGGTCGCAACAGCGAAGATGAGCCCGCTAGTCATCGTTTACTAAAGAACCCAACAGATTATCTCATTGACGATCTCGTTGATGGAGTTTCGTTAGTTATGGTAGACGAAGTACACATGGCCAAAGCAGATGCTCTCAAAACCCTGCTGACCACTATCTTTGCTCACGTGCCAATTCGTTGGGGTTTGACCGGTACAGTGCCTAAAGAGGAATATGCAGCAGTGTCTATCTTCTGTAGCCTTGGTCCAGTTGTTGGTAAACTGAGTGCAAGTGAATTGCAAGAAGCAGGACATTTGGCCATGTGCCACGTTAACGTTGTTCAGTTGATTGACCACGTTGAGTACAAAGACTACCAAAGCGAATTGAAATATCTAACTACCACAGCAGCACGTATTGCCTACATTGCCAAGCTGGTAGACAAGATTAAAGAAGGTGGTAACACCTTGGTCCTAGTTGACCGTATTGAAACGGGTAAGATGTTGCAAGTAGAACTCAGCGGATTGTTTAGCTTGTTAAGCGACAAACCTGATGTGATGTTTGTAAACGGATCAACCAAAGCAAAGGATCGAAAAGATGAGTATGACGATGTTGCGACAGCAACTAACAAGATTATTGTGGCGACTTATGGTGTGGCCGCTGTGGGTATTAATATTCCTAGGATTTTTAATCTGGTTCTTATGGAGCCCGGAAAGAGCTTTGTGCGAGTTATACAAAGTATTGGGCGAGGCATTAGAAAAGCGGAAGACAAAGACCACGTAGAGATTTGGGACATTACTAGTACCTGCAAGTTCTCTAAGCGACATCTAACAGCACGTAAGAAGTTCTACAAAGATGCCAACTATCCATTTACAGTAGAGAAGATTGATTGGCAATGAAGGGAGTGATTGTTTACTTCCCGTGGGGTGCAGCAGGCAATCTTGTTCGCAACATAATCACAATCGATCCACGGTTTGACTTCATTGACAATTTGGAGTTTAGGGCAGCATATCCAACGGCCGAAGAAAGATTCAATTGGCTGTTGGCATATTATCAGCAGCCAATGGATCCCACCAAGTGGTTGCAGCGCGAGTGGAGCATTAGACAAAGACTGCACACCTGCTACTACACCAACAATACCATACAGTTCTGGAATCCAGACGCATTAGTCGCATACGATTGTCATGGTGAAGAACATGAGATTGATGAAATACTTGCCAACCAAAATCTTCGCTGCTATGACCAACATCGAATATCTACAGGCGAGAGAGCAGAACAAATAAGTACATGGCGACTACAAGATTGCAATCACGTGTTCTTGTTGCCAACAGACACTAAACTGATAGCTGAAATATATAACAGCAAGAATCCTGTACTAAATCAACTAAACGGTACCCTGCAGGAGAAACAAACAGCAGCATTGGGCGCCATAAACGCCATGTCTAATCGTCTTAGTAGTCTAGTAGACCCTCTAATAACTAACGGCAGCAAAGTTGGCATTTACACAGCAGACACATTGTATTCCACAGCAGGTTACAAAACAATTTACGATATCGTGACCGAGTTACGCTTAGACATTACATTGTCTCAAGTTAAGACTTTGCACTCAATATGGTTGCAAAGTACTAAAGAAGTGTACTATAATTATTTTAACAGAGAGCTTACCACATGAGAATATTAACGCTGGACAATACAGCATACGACCTTAACGAAATACCCGATGAAGTTGAGGACTTGCGATTTGCAGTTCTAGACAACAGCGATAACAAGAACCCCGATTACTTTTACATTCCCTTAATCTTTTTGGAATCATTTAACAGTCCTGCATTGGTACTAAAAATCGGAGACAGTGTTATCAAGATGCCAGTAGATTGGCAGTTGCTGATCGGCGAGCCTGACTTAGGCGACCTCGAAGTAGTGCCATTAACTAGTATCAATGACAGGGGCTTCAGCGTATTCTGCTTTAATCCACTAAGCAGCTTCAAGCCAGAATTTAAACCAGTTGAGATTGTTGACATTTATCAAGATGTTAAATGGTACTTTCCTAAACTTAAACCTGGTCAGATGCTAGCAGTGCCACTTGAGTCAGGAACAGAGAAACCCCTATGCGCCTACTTTGTAAAAGACATTAGTCGTCAAAGTGAGGTCGTTGATTACAGTAAGTGTTGGTAATATGGGCAATTACACAGAACCACAAATTTTTGAAACCATTAATAGACTCGCACGAATCTATTTGGAAAGCTACCCAGACGACAAGGAAGGACTAGAACGTTTCTTGCGCTGGGCACATCTACAATATGGATACAAGTATGGGACAGCTTAAACCAGGTGCTACCTACATTTACGAAAGCCCAGATGGTGGCCAAACAACCTATGCTAGAGAAGTGGGCACCAATGAGCGTGTGATGATTGGGCAAAGTTACTCAGCTAGTAGCAAATGGGATCAAATCCAAGAGGATAAACTATGGGGCAATATTCGTCGCAAGGCAAAGAGTCATCCCGGTTTACAAGAAGAGCTAGATCGTGTTATAATGTTCTATAAACTACTCGAAGACAACAACGAAGTTATGTGGCACCCAGTATGATAAAATATCAATACCATTATATATCCAGCCTTATTAGAGATTCAGATTCCATCGGTTCATGGATAAACACCACTGCCGAGTTAAATGAGCTTGGGGCAGAGGGGTGGGACGTGGTTACTATAACACCCGATTCCTCTAATGTAGTTGGATCGTTTTTAAACATAGTACTCCGGAGACCCTATATAGATGAGTGATAAACTAAACATTTCAAATGAGATGGCACAGTTTGATAACAAGAACCGTGACTTCTACGATAGCCTAAGTGAAGAAGAGAAGAAAAAGTTTAGCCCATTCCTAATGATTCGTTGGGGTGCAACAGTAGAAGGCAGCGCAGACATGCAGGCCTATTACTTGATGAGCTTAAACGAGAAGTTAAATAAACAGTTCTTCGACGTTAGCACAAGTGAGCACAAAAAGCTACAGTGGTTATTGGCCACTACAGTTAGCCCGGGATTGGGCAAACAGTATCACAAGTGGTTAGCGGGCAAGAAGAAAGAAAGCAACAACAAAGCAGTTAAGTTCCTGAGAGGAATTTACCCGCACTTGAAAGAAGATGAAATTGAGCTACTCGGACGACTTAACAGTAAAGACGATCTTAAACGACTGGCTAAAGAGCACGGATGGGATGACAAGCGAATCAAAGCAGACCTATAAGTGTCAGTATTGTGGCAAAGCCTTTGCCAAGGAATCTACGCTAGCAAGTCATGCCTGCGAACAAAAACGCAGAGCACAGCAGCAAAATGAAACTGGCGTGCAGCTGGGCTTTAAAGCATATCTGAGATTTTATCAAACAACACAAGGTGCTGGCAAGATCAAAACATACGAAGACTTTGCAGGTAGTCCCTACTACACAGCATTTGTTAAGTTTGGCCGACACCTGGTGGGCATACGTGCAGTAAACCCCACAGTGTTCATTGACTGGTTACTTAAAAACAATAAGAAGTTAGACTACTGGACCAAGGATGCGTTTTATGCAGAGTGGTTAGCAGAGTACATGAAAAAAGAAAACCCGCAAGACGCATTGGAGCGGGCGTTAAAGGAAATGACAAGTTATGCAGAGGATCATCCAGAACTTAAAAACGGCTATAGGGACTATTTCAGATACGGTAATGGTAATAGGATCTGTTATCATATTAGCACCGGTCGTATTAGCCCTTGGGTTGTCTTTAATTGTGAGAGCGGGGTTGCCTTTCTTGATACGCTATCTAATGAACAAGTGGAGATAATTTTGCCTTGGATTGATCCTGATTACTGGCAAAAGAAGTTTAGAGATTATCCAGATGATGTGACTTGGGTTAAATCAATTATGGAAGCAGCGGGACTATGATTTTCAAAAGTGACGTAGACATCGACTTTGGCGATCGCAATCGAGCACTGGCATTGCTGAAGCATACTCCGGCGGCCATTATTCGCGATGGCAAGTTGATCAAGCACAATACAGGTATCTATGTAACTGATGTTCCTGAAGATCCTTTTATGTGTGTAGCAGGTATTGATCACAAAGCAGCCGAAGATCGCGGCTATGCTAAGTTGGACTTTTTGAATGTTTCGTTATATACGCAGATAAAGAGTGAGCAGCACTTACAACAACTGCTGGCCATTGAGCCAGACTGGGCAGCGTTATATGACCCAGACTTTTGTGCCAAGTTAATTCACATTGGGGCACATTACGACACGCTGATTAAAATGCCAGAAGCTGTGAATAGCATCCCACGTATGGCCATGTTTCTAGCATTGATTCGCCCTGCTAAAAGGCATTTGATTGGAAAAACTTGGAAGGAAGTTGCTGCTACAGTTTGGGACAAGCCCGAAGACGACAGCTACTTTTTTAAGAAAAGCCACGCGGTTGCTTATGCACACCTTGTGGTAGTAAACATGAACCTTCTAACCCAGGCGTCTAACCAGGGTAATTGAACGGCGCTTTGAGCGTTTGCTAGCCATTTCTTTAAGGCTAGTTTGTGGACCTACTTTGATTTCCACGTCTTTACTGTTCATAGTCTTAACGCATGGCTTGAACACTACCCAATCAGCTTTGAGAAACACGTTGATTGGAATTAATCTATTACTTTCCCACCACCATTGCTCGCCTAGTTCTAGGAACTTGGCCTTCTGTTCCGGCGTCTTTAAGCTACCAAAGTCGTAGATCGTAGTGATCTGCTCGTCTGCGTTTTGGACAATCCCGATATAATCATTCCCACCGTACACTAGATACGTTATAAAGGGATATTGTTCTAATAGCTGTTGTATTTGTTCCACCGTGTTTCGCTAAATATGTTAATGCAAACGCTTAAATTATATTTAGTAAACCAAACTGTCGAGGTCCAAATTATGGACCCTGCGATATTCACTACAAGGAACAGGACAGTGTACAGCAAACCCATTAAAGTCTATCAAGGGATAGATAATCCAATTCAGGTCTTAATAAAGAACCAAGACCAAAAAACAGCTAATGTAGCAACATACACAGTTCAAGTAGATATCCAAGATTACACAAATAATGTAACAGTCTGGACAGCTAATGTGAACTTCTCTGCAAACGTCGGCGGGAACATTTCCTTAGGGAAGGGATCAGTTACAGTTCCGTCAGCAGTGTTAGCGAATCTCGACCAACGCTTTTATAAGTTAACCACTAGAACAATCAGTAACACACAGGTACACCAACCGTTATACATTGACGATAATTACGGAGTTCCTCTGGATATAGAAGTATTACCTGGATATCTTAATCCATAATACTATTTGAGTTCTAGGAACATACAGTATATAATACTGTATGATTAAAGTTTTTGACTCAGCAATCGACGATACGACAGCCATTGAATTATGG
>ERZ650308.278-NODE-278-length-27111-cov-15.271104_pt1 | contig 27111 bp, 22 predicted proteins | sample MGYA00376244_ERZ650308 | MGnify/ENA primary metagenome ERZ650308 (study PRJEB26733, sample SAMN07839295) | wastewater metagenome | biome: small river; feature: stream; material: water | place: USA: North Carolina | collected 2016-04-26 ... | reverse complement strand
GTGCTGCGTATATCTTGATCCAACACTTTATGTTGTTCTCTGATCAAACAATGACATTTGAAACTCCTAAAGCAGAAGAAGATAATGTAGTAGATGAGGAATTACTTCACATGCGCAAGTTATTGAAGACTTCATTAGCTGACTTAGATTTATCTGTACGTGCTTACAACTGCTTAAAATCAGCTGACGTTCGCACTTTAGGTGAATTAGCGAAATTAGAAATCTCTGATATGATGAAGTTCCGTAACTTCGGAAAGAAATCATTGACTGAATTAGAGCAATTGATCGAGGAAAAAGGGTTAACCTTTGGAATGGATGTTTCTAAATATCGTTTAGACGAAGATTAATTAATAATTTAAACAAAGTAATAGGTGGTTTGCCGAGAGGTAAACTAACCGCAGCTCGCAAGAGCTTTTAACTTACGAAATAACACAATGAGACACGGTAAAAAATTTAATCACCTAGGAAGAACAGCCTCTCACAGAGCAGCGTTGTTATCAAACATGGCTTCATCTTTGATCTTACACAAGCGTATCCAAACGACTGTAGCTAAGGCAAAGGAATTACGTAAATACGTAGAGCCAATGATCACAAAGTCTAAAACAGATAGCACGAACAATCGTCGTGTGGTATTCTCTTATTTACAAAATAAGGATGCGATCAAAGAATTGTTCTCTATCGTTTCTGAGAAAGTAGCGAATCGTCCAGGTGGATATACACGTATTATCAAGTTAGGTAATCGTTTAGGTGATAACGCGGAAATCTGCTTCATTGAATTAGTTGACTTCAACGAAACAATGTTAGCTGCATCAGCGGAGAAAGCGGGTAAAACTCGTCGTAGCCGTCGTGGTGGCGCTGCAAAAGCAACTGAAGCTGCGGCTCCAGTAGCGGCTGCTGAAGCACCATCTGCAGAAGTTGTTGAGGAAGCTCCAGCAGCTGAGGTTGTAGCTGAAGAGGCTGCACCAGAAGTAGCTGAAGAAGCTGCTCCAGAAGCACCAGCAACTGAGGAGTCCACAGAAGAAAAAGGAGAAGACGCTTAATCTTTCTCTTTCTATTTTTTTAAAGGGCTTCAACTTTCCGTTGAAGCCCTTTTTTTAGGTAATGAAGTTTAGACCCCTATTTTATAACAGCATTTTATGAGATTTACCGAGTCCACACCAGCGGTTTTAATTTTACAAGACGGAACCATCTTCCACGGGAAAGCACTAGGAAAAATAGGAACTCACGGCGGTGAGATCTGTTTTAACACCGGTATGACGGGTTATCAAGAAATCTACACGGATCCCTCTTATGCGGGTCAGGTAATTATTAATACGACAGCTCACATCGGAAACTACGGTGTGATGCAAGAAGCAGAAGCAGAATCGAACAAGGTCCAAATCGCAGGAATGGTTTGTAATGAATTCGCTAGCGTTCACTCACGTGAGACGGCTGATGGATCCTTACAAGATTATTTGGCTGATGCAGGTATTGTAGGGATTTCGGGTATTGATACACGCGCTTTAGTTCGTCACATTCGGACGAAAGGGGTGATGAACTGCTTGATTTCTTCTGAAATTTTTGACGAAGCTGCCTTAATAGCTGCCCTAGCTAAAATTCCTTCGATGGAGGGATTAGAATTATCTTCCCAAGTATGTACGCAAGAAGCGTATTTCTTAGGTGATGAGAAAGCAGAGCGCAAAGTAGCGGTGCTTGATTTAGGCGTTAAGAAAAGTATTTTGACAAACATCGCAGAGCGTGGATGCTATTTAAAAGTGTTCCCAGCGAAGACTCCCTTTGCGGAAATCGCAGCATGGAATCCAGACGGATATTTCGTTTCGAATGGTCCAGGAGATCCAGCCGTGATGTCCTATGCGATTGACACAGTTTCTGAATTCTTGAAAAGCGACAAACCGGTTTTCGGAATTTGTTTAGGTCACCAAATTCTAGCACAAGTGGTAGGATTAACTACCTACAAAATGCACAATGGTCATCGCGGTTTAAATCATCCGGTGAAAAACTTGATCACAGGTCTGTCGGAAATCACCTCTCAAAACCACGGTTTTGCGGTGAAGATGGACGAGTTGAAGGCATCTGATCGAGCAGAATTGACGCACATTAACTTGAACGACCAAACGGTTGAAGGTTTACGCGTGAAAGGTCGCAAAGCCTTCTCGGTGCAACACCACCCGGAAGCGAGCCCAGGACCACACGATTCACGTTACTTATTTGATCAGTTTATCGATCTAATGAAATAAAAAAAAGCCCTGAGAGATCAGGGCTTTTTTGTTAGGCTTTATATCCAAAGAGCGAGTGCTCTTTGATTAATTTGGCGACAGATTTTGGTACATATTGTGCCCACTCATCAGTACCGCTTTGAATCAGTTCAAGTACCTGATCCGTACGGATATTCATGAGCTTTTCATCATAGTTTTTAATCTCCGCTAACTTCTCGTTATCCAATAAGTATTGGAATAGACCTTTCAGATGCGCTTCTGGTTCGAAATTCTTCAGTTGAACGATTTCGCCCGTGGTAGAAACGGTGGGGTAGAGGTAGAGTTTGATTTTTTGGCCAAATAAACAGCCAAAAGCACTCATAATTCCTCCTGGTACATCTGCATAATGCTTCTCCTCAAAAATATATTCCAAGTTAGGCATACCCATCACCAGCGCCATTTTTAGCTTAGAGAACTGGCTTAAAAAGTCGACTAGTTTGAAGTATTCGTGGAAATTAGAGATTAATACCGTTTGGCCTAAAGAACATAAAATATCTACGCGATCTAGGAAATCCTTTTCGTCAATCTTATGTGTCTCATTTTCTAAACTTTTCAGCGTTAACTCAGAAAGCACACAGATTTTGTCATCATCGACATCCGGCTCTTGCTCAAACTGAGCAACGCCTTTCTTTAACATGTCTGAAAAGATATTCGTTACCGGACGGAAACGACCGCGAACGGCTACGATGTGTTTCTTTGCCAAAGCATCATAAGGCTGCATCACCTTGCCGTCTGGACCAAAAACCGCCGCTTGTGTGTACCCGTGCTTCACTAAATAAAGTGACATTAATCGATTGTCCACCTCTTTGAAATCAGGACCTTCGAAACGGATCATATCGATTTCGATGCGGTCCTTCGATAAATCATCGAGTAAGGACAATAACAACTTCTCTGGATCCTCGTGGTAGTGGTAGCAACCGAACAATAAATTAACTCCGATGACACCTAAAGCCTGCTGTTGTAAGATATTGTCATTATCTAACATGTTGACGTGAATCACGACATCGTTAAAACCGCCATTGGGGGTTAATTGAAAACGAAGGCCGATCCAGCCGTGGGCGTCATTGGTTTTTTGGAAATTTAAGGCGGAAACGGTGTCTGCGAAGGCGAAGAACCGCTTTTCTGAAGCGGATTCCGTTAAGCGAACATTCAATAACTTGAATTCGCGATTTAACATCTTCATTAAACGCGGCTCGCAAACATATTTTCCCGAGGCCTCTTCACCATAAATGGCATCAGAAAAAGCCATATCGTAGGCTGAAATCGTTTTTGCGATGGTACCAGAAGCACCGCCCGCTTTAAAGAAATTAGCCGCCACATCTTGACCTGCCCCGATTTCTGCGAATGATCCGTAGATACTGCGGTCTAGGTTAATTTGAAGTGCTTTTTGCTTTGTTCCTATGGATTTAATGTGTGATGTCATAGGGTATATCTTTTTCTTAGGCATTTAGTTTGTTGCCGCAATTTACGAATTTATGGCCAAAATTCCCCCTTGTGATACAGGCAAAGACCCGCCATAGGACCTTCGCTTATATGTCCAGTAGTTAAACCATTTTTTTTCATCACTTGTTTCAAGATATCCGAGTAATAAAAGGCTACAGAACCCGTGAAATGAAAGGTAGTATCCACCGTGTAGCGTTTTAAATAAAGTCGAATATAGGCCTCAAAAGACTGCTCGATCAAGCTATAACAAAAGGCATCTCGGCGGTGGTCAAAGAGGAACTTCGAAAAGCTAGCAAACCAACGATTTGGGAAAGCCTGTTTGTAAGCCTTATCTAAAATCGTCAAGCGATCTAACACTCCAAACCGTTTCTCAAAAACCGCCCTCAAATCCGCCGGCATTTGATCATGCAGATAACTTAAAACTAAGCTCTTGCCTAAATGACCGCCGCTTCCTTCATCCCCTAACCAGAATCCCAATGGGGGTATTTGTTCCGATATACGTGTACCATCCCAATACCCCGAATTAGACCCAGTTCCTAAAATACAGGCGATGCCAGCTGTTTTCCCACACAAGGAGCGAGCTGCGGCGATGAGGTCATTTTGAATTTCTAATGAACAAGTTGGTGGGAAAAACGGTCGAAAGGCTGCTGCAATTATTTCGCATTGTGCCTCGCCGGTAACACCTGTACCATAATAATAAACGGCAGAAATGGGAAGTTCAGAAAAGCCTGCGAGGACGGTCGCCTGTGCGGTCTTGATTTCTTCCGCTGTTTGGTAATAGGGATTGATCCCTAGACTAGTGAAACTCTCATAAGGTGCCGCAGGATCTTTTATTAATCTCCAGGCTGTTTTAGTCGAACCACTCTCAACGATTAAAATCATACTATTCTAGGATCCCAATGGGCGTAAATTTCTCAAATACCTTTTCACTATGCGGAGCGTCGGCTAGTTCTGGCGTTAAATCTTGGCCTGCCCAATGCTCATAATGTTTACCATTTTTCCACAATTTGGAATCTGTCATATCATAAATGAGCCCCTGAAAGGCCACCCAAATCTCAGGCTTATCCTGCCCATTTCGTAGGGCTAACTGTCCGCGTGTATAGGTCTTCATATTTTACACGAAGCTAAATAAAAAGGGTCAAAGACCATTTTTTTCAGAAAGATTTTTAATTTTACATCGCAATATAATTTCCTATGAAACAATTCTTTGTCTTATTATTTGCTATCTCTGTGATGGCATGCAGTGGCGGAGGGGATCCAGCTCCCACTCCGACTCCTACGCCTCCTACTCCTACGGTGAGTGTGGCTACCTTAGTCAAGAAAGTGTGGTCGGCTAGCTCCGTTCAATGGGACGGCGTGACTAAATACGATAAATCGAGTACTTCGAATGTCGTTCAGGGTTATTCTCAATACAAATTAGATCTATCAACCGCAGGTTCTGTGACATTAACGGAGTTTGATGGGAAAATATTTACAGGTACTTACACGGTTGCGACGGATGGCAATAGCCTGACGTTAAGTGGATTGACGAGTGCAGAAGGAGCTCCTACGGGAACCGGAGGAACGATCATTTATTCTATTTTATCCACGCCTACGGCGACTGGATTAAGCTTACAACAATCGACAGCTTACGTAAAAGCGAGCAGCGCTATTGTGAAGTTAGCTTTAGTTAATTAAGTAGATTATTAAAAATAAAAGCCGTCCTTGTGGCGGCTTTTTGTGTTATATGGAAAAGAGAACAGAAATTGGTGAGATTGGTGAGTTTGGTTTAATTAATCATATCGCGTCTCAATTGACAGAGAAGCAAGCCTGGACGGAACTGGGAATAGGCGATGATACGGCCGTTTTGGATCCGAAAGGAAATAAGGTAGTAACCACCACAGAGCTTTTAATCGAAGGTGTACATTTCGATTTAGCCTACACGCCATTGCAGCATCTAGGTTTCAAAGCTGTTTCTGTCGTTCTTTCCGATATCGCAGCGATGAATGCGATTCCGACCCAACTAATCATTGGATTAGGATTATCTAATCGTTTCTCAGTGGAATCTGTGGATGCTTTATACGAAGGTATTCGATTAGCTTGCGAAGAATACAAAGTGGATGTGGTGGGTGGAGATACCACTTCTAGCCCGCAAGGTTTGATTTTATCGATGACTGCCACGGGTGTGGTAGAGGATGAAAAATTAGTGAAGCGCGGAACGGCGAAGGCGAACGATGTGCTTTGCGTGTCTGGTGATCTAGGTGCCGCACTGATGGGTTTGCATTCGTTAGAAAGAGAAAAGCAGGTCTTTTTGGCAAATCCAGACATGCAACCGGAATTAGAGGGTAAGAGTTATGTGGTGCTACGCCAGTTAAAACCAATGGCTCGCTTTGATATTATACACGAATTACGCGAATTAGGGGTGGTTCCTACCTCGATGATTGATTGCTCGGACGGTTTGGCCTCTGAGATCATTCACCTGTGCAACGCATCTGGTTTAGGCGCGCGAATTTTTGAGAAGAATATTCCGATTGATGACGAGACCTATTTAGCTGCGACTGAATTTAGTTTGAGTCCTTTGACTGCGGCATTGAATGGTGGCGAGGATTATGAGTTGTTGTTCACCGTTTCTCAGGAGGATTTCCCCAAAGTAGAAAAGATCGCAGACGTGACCGCTATTGGATACATGACGAATATCGCAAAAGAGCGCGTTATGGTGATGAAATCGGACGCAATTGTCGATTTAACGGCTCCAGGCTTCGGGAAAGCGTAGACCATTCGTCGACAAAATTAGCCGTTTGATAAATTTAGGATTAGAATCGGATTAAAATGGGTATTTTTGTATGGAATTCTACCCCGTTTTATAGAAGATCCTACTTATGACAAAGTCTTCCTTCATCCGGAAATACTCTAATCGCTTCCTTTCAAGGTGGTTAGTTTTGGTATTTGACTCTTTGATAGTCGTATTTTCTTTTTCTATTGCGACCTTGTTGCGCATGAATTTCCAGGTGACGGAAATTGACTTCAACATTTTCTTTTCCCAGCTTATTTTTATCGTAGGCTTACGTCTATTAGCTTTTTTGTATTTCCAGTCCTATGCTGGGATCATTCGACATACGAGTATTGAGGACGCCATTCTGATCCTGAAGGCGGTTTTCACAGGTTCATTGGGTGCCGTTGCGGTTTCTGGAGTTATCCGAAATACCTTGGGTTTTGAGCACGTATTCAATCTGTCTGCGGCCATATTAATCATTGACTTCTTCATTTGTCTTTTTTGGATGGTGATTTTGCGCTTCTTTGTGAAGAGCTTTTACGAATCCTTTGTGAATCAGTTCAAGCCTACGATCGGCGTATTGATCTATGGAGCTGGTTATACGGGTATGTTGACGAAGAATGTGTTCCAAACAGACCGCAGCACAAACTATAAAATTCTCGGTTTTATTGATGACAATGAGTCTAAAATAGGCAAGACCATCGAGGGGATCAAAGTATACAGTTTGCCAGAGGTATTAGATAAGTTTGTAGGTTCTAATGACGGCATGGAGGTTATTATGGCCATTAATAACATGTCAGCTAAGTCTAAGCGTAAAATTTCTGACATTTTCTTGGATAGAGGCGTGGTCGTGAAGGCCCTACCTCCAGTAGATAAATGGGTAGAGGGAGAGTTTGCGATGAATCAAATTCACAATGTGAAGATTGAGGACTTATTGGGTCGCGAAGTGATCCAAATGAATAACAAGCGCATCGGCGAGGAGATTTCAGGTAAAATCATTTTAGTGACAGGTGCGGCGGGATCTATCGGTAGTGAGATTGTTCGTCAGTTGATTGCTTATTTCCCTGCGAAGTTAGTTTTAGTCGATCAAGCAGAATCGGCTTTATACGATTTAGAATATGAATTAGCTGGTAAAGTTCCGACGAACGTTCAACTCATCGTGAATGTGGCGGATGTATCGGATACCAGACGTATTAGCAAGATTTTTAAAAGCCACCGACCTGATATCGTTTTCCATGCGGCTGCGTACAAGCATGTGCCATTAATGGAAAATAATCCGTACGAGGCGATCAAGACGAACGTAATTGGTACACGTATTTTGGCGGAATTATCGTCTGAAGTAGGGGTTGAAAAATTCGTGATGGTGTCTACGGATAAAGCCGTTAATCCGACAAATGTGATGGGTGCGACGAAGCGTTTAGCGGAGATGTATACCCAGTCGATGAACCAAATCGAAGGGGTGAAGACGAAGTTTATTGCCACTCGTTTTGGGAATGTGTTAGGTTCAAATGGGTCTGTGATTCCGTTGTTCAAGAAACAAATTGAGCGTGGTGGTCCCGTAACGGTGACGCACCCGGAGATTACGCGTTATTTTATGACGATTCCGGAAGCCTGTGAGCTTGTTTTAGAAGCGGCGACAATGGGTCAAGGTGGTGAAGTGTTTGTCTTCGATATGGGCGAGTCTGTGAAGATTATTGACCTAGCGAAGAAGATGATTACCTTAAGTGGTCTACGTGTGGATAAGGATATCGAGATCCGGTATACGGGATTACGTCCAGGTGAAAAGTTATACGAAGAGCTGTTAAACAACGACGAAAATACCTTGCCTACGCACCATCCTAAGATCTTGATCGCGGAAGTAAATACGCCTTCTTATGCGTACATGGAAGTAGCTACGAATGATTTGAATCACTTGCTATCGAGTGGAAACAACAATTCAATTGTGGCGAAAATCAAGGAGATTATTCCAGAGTATAAATCAAACAATTCCGTGTTTGAGACCTTAGACAAGAAATCGTCTAAATAACCCTGATTCTTTTTATGATCCAGATAGCCGCTAACGTAAAGAGCGGAGCAGCTACTACGTCCAAGCTATAATGCACGTGCTGAACTAGGAGCAAGCCCACTAAAAGGAGGCTAAGTCCGATCGCTATTCGTCTTTCTCTAGTCGTAGGCAGGAAGTAACAAACAAAAACCATCGTGGCCGTATGACCAGAAAAGAAGAGGTCTTTCGTGATGGCCATGTTCTCCCCATAAATGAACATCTCCGCTAAAGGATCATGCAAATCCACTAATCGAGCCGGAGGATCCAGCGCAACGAAGTAAATACAAATAAAGCGGAATAGGGTTTCTACATTGAAGGCCCATGCAAACCAAACAAATCGTTTCGGGTCCTGCAGAAGGCGATATAAGAGGTAAATGACCGAGAGGTAGATGATCCCAAAAATAGGGTAGGAAACATTTAGGGCTGGAAGCGCGTTTAGTATAGGATCGTTCCACTGGATGCCATCACGTAATTGGATCCATTGAAAATAATCATCTGCCTTGAAGGGGAAAATAGAGAACACGGCTAAGGCTCCCAGGAAGGAGATTGTAAAGCTTCGATCTGCAAAGGCGGTTTTCCAGGTTTGTTTCAAGTTTGAACGAAAATTAGGTAATTTGGGAAGCGAAATTAGTGCTAAAAAATAAAATAAGATGAAAAAGATCTCGAAAATTACGGTAATAGTGTTGAGCATCATCACGAGCGCTTTTCATTTTTCCTGCGGTAGCGCGGCAGAAAAAACTAAACAGACAACTAAAATGGATCAGAAATTAGAGAAAATTACGTTTGGAGCAGGGTGTTTTTGGTGTGTGGAGGCGGTGTTTCAGCGCGTGAAAGGGGTGAAAACGGTCACTTCAGGCTATATGGGTGGGAAGATTAAGAATCCAACCTACCGCGAAGTTTGCTCTGGACTAACAGGGCACGCAGAAGTTTGTCAGTTAAGTTATGATCCGGCTGAGGTGAGTGTGGCGACTTTGTTGGAGATTTTTTGGCAAACACATGATCCCACGACTTTGAATAGACAAGGGGCAGATACCGGAACTCAGTACCGTAGTGCCGTATTTTTCCATACAGCGGAGCAGCAAAATGAGGCGGAGGCTTGGAAGAAAAAGTTAAATGACTCCCACGTTTTCCCTAATCCCATTGTGACGGAAATTACTCCAGCATCCGAGTTTTACGTGGCGGAAGATTACCACCAGAACTATTTTAATGAGAATGGGACGGAGCCTTATTGCCAAATCGTCATCAAACCTAAAATGGACAAGTTCTTAAAGGCCTTTAAGTCTAAGCTAAACTAGAATCCTCCTTTGTCATAAAAGCTGCGTCTACGGGATAATTTCAAATCCTGTAGCAGCGTCGATTTCACGCGAAGATCGAAGGAATAATTACTCGCACGGCCATAGAATGGACTCGCGATAGGCGTCCAGTTAAAGTTCATTTCCCAGCAATGTAGATCGCGGTGCACGGACATGTTCGTGTAGGTCAGGCCTTTGTATTTAAAGTCAAAGCCAGACGTTACCGAGAATTTCCATTTTTCGGAAAGACTTAAGTCGCCTTGGAAGCTAAGACCACTGATGTTTTGCGGAGAGGCTAAACCTGTCTTATTCATACTGTATTGGTACGAAAAGGAGAAGTTCCAAGGCACATTCCAGTCGACATAGTCGTCTAGGTTTCGGTTAATTTGATTCATTTGTGCCTCGCTGGCATTCTTATTCTCTTTTGGCTTAGGTTTGCCTGCCGAGAATCGACGGCCTATCGAGAAGTTGAATCCTTGTAAACGAGCTAATCCAGCACCAGAACTGAACATATAGTCTGGAGTTCTGCGACCGATATCAAAAAACAAAGGATCCTCTACATACAAATAGGGGTCAAAACTTCCACCTAAGTTGATATCAAATTCCTTTACACGGGATGCGAGGTTAAACCCAATATTCGAAAGGGCATATTCTTTTGCCAATAAATTATAACTTCCGTTGATCCCGAAGTTGTCTAAAATGCGGACCTTCTCCGTTAAAACGCTCGCCGTATCAGATTTCGTTTTCAGTTTAGCCTCTAAGGTGTTTTGGAACCCAAAAGAAACCGCCCCTGTCGCACCCCCATAACTCATCGTTCTCGGGTCAAACGTACTAATTCGGCGAATATCCCCGATCTGCTCTTTTCCTTCAGAATTAATAAATTTCCGGTTATTGATTCTAACATCTTGGAAAAATCCGTAAGTCGGATCGGAAATATCGGGTGTATAGCTTAGGCCTACAGATGGGACTAAGGTATGTCGAATGGCCTCTAGGCGCCCCTTCTTAAAGCGCAAAGTTCCGAACAAACGCGTATTCATACTCGCCGAAAAGGCTACCTGTGAGCTAAATTTAGGCAAGCCGCCCACCGTATCGATGCGCACGGTAGAATCCGCTGGCACGTAGGTATACTTGTAAGAACGCGTGTACATATTTCCTGACCAAGACACTCCAGGAGTTAAATTGATGTGCTTCGTTATCTTCAGGTTAGGCAGGGCGAGCGGAATGCTATAATTGAATTTGGTCTGCGCCTTTTCCCATAAGATCGGCAAGGTGCTCGCATCTACTGGAATTACGCCTGGCGGAACATCATCCACGCCAGTCGGTATAAAAGGCCGTTGAATAGTACCTCTGAGCGAATTAGAAGCACGTGGATACACATCAAATTCATAACGCGTATACGGGTCACCTACTTGGTTCGTCATCGAGATTCCCCCTGAAAAGTCTAAACCGATACGGAATTGATCGATGAAACGATCGCCTATGGAGTTCTTCTTTTTGAAGGGTTGTATCTGGTTTAGGCCAAAGTTAAAGTCCGTTCCCGCATCAAACACACGCGTACTCGTGTTCTGATTGATGCGTAGGTTGATGCTCGTGCGAATGCTTTGGCCAAAATTCTTGGAATACTGCACGGATGATCCAATCGTATTAGACAGGTATTGCTGGGTATTGAAAGAATTGTATTGGTTGTAGGAGTTCGAGGCGATATTCACGGAGGCCGAGAAGCTAGAGTTTCCTACACTACGTGGCGCATGCGACCATTGCAGAGCGAAATCAGTTCTTTTCGTCGGATCAAACTCATCCCCATTGCTATTGCGATTGAAGGCTAAATTAAAGCTACCTGTGTAACGATAACGCTTGTTGTATTGGGAGTTGGCGCCTAGACCCCAGCCACCTTTGGAATAGATTTGGCCGGTAAAACGGATGCCAATGTTTTCGCTAGCCGCCCAATAATAACCGCCTTCACGCAGGTAAAACCCACGTCCATTCGGCTCCTCGCCATAGGTGGGCATAATAATCCCTGATTTTCCGGCCTCCTTTGGCTGGGAATAGGGGAAAAAGCCAAAAGGTAAGCCGATGGGCAAGGGAATGTCATTCAACTCAAAGTGAAACGGTCCGGAGATGATCTCTTTTTTGCCTACAACTTTGATCTTGTTTGCCTTGATGTGAAAGTGTGGATGCGTTAAATTACAGGTGGTGTAAATGGCATTTCGGATGTAGAGGTTCTCCTCCTCGTCTTTTTTGACGTTTTTCCCCTGAACAAAACCCTCACCTTGCTGGGTCACAATTCCCTTAATGATGGCTCGTTTCGTCTTGAAATTATAGCGAATCTCATCGGAATCGTATTTATCACTTCCTTGGAGAAAAACAGGGAGACCGACGATCTTCTGCGTGAGCGTATCTTTTGTCCCAATGGCATAGACCTCGTTTTTTGCCCAGTCTAAGCGGATATAGTTCGCTTCGAGGGAGATGTCGCCGTATTTGACTTTGGCATTACCGTACAAATTAACGATTTGCTTGTCTGCGTCTAAAATCGTGGAGTCTACGGCTGAATAGTAAACCGTGGTCTGTAATTCCGCCGCCGTGTCTTTAGGGATCGATTTCTGTAAAGTATCCGTCGAGATTACTCGCTGCGCTTTCGCCTCTGAAAAAGAAGCAAATAGGAGCAGCAGGGTAACAAAAAGGTAATATGTGGATTTCTTTACCAAATGGAATTTAAAAATTATCTTTGTAACATTAATACAAGCCTACAAAATTACATCTTTGCTTGTTATCAACGTGTACAATTAGAAAATAATGTTTAATCAGATAAAATCTATCGGTTTATTTTTCTCGCTGGGTTTATTGCTGACAGCTTGGACGCCTAGCGGTTTTCAGAAAGTAGACATTAAAAATAAAATCAAAGTAGTTTGCCTAGATGCGGGACACGGAGGCAAAGATCCAGGATGTTCTGGGCCTAAAGGTTCTCACGAGGGCATCGTGACTTTACGTATTATTCAAGAATTAGGGAAGAAACTAAAAGAGGCTCACCCGGAATTGAAGATTGTGTATACCCGCGATACAGACACCTTTATTGAATTAAATGAGCGCGCAAATATTGCGAATCGCAATAAGGCGGACCTGTTTATCTCCGTGCATTGCAATGCGGCAGTGAATAAAAATGCCTACGGGACGGAAACCTATACTATGGGTTTGCATAAAACAGACGGAAATCTAAATGTAGCGAAGCGAGAAAACTCGGTTATCTTGCAAGAGAAGGATTACCAAAAGACCTATGATGGTTTTGATCCGAATTCTCCGCTCGCCCACATTATGATGGCGAATTACCAAAGCGCTTTTATGGCTAGCTCGGTGAAATTCGCGTCTAAAGTGGAAGAGCAGTTTACGAAAACATATCAAAGAAAAAGCTTTGGTGTGAAGCAGGCTGGATTTTTAGTGATTTGGCGGACGGCCATGCCGAGTGTGCTCGTGGAAACGGGATTTTTAACGAACCCAGAAGAAGAGAATTATTTAGCTTCTGAGAAAGGGCAAACGGAGGTGGCTACAGCCATTGCGACGGCCTTTAAGCACTATAAAGAAGAAATCGAAAAATAGATACGATGTTCAAAAGCAATGAATTGAAAGTAGGGTTTTTGGCGTTATTAGCCTTTTTAATCCTGTATTTCGGATTTAATTTTCTGAAAGGGAACGACGTGTTTTCCTCCGCTCGTATCTATTACGTAGAATACGAAAACGTAGACGGATTAATGGTCTCTAACCAGGTAATGGTTAACGGTATTGAGGTGGGAAAGGTGAAGAAAGTAGAGATACAGCCGTCTAAAGCCAATAAAATTTTAGTCACACTTCGTTTAAGTCAGGATATCGTCATTCCGGATAAAACCGTGGCCGTACTTTCAGACGGGGCTTTATTAGGGGGGAAAATTATCCGTTTGCGCTTAGAGGGTAAAGGAAACTTAGCGGAGGATTCGTTCTTAAAAGGCGAGACTGAAGTAGGTGTAACAGCTTTATTAAAAGAGCGCGCGATTCCTGTCATCGCAAACGCAGATTCGCTTCTTGTCTCTTTCCGCCAAATCTCCACTAAATTCGATCATACGGGCACCTATTTGAACACCTTATTGAAAACTTCGAATGAGACGGTGTCGAATATCAATGGTTCCGTGAACGGTGTGGTGGCGGATAACCGTGCGAACATTGCGCAGATTTCCTCGAACATGAAGACCTTGTCCTCTGACTTAATTGAAACAGAAAAACAATTGCGCCCCTTATTGACAAAATTCAATACGGTGGCTGATTCATTGAATGCACTTAAGCTAGGAAAGACATTGAAGGAAGTGGATGCTACGGTGGTTTCACTGAAGAAGATTGTGCAAGGGATAGAACGTGGCGAAGGCTCAGCCGGTAAATTGATCAAGAATGATAGCCTTTACCTAGGTTTAAATAAAACGTTGATTGATCTAGACAAGTTATTGCTTGATTTTAGATTACAGCCAAAACGCTACATTGGCATTTCGGTGTTTGGAAAGAAGAACACACCTCCATCTAATTAATTTTATGTCTACGATTCAAGTGAAAATTACAGCCAGTCCTGAGCTGTCTGATATTTTAGTCGCTGAGCTAGGCGAAATTCAATTCGATATTTTTGAGGATGCTGACACGGGCGTGATCGCCTATTGTCCGGAAGTGGATTTCTCAGAGGAGGCTTTGGCGGAAATCATGTCTCGCTATGGTTTAACGACCTTCGAGACGAATCGCATCGAAAAACAAAACTGGAATGAGGTGTGGGAAAGTAATTATGATCCCATTCGCATCGATGATTTAGTGTTGATTCGCGCGAGTTTCCATCCGTCTGAGCCAGGTTTTCAGATGGAAGTGGTGATTAATCCCAAAATGTCTTTTGGCACTGGCCACCACGAAACGACTTCTTTGATGACGAAGGCTTTGTTTGATGTGGATTTGACAGGGAAAAGTGTCTTGGATGCGGGAACGGGTACGGGTCTTCTGGCATTCGTTGCTAAGAAAAGAGGCGCGGGTTTTGTGAGAGGTTTTGATATCGACGAATGGTCGGTGGAGAATTCGATCGAAAATGCAGCTTTGAATGATTGCGCAGAAATTCCTTTTGGTTTAGGCACCATTGCTGACGAGGACGAAACGGCGTATGACGTTTTATTAGCTAATATCAATCGCAATATTCTGCTTGCTGAAATGGCTGATTATGCGGCGCGCATCAAGCCTGGAGGACTACTGTTTTTGAGTGGTTTCTACACGGAGGACATCCCACTTTTATTGGAATCCGCTGAAAAGCAGCAACTTAATTTTATTGCTCAAGCATCAAAAAACAACTGGGCTTGCTTGCAATTGAGAAAAAAACCTTAATTTTAAAGGTTTGACTCTTGTAATCCGAGAAATCGGGTGTTTTTAAAATGAAAATCTCTCCTAACAAACCTTTCCAGGTTGTTTATTCTTTGTTGTCTCACGAATGCCTCGGATACCTATTCGATGTTTTCGTAGTGCAATTAAATGACAAAGGAGCCTTGACTTGGGAGTACCAAACACTCACTTCCCGTAATTTCCATGAATTCGAGCATGCCTTAGATGAGCGCGACCGCACAGCGGTGGGTCTGATTGAGAGTATGAAGCCCGTTGCCGTTTTTGAAAAGTTCAATACTTCGAAACGGAAGACGATGGAGGAATTCTATTTGAAGACCTGGGATGCGGAGAAAGGGGAGAAGGAAATTCAGGAGGCCGTGATGTCCGTGATCGAGAAGAAGCGGGGCCAAATATTTGGCTTAATTTGTCCAGATAAGACACTTTTCATCATGGGTAACGATGGAAATCCCATGCGTCAAGCGGTTCAAATCGAAGCGGAGGCAGTGGATGTCTTATTCCATTTCATGCGAAATGAGGAGAATACGCATTATTTTCCTACGCTAAAATACAAAGGCAATAAGTTAGAGTTCCAGTACAAAGATGCGATCGTTTTATGCGATGAGCCGGCTTGGATGCTGATGAACCAAAAACTATATCATTTCAATCCAGAACTCGAGGGCAAGAAATTGCGCCCCTTCTTGAACAAAAAATTTGTCGCGATCCCGAAGAATATGGAGGAAGATTACTTCCGCAAATTCGTGAAGGCGATGGTGGCTCGCTACCCGGTTCATGCAAAAGGTTTCGAGATTACGAATACCGAGAAGCCGGTTCAATTTTTGCTTTCTTATGGCCCTACAGCGCCTAAAATAGAGGAAGAGGAGACGTTGAAAAAGAAGGCGGCATTAGAAGCAGCGGATCGCTGGAACTTCGTATTGTCCTTCCAATACGGCAATAACCGCTTCCCTTGGGATGGATTGTCGTCTGAGGCGAATGTGCTTTTCGAAAAGAAAGGCGATAGTTATGCCTTCCAAAAAATCATGCGTTCCCACGTCAAAGAAAAGCGTGCCTTCCAACAGCTGAAGACTTTAGGTCTTAAGATGGAGAGCGACGGTCGCGCCTTCATGCAACGTGGCGAGGCGGTTCAGTGGTTAACAGCGAATAAAGAAGCCTTGGATCAGGCTGCATTTGTGGTACAGTTCAAAGGTGATGGACAGGCGCCACGTTATTTCTTAGGCAAGCCTGAGATTAAGATTCGCATCGGAGAAAAACTGGATTGGTTCGATATTCAGGCGGTGATTTCGTTTGGGGAGTTCCAAATTCCATTCCTGAAAATCCGCCAGCTCATCCTGCAAAAGAAGAAAGAATTCCACTTGCCAGATGGATCTATCGCGATGATTCCAGATAACTGGTTCCACGATTACCAAGATTTATTCTATTTCTCTGAAACCCGTCCTGGTGAGGAGGGTGTCTTCTTGCGCCGCCAGCATTACCAATTAGTGCAGGAGTGGGAGAATCAAGATTTAGTGAAAACAGCGCTACGTGCCAAGACCGTTAACGACCTTGCGCTAGAAGCGAAAGAATATCCCGTGCCGAAGAACTTCAAAGGCACCTTGCGTCCTTATCAATTAGAGGGGTATCGTTGGATGCGCACGCGTCAGGCTGCGGGCCTAGGCGCTTGTTTAGCGGATGACATGGGTCTTGGTAAAACGGTGCAGACGCTGTGCCTATTACAAAGTTTAAAGGAGCAGGGCGAGACCTTGCCTACCTTGCTCGTGATGCCTACCTCCCTGTTGTATAACTGGGAGATGGAGGCGAAGAAATTTACGCCGCAATTGCGCGTTTTAGTCTATAGCGGGCCTCAAAGAGAGAAGCTACAAGCCCAAATCGGGAAAATTGATTTGATACTTTGCTCTTTCGGGATGGTGCGTTCGGACATTGAATGGTTCGAAAAGCAAGCCTTCTCGTATGTGATTTTAGATGAGTCGCAGGCGATTAAGAATCCTTTGGCGAATATTACCAAAGCCGTTCAGAAGTTGAATGCGAAATTCCGCCTCGTGATGACGGGAACTCCGCTAGAGAATTCGACGATGGATCTTTGGTCGCAAATGAACTTCGTTAACACCGGACTCCTAGGTACTCAGCGTTATTTCAAAGACCATTTCCAATTGCCGATCGAGAAGAAGGCGGATATGGAGAAGAAAAAGCGCCTCTATTTCTTAATTAAGCCCTACTTATTGCGTCGTGAAAAACGTCAAGTAGCTGCGGATTTACCAGAGAAGATGGAATCGGTGACCTATTGCTCGATGACCGAGGAACAGGAGCGCTTGTACGATAAGACGAAATCGTTCTACCGCGATGTGCTTTTAAAGCAGATCAAGGACGAGGGTTTACAGAAATCCCGTTTCTCTGTCTTGCAGGGTTTAACGAAATTGCGTCAGCTAGCAAACCATCCATCTCTTTGTGAGGAGGGTTATACGGGCGACTCCGGAAAAATGGAGGCCGTTCTAGAGAAATTAGAAACGGTATTAGAGCAACACCACAAGGTCTTGATCTTTAGCCAATTTGTTCAGCACTTGAACTTGATTAAAGCGGCTTTAGAAGAGCGTGGCATCGCCTATGCTTATTTAGATGGAAGTACGTTGGATCGGAAGGGACAAGTGGAAAGCTTCCAAAAAGACGACGGGCAATCCGTTTTCTTAATCTCTTTAAAAGCCGGCGGGGTAGGTTTGAACTTAACCGCTGCGGATTACGTGTTCTTGCTAGACCCTTGGTGGAATCCAGCGGCGGAGGCTCAAGCGATCGACCGCGCGCATCGCATCGGTCAAAAGAAAACGGTCTTTACCTATAAATTCATCTCGAAAGAAACGGTGGAGGAGAAAATCTTGGCCTTGCAGCAACGCAAGAAGGATTTAGCTTCAGAGCTGGTGACGTCAGACGAGAGCATCTTACGTGCTTTGAGCGAAGACGAGGTACTCGATTTATTAAGCTAGAATTTTAACAAGGATGTTTTTTGCCACTTCATGACTGATGAAGATGGGCTCTGCGTCGTTAATCGAGACGAAAAAGGATCGATCGAATTCGTTGATCTCCATGATCGCTAATTTAGCTCCCAGACTTAAGTTTAGTTTCGTTAATAACTGCAAGAAGACCGCTGAATCTTGCGCCACTCCCATTAATATACAGTTTTTTCCGGCCTTGATATCCGACAGGTGTAGGTAGGCTAATTCAGGTAAGATGCCTTCTTTGTTCGGAATTGGGTCGCCGTGGGGGTCGGTTTTAGGGAATCCGAGGTAGGCGTCTAATTTTTGAACTAATTCGTCAGACTCGATGTGCTCTAATTGTTCGGCGATTTCGTGCACCTCATCCCAGTTGAAACCCATTTTGTCGACTAAGAATACTTCCCAAAGTCGGTGCTTTCGCACAATCGACAACGCAATTTTTTCGCCTGCCGGACTTAAGCGCACCCCTTGGTATTTCTGGTAATTTACCCAACCCTTGTCCGCTAATTTGCGTAACATGTCCGTCACAGACGCCGCTTTTGTTTGCATTAATTCAGCGACAGCGTTTGTCGAAATATCTTCTGAAGTAGCCTCAGAGAGACGGTGAATGACCTTTAAGTAGTTTTCTTCTGTGAATGAAATCGCCATGTTGTAAAGATAGTAAATTTATTTTTTAGGTTAATCTAAAAAATATTTTTAAATTGTGCAAAATTCTATTGTATGTCGAGTCCATGGCGTTCTAGTCCTAAAATGAAATCCCTCTCCGAAGTGTTTGGGACGATACCTGTGCCTGCGGGCTCCGGTTTTTGGAAGAATTTGCGGGCCTTCATGGGTCCCGGTTTTTTAGTGGCAGTAGGCTACATGGACCCGGGTAACTGGGCCACCGACCTTGCTGGAGGAGCCTCTTTCGGGTATACGCTTTTATCGGTTATTCTTGTTTCCAGCATTTTTGCCATCATTTTACAGCACCTAGCCTTGAAATTAGGCGTGGCTTCGGGGCGCGATTTAGCCCAGGCCTGTGGAGATGCATTCTCAAAACCGGTAGCCATCTTTCTATGGATTGTCTGCGAACTGGCAATAGCTGCCTGTGATTTAGCGGAGGTAATCGGTTCTGCGTTAGCGTTACAATTGCTCTTCGGAATCCCAATTCTTGCCGGGATTGTCATCACGATTTTTGATGTTTTCTTGATTTTATACTTCCAAAACAAGGGCTTCAAAGTCATCGAATCTATCGTTTTATCCCTGCTCATTGTTATCGTTTGCTGCTTTGCCTATGAGTTGTTTATTTCACAACCATCGATCGCAGGAATTCTCGGAGGCCTCGTTCCACAAACCTCAGTAGTGATGAATCCAAGTCAGCTTTACGTGGCGATTGGTATTTTAGGTGCGACGGTGATGCCCCATAATCTGTATTTACACTCGAGTATCGTCCAGACTCGTGCCATCAAAGACACAGTGGAGGACAAAGAAAAAGCCATCAAATATGCTACCTGGGATTCAACAATTTCCTTAGGATTGGCCTTTTTTATTAATGCCGGGATTCTAATTCTAGCCGCCGCTGCCTTCCATGGCAATAATCTAAAACACGTGGCTGATATTCGGGATGCTTATCAATTATTGGATCCAGTATTAGGCAGTCAACTTGCCAGCATCCTATTCGCGGTCGCCCTATTAGCCTCTGGTCAAAATGCCACCCTAACCGGAACTCTTGCCGGTCAAATCGTTATGGAGGGGTTCTTAGATTTACGAATTGCTCCTTGGTTAAGACGATTGATTACTCGTTTGATTGCTATCATCCCTGCTTTTTTTATCACGTGGATTTATGGGGAATCGAAGATAGGGGAGTTGCTGGTTTTCTCACAAGTCGTCTTGTCGATGCAGTTGAGCTTCGCCGTGATTCCGCTGGTACTATTTACGGGGGATAAACAGAAGATGGGTAAGTTTGCGAACTCGCCGCTATTGCAGGGGATCGTTTGGGTAATTACCGCGATTATTCTGGGCTTGAATATGTACTTGCTGGCCCAGGTTTTAGGATTCCTTTAAACCAGGTGTCGTCACCTAAGTAGTCGATAGCTCGCCATTTTACCGCTAGTTTCGGTTCAGAAATACCCTCTTGTAAGGTTTTAGGAGATCGTATTTTCCAAATCTCATCCACCAAACCCTTCGCAAACAATCTTTCCATCGTTTGAGCGCCGCCCTCGACTAAGATGGATTGAATACCCAGCTGTAAAATTTCTGAAGCCGATTTTAAAACTACCGTTTCTCCGCCATCTGTCAACACTTTCGCATCGGCTGGAATTCTTCCTTGCGGGTCTAGGACGATTCGGATGGGATTTTTGCCTGGCACTAAACGAGTGCTAAGTGTGGGATTATCGTTGATGATGGTTGTGACGCCTACTAAAATTCCTTGATGTTCTGCGCGCATTTGATGCACGCGAATGGCGGAAAGTTCAGACGAGATTTGGGTGGGCTTACCACCCGCTAAAGCGATAAATCCATCAGCTGAACACGCGTATTTGAAGGTAATGTAGGGTCGTTTCAGTCGGTGAAAAGTAAAGAAGTGGCGATTGATCCATTCTCCTTTTTCTCCTAGCAATCCCACGTGACAGGTAATCCCAGCCGCTTCTAGTTTCGCAATCCCTTTTCCAGCTACCAGTGGATTAGGGTCTAAGTTTGCGACATAGACTTCTTTGATTCCGGATTCAATTAGTAAATCGGCACAAGGAGGGGTTTTGCCAAAATGCGAACACGGCTCTAAGGTCACAAAGGCTGTGGCGCCAGTAACGGATTCAGAGGCATTACGGATAGCATTGACTTCCGCATGTGGCCCACCGTATTGTTGGTGGTAACCTTCGCCGATAAGACGGTCATTTTTAACTATCAAACAACCGACAAGAGGATTAGGGGCAACGCGCCCTGAGCCTAACAAGGCTAGGTCGAAAGCGCGTTGCATCCAAATTTCTTTATTCAGCATGTACTGGTTTGCGGTTACTAGATAAATAACTGTAAATCGCAGGAATAATATACAGGGTTAAGGTAGTGGAGAATAACATACCACCCACTACAGCGATACCCATCGAAACCCTACTTTGAGAACCTGAACCCAAAGCTAAGGCGATCGGTAAAATACCTAAAATCGTACAAAGCGAGGTCATAATGATAGGGCGGAAACGAGCTACTGCCGCTTCTTGAACTGCTTTGATTTTCTCTGATCCAGATTCCTTCCGTTGGTTGGCAAATTCCACAATCAAGATACCGTTTTTCGTTACGAGACCGATGAGGACGATGATACCGATTTGGGAGAAGATATTCAGGGTTTGGCTGAAGTCCCACAAGGTTAAAAGGGCACCGGCTACCGCTAATGGAACGGTAAATAAGATGATAAATGGATCGATGAAGCTTTCAAATTGAGCAGAAAGGATCAAGTAGATCAATAAAATGGCTAAAGCAAAGGCGAATAAAAGGGAAGAACTGGACTCTTTAAATTCCTTACTCTGTCCATCATAGGCAGTAGAGAACGAAACGTCGAAGGTCTCTTTCGCCAGTTTATCCATCTCATTCAATGCTTCGCCTAGTGTTACCCCTTTCGCCATCTGTGCCGTTACTGTCGCAGCTACATAGCGGTTATAGCGGAATAGTTGTGGAGGTGTACTCTGTTCAGTGATCTTTACGAGGTTGTCTAACTGAATCAAATCACCTCGGTTGTTTTTCACATAAAGGGATTTCAAGTCAGACACATCGTTACGCATAGGGCGATCGATTTGACCTATGATTTGGTATTGTTTCCCATCCATCACGAAATAGCCAAAACGTCTACCTGATAAACCTAATTGCAAGGTGGTAGCCACGTCTTGGATGGATACACCCAGGTTTTGGGCTTTATCACGGTTGATTTCTAAACGTAATTCCGGTTTAGTGAACTTCAAGTTCACGTCTGCCATCTCGAATTTCGAACTCTCCCGAACTTTGGCCATAAACAACGGAATATTCTTCTTCAAACTCTCGAAAGTCGATGCCTGAATTACGAAAGCCACCGGTAAACCTCCACCACCGCGTTGTCCAGTAGACAAAGTCGGTTCTTGAATCAAAGTCGCACGCGCTCCAGTAAATTTCTTAATCTTGGGTTGAATTTCATCCGCAATTTGCTGCTGCGTTCTACGGCCTTCCGGATCTGATAAAATCACCCGCATACTACCCGTATTCGATCCACCATTCCCAAAAGGAGGCGAGGTAATCGAGTAAACCGCATAGCGTTCTTTAGCAGGAATATCCGTCATCAAGAATTTAGCCATCTGATCCGTATAATTCAACATGTACTCAAAAGTCGCACCTTCTGGAGCCGTTGCATTCACACGAAGACCCCCTCTATCCTCTAAAGGAGCTAATTCGGATGGAATGGCCTCGAATTTAAACAGGGCATAAATAATGCCAAACAAGGTGATCATTAATACCCAAGCCATCCAACGGATTTTGATAAAGCTCGCTAAGGAGTCTTCATAGGCTTTTGTTAAAGCCACAAAGAAGGGCTCTGTCACCGTATAAAACCAAGGCTTTGTGTGGCTTCCCTTTAATAGTCGGGAACTCAACATAGGCGTTAAGGTCAAGGAAACAAAGGCCGAAATAATCACGGATCCCGCTACCACAATACCAAACTCCCGGAATAGACGTCCCGTAATCCCTTGCAAGAAAATAACAGGTAAGAATACCGCAGCCAGCGTTACCGTCGTGGAAATTACAGCAAAATAAATCTCTTTAGAACCTTCCACCGCGGCTTCCCAGGGTGTTAATCCTTCCTCGATTTTGGTGTAAATATTCTCTAAAACCACAATGGCATCATCTACCACAAGACCGATCGAAAGTACGATTCCTAACAGCGTCAACACGTTAATCGAGAACCCGGCTAAATACATAAAGAAGAATACCCCGATTAAGCTGACCGGAATGGCCGTTAATGGAATGATGGTCGATCTCCAGTCACGTAAGAACAAGAAGATGATAATCGTTACTAATAAAATGGCTGTAAAGATGGTTTCTTCCACCTCCTCGATGGATTTACGCACATATTTCGTATTGTCAAAACCTTCTTGTAATTCGACGTCTGCGGGAAGTGTTAAACGTATTTGCTCTACTTTTTTGTGAATGGCATCTACGATTTGAATTTGATTAGATCCTGGTTGCGGTATAACGGCAATGGAGATCATCGGCTTCATATCACGTTTAAAGAAAGTCTTATTGTTTTCAGGGGAAAGCTCTGCTCTTCCCACATCCGAAAATTTCACAGATCGATCGCCCTCTTCTTTGATGATCAAATTATTGAAATCATCTTCCGTCGTTAAACGACCTTGTGTACGAACCGTTAATTCCGTTGTCGCTCCTTCGATACTTCCGGAAGGTAACTCAATATTTTGCTTGGCTAAAGCCGAAACAATATCTGGTGCCGTTAATCGAAAGGAGGCTAAGCGCTCAGGATCGATGTGCAAACGCATCGCGTATTTCTGCTCGCCCCACATTTGTACGGAGCTAACCCCAGGAATTGTTTGAAATTTCTCCTTTACGTTACGTGTAGCTAGTTCGTTTAAAGAAAGTAAGTTTCTAGTGGAGGAGAAAATATTAATATTATAAATGGGGCTCGCGTCTGCGTCTGCCTTTGCTACGATCGGGGGATCCACGTCTTTGGGTAACTGACCCATGGTACGGGATACGCGGTCTCGAACGTCATTTGCGGCATCCTCAATATTCACGGAAAGATCAAATTCTACCGTGATACTCGAACGGCCATCGCGACTTGAACTGGAAAGGGTACGAATACCGGCTATACCATTAATGGATTCTTCTAAGGGTTCCGTGATTTGGGATTCGATGATGTCTGCGTTCGCTCCCGTATAGGAAGTTTGCACGTTCACCACCGGCGGATCCACGGAGGGGTATTCCCGGACACCTAAGTAGGTGTACCCGATGATACCGAATACAATGATCGTGATTGACATTACAATCGCAAGTACCGGTCTTTTTATGCTAATCTCTGAGAAAGATGCCATTTGGATTTATTTTACGACTTCTTTAATTTCTACTTCGCCATCCGGTTTCACTTGAATGATACCGTTCGTAATGAGGGTATCTCCGATCGCCAGACCATCTAAAATTTCTACCGTTTTATCGCTACGAGTTCCCAAAGTCACCTTCGTCGATATGGATTTGCCATTTTTCACCACATACACCTTGTTTCCTTTTGCTTCTGGAATAACAGCCTCTGTCGGAATCATGATCGCAGATCCTTTCGTCTTCAGAATCAAATTTACCTTAGCAAAAGCGCCAGGAACTAATTCATTACCTGGGTTAGGCGCTTGAGCTCTGATCTGCAAGGTTCTTGTTTGAGGATCGATCTTCGGGTCGATTGCATACACCCGACCGATGTAATTCTTTTCCTCATTCTCCGTAGTAAATTCAATTGTACCACCATTTCTAACTTGAGTGGCATATTTTGCTGGAATAGCGAATTCGATTTTCGCTGGATTCGTGTTCGTCAACGTCGCAATTTGCGTGCTAGGTGAAATGTAACTTCCTAAACTCACATAACGGAAACCAATTTTTCCCGCAAATGGAGCCCGCAAGGTAGTTTTTAGAATTTGTGCTTTTAAATCTTCAATGTCTGCAGAAATCGTGTTCACCGAGTTCACCGCAATGTCATACTCGCGTTGCGAGATGGCTTCTTTCTGTAATAAGACTTTTTGGCGAGCTTCATTATCTTCCGCTAGCTTCTTGTTGAAGCCTAATTTGCGTAGACGTGCTTGCAAATCATCATCATTAATACGAAGTAAAACCGTGCCTTTCGCTACGACATCCCCTTCTTTAATGTTCAAAGCAATGATACGGCCAGCGATTTCAGAACGAATTTCGACTTCTTCGTTTGGCAAAATAGAACCAGTCGAACTAATCATATCGTCCAAACGCGTTGACTTCACTACCGTCACAATCACAGCCGTTTTTCCGCCCTTTCCACCAGGACCACCCTTCTCTTTCCCTTTCTCCTTCGTTTCAGCAGAGAAAAAAGTCTTCTTGATTTTAGGGTAAAAGGCTAAGCCCAGAACGAGGGTAATAACCAAAAGGGACAAAAATGTCTTCGTTATTTTATTCATGATAATAGGTTTAACACTAAAGTAATCAAATTCAAAGAAAGGATTACCCTAACTTATAGGCTTAATTGGTTAAAGAATTCGAAATCCAAGGCATAAAATGCTCATTCTCCACTTCGTTCATAACGAAATGGCTTTGGGCGTTGCCTATATTTTTTATACTTGCTAGTTTATGCAAAATAAATTCGCGGTACTCATCCATATCCGCAACAACGATCTTCAATAAAAAATCACTGTGCCCAGAAACGCAATAACATTCGGCGACTTCAGCTAAATTCATCACATCCTTTTCGAACTGATTCAAGTATTCTGCCGCATGCTCTTTTAAGGAAATATCACAGAAAACGGTCAGGGTCTTGCCCAGTTTTGCCGGATTGATCATCGCCCGGTAACCGGTAATGACCCCTTCTTTTTCCATGCGCTTAATGCGTTCATGGATCGGCGTGGCGCTCATGCCTAAACGTTGGGCCATTTCTTTGTTTGAAAGGAAGGCATCTTCGTGTAGAAATGCGAGAATCTTTTTATCGATGTCGTCTATTTTTGCCATGCTATTTTTTCTCTAAACGAAGCCCGATCGACACCATCCCCGCCAGCGTATCTACCCGCATGGATTGATCTAATTGAATTTTATACTTCCCATTTTTGGGGAATTTCAGTGAGGGATAGACTAGAAAGTTTTTCTCATAGATATCGCCAAAACCCGCACCTTTCGGCTTCCCTGTCGTAGGATCATACAAAATAGCTTCGGCTAAACCTCTTTGAACAATCTTCCCTTGCCCATCCATGATACTCGGGCTGAAATAAAGGTTATAGAAGGGGTAGGCATTATTTTGACGAACCACTACATACAAAGCGTAGTTCACCAACGAATCTTCCACTGTCACCTCGAATTGAACAGGTTGCTTTTGAATCCAACCTGATTCAGGGAAACTGGAGGTCTCATCAATGGCCACATTCGTATTTCCGCAAGCAAAGAAAAGCAGCTCTAGAAGGAAAATGAATCCAAGGCTAAGCTTCAGGGGTAGGCGCTGCACCATCTCTCGGAGGTCTTGGTTTGAACTTCTTTTTCTTCTTAAATGGCTTCGGTGTAGCCGTACCATCGGCTAAAGGAGCAGCTGCGTCTGGACGGTTCTCGCCCTCTGGACGTGGAGGACGTGGTCCTCTTTCTTGCCCTTCCGGTCTCGGTCCGCGCTCCGGTCTCGGCCCACGACTCTCGCCTTCCGGTCTTGGAGGACGAGGTCCTCTGTCTTGTCCTTCCGGTCTCGGCCCGCGCTCTGGTCTTGGCCCGCGGTTCTCGCCTTCTGGTCTTGGAGGACGTGGTCCTCTGTCTTGCCCTTCCGGTCTCGGTCCGCGCTCCGGTCTAGGACCTCGGTTTTCACCTTCTGGCCTTGGAGGGCGTGGTCCACGATCTGAACGAGGTCCGCCGTCGCGATTGCCCCGGTTATTTCTGCTATTACGATTCCCCGATTTCGCAGAGCCACCGTATTTCTTATCCATCCGCTCTAGATCGGAGTTCAATTCGGATAAGGTAGGTTTTTCTACCGCTGGAGCATCTGGATTCAGATCCTCGAACGACTCAGGAATAATTCCTTTTTTATTTAATTCAACGATTTCCGCTACGCGATCACAGCTCACCGGGATCCAAATCGCCTCTTCACCCACAATCCCAAACCACATCATCCGCTTGAAGATATCGGTCTTCTGTAAGATTGCATCTCCACGCTTCGTTTTAAGGCGACCCTCAATCGTCGGAATGCTTTTTAGGGCATCCATATAGGTCTCTAATTCGTAGTTCAAGCAGCATTTCAAACGTCCACATTGTCCGCTTA
>ERZ650308.277-NODE-277-length-27112-cov-20.223122_pt1 | contig 27112 bp, 22 predicted proteins | sample MGYA00376244_ERZ650308 | MGnify/ENA primary metagenome ERZ650308 (study PRJEB26733, sample SAMN07839295) | wastewater metagenome | biome: small river; feature: stream; material: water | place: USA: North Carolina | collected 2016-04-26 ... | reverse complement strand
GAGTGCATAAGACGCACTGTTAATATACGACAAAAATACTATTTTGTATATATTATGTATGCTTTTTAACAGTATTTAGCTGTTAATTTTTCCAGTAAACTTGAGGGGGGTAAGTTGAGGGACGAAAGTAGGGCATCGTTGCCAAAAAATCTAATTTTTAGAGGGGTATTTTTTGATTTTTTGATGGGCGTTTTATGTCTCTTTATTCAAGACAATCAACGCGTTAGATATTAACGTTCTTTTGTTTAAATTATTGTGAAAGGGCTTAAACAAAGGTATAAAAAAGGGTATAACATTTATGTTATAGCATATATGTTATACCCCCTCGTTTTTTAGACAATTATCTAGATAATCGATAGATGGTTAATGCCGCTCTTTTAATCAAAAAAGGGAGTTGATTGAGGTGGATGGTTTCTCCCGGCGCGTGAGCGCCGCGTCCTGAGGCTCCCAATCCATCAATACAGTCCACATAAGCAGCCACGTAACTGATATCGCCCGCACCCCTTGATCCTGGGTCACCGGCCACGGTGGCCCCAACGCCCATATCCATTGATATTGAATTGATTACGCTTAATACCTTGTTGTTACCTTCCGTAGGCGCCATACTTGGAATCCCATCCACAAAACTGATTTTGGCACTGGTTTGGGCTAGGTTTTGCCCTACAATTTCCCTCATTTTGGCTCTGGCGCGGTCTTTTTGATCCTCGGTCAAGAATCTTAAGTCTCCCGTAACCGTTACCGCCGGGGAGATGATATTGGTTTTGGCGATGGCCGCGCCTTTTGAGGTAGCCTCATTGTATTCAATATCTGAACCACCAATGATGATGCCTGGGTTAAAGGTTAAATATTTTTCGGTGCTCAATGTTTCTCTAAACTGATTGATGATTCTTGCCGCCTCGTAAATAGCACCATAACCTGCGCCAGGCGTGAATACCCCCGAACTATGTCCTGTTTTTCCAGTCACATCCAATCTCCATCCACTAGCACCCCTTCTTCCTGTGGCTACCGAGTTCAAGCCATTCGCGCCTTCAAAGGCCAAGGCAATATCTGCCTGCTTAGCTCTATTGATAAAATCGCCTCTTGTCACTTCCCTTGGATAACCCGCATGTTCCTCGTCTCCTGTAAAATAGGCGGTGATATCTGTGTTCTTTAATAATCCAGCTTGCTCTAATGCTTGCAATGCCATAATCACTACCACATCTCCTCCCTTCATATCATTCACACCCTGTCCTGTAGCAGTTGAATCATTCAACATAGTGAATGGATTGGCTGGCATATCTGGTTCAAAGACCGTATCTAAGTGTCCGATGAGGAAGAGGCGTTTGCCAGATTTTTGTTTGGAAGATGTGGCGGCGGCGCTAGCGCGACGACTCGCCACCAAATGCCCCGCTCTTTTAATAGAGTCAGGCATCGCTACCCACTCAGTGGCAAATCCAGCTTTTTCAAATTCCTTCGCAAACAAGGCACCCACTTTTTTCACTCCTTCAATATTCAATGTGCCGCTATTGATATTCACAGATTCTTTTAACAGCTCAATTGCTTGCGGCATATGCGCATCAATCCAAGCCATCACTTGTTTTTCTTCTTTTGTTAAACCCTGCGCAGTACTCGACAACGCAATGACCATTGCAAATAAAAACAAAGCTGTTTTTTTCATAGCATCTTATTTAAAGAGGTGAATAATTACCTACACACAATTTAATAAAAATAAATGCATAGAGCCTATTCTAAGTTTGATATATTAATGAAAAGTGTTAGGTAAATTGTAGGAATAAAAAAAGTCCAGTGAAACACTGGACTCAATTCTTTCACTTGGTTACGTTATTAAAAAATTAACAAGAGGCTTTACCAAGTATCACACCATAAAGGTAATATATAAAACAAGAAATGTATGAATGAATATGAATTATTTGAAAAATATTTATCTGCCCCTAGAATTGAAAGATACCTTCTTGCAACTAAATCAAATAAACAATCATGCATATATCTCTATAAATCAAATCTTAATGTATCTAAAGCCTTTCATCCTGTTATAGGACTATTTGAAGTTATTTTGAGAAATAAAATAAACCAGACCTTATCAAGATACTTTAATGATCCAGACTGGATCATTAATCAACAAAAAGGATTTATGATAGATAGTTCACTAGATTATATAAATGCTAGTGGTTTGAAAATTGAAACAAATAGGTTCATTTTTAATTCAGTGAAAACATCAGAACAAAAATTACTAAAAAGAAATATTTCAATTAACGCTAATAGACTGATAGCAGAGCAATCAATGTCTTTTTGGACAGAATTATTTGAAAAGAAATATTACAAAATTCTTAAAGGAAGACCAATTAAAATTTTTGAAAAATTACCAAATAATATTGGCAGGGTTGATATATTAAAAAGTTTAAATAAAATTAGAAGATTTAGAAATAGGATAAATCACAACGAACCAATATGTTTTGTGGGGTCAAATATAGCATTGACTATTCCAATTGAAACACTTGAGGCAATTTATACTTTATTAAAGTGGATTAATCCTGAAACTTTAAAATTGTTAGAAGAATTTAATGATGTAGAAAATCAAATCAGGAAATTAATTAAAGAAAATAAATAGTTAGCATCAATTCTAAGTTTGATCTTTTTATGAAAAGCAAGGGGTAGATTGTATAAGAAAATCTACAGAAGGTATAAATACGCAATAATATAAAATCATTTCGTTGTTTCTTCATAACTAAATCGAACATCATGAAAAATTATTTAACATTTGTTTTAGTACTTCTCGTATTTATCTTTTTATCAAGTTGTAAAAAAAATGAAGCTTTAATTGAAAGAAAAGATACATTCCCTTACGAAACAAAGCCATTAAGCTATAGTGTAGTTAAAAATATATCGGCTACAATAAAGAAAATGAAAACTTTTCAAACGACTAGTATTGAAAACTCCAAATTCAATGACTCTCAAATAAAAAACATTGTTAAACCATTAATTGAAAATGGAAAAGAGATTCACAATGAAATTATTGATGATTTAAAATCAAGTCCAGAATGGTCAAGCCTTTCTATTGCAGAGAGAGAATTACTTATAAATTTTAATGACATTCAACTTGCTGAGCTTTCATTGGTTTTTGTAGAATTGCAAAATAACATAACTTTAAGAGAGGAAGACAATTGGACAACTGTAAGATCATGCTTAAGTGGAGCATTTGGTCTAGGTGATTTATATTATTTATTAATTGAAAATCCAAGAGCATTAGCAACAGCACGTGGATCACTTTCATTATTAAAACATATAGGTGGAAGATATTTGGGCTACATTGGACTTGGTTTAGCTATAATAGATTTTGCAGACTGTATTTCAAGATAAAATTATTTTATGATTCAATCTTTAAATAAATTAACTAATATTTTAACTGTTGTATTATACATCAGCTACTCAATCATTAAACGCATAGATGCGAGCCAATTTATTATTGCAGCATTAGCTGCAGCGTGGGTCATTAATATAAGCCTCTTGATCTACTCAATATTAAAAATATTAAGCGATCAAGAGGTTATAGAAAAATCTAGTAAAAATTGGATTTATTTCAGAACGATTGTCAATCTTGTTTTCTTACTATTAACTATCTATCTATTTTAATTCCCAATAGGAATATTCACTTTGAAACTAAAATTGCGTCCCATATTGAATACACCCATGCGTCCAGTTGCTTCATTCACTGGACCATATTTTAAACGATTCAAGTGATGCTGATACGCCACATCGGTGATATTCTGTCCCACTAAGGAAACGCTAAACAAGGTTTTGTTGCGGTGTTGGATCTGCGTACTATAACCCAGATTCAATAAAGTGTAAGCTGGTGTGCGCGTTTCAGTATTGTAGCCAACAAATGGATGATTTTGCGCAAACACATTATCTAATTGTAGATTGATAAAACTGTTTCGGATGGCTTTTGACTTTTTAAAGAGTTCGATTCTTATTTCAGATAACCATCTTGCACTTGGTATGCCTGGTAGATTTTTTGATCCATCTAATGCTTCTTTAAATTGTCCGCGGATTAAGCTCACACTATTTTCTACATGCAGCCAGTCTAGCGGGTGTGGATGAAAATCAACATTGAATTCAGCGCCATACAAGTGTGCATCTTTTTGTCTGAATGCAAATGCATAGAGATTGTCCCCATGATCCATGATGATAGAGTCCCCTCCTCCAACAGCAGTTAACTTCTGATAAAAGATATAATCACTTACGGTATTGTAAAATACATTTCCTGCAAAGCTCATATGCTCATTGCTCCATTCTACTGCAGCATCAAATTGTAAACTCTTTTCAGAAATCAACGCTTCATTACCATATTCAAATCGGTTAGTGCCTTCATGTGCACCATAAGACGCCATCTCTGCCATGTTTGGCGCGCGGAACCCGCGCGCGATATTAAATTTCAATGTCAACTGTTCACTTACATCATGCGCCACCCCAATAGCTCCAGAAATATTATTAAACTGTTTATTACTTTCTATTGGATTATACAAAGCTATACAAGCCATCCCTGGAGGACATATAAATTGATTCGGGTTGATAAAGTTCATCCACTTTTGATCATATCTTAATCCTCCACTCCAACTTGTTTTCTCTGTTCTTTTTTGGGTGTAATAAAATGCGCCAATATCAAAGCTGGTATAATCAGGGACTAGTGCAGCTTCTCCTCTATTCGTATTGGTTTGTCGCATACCATTGACACCAAATGTATTTTTCCAATTGTTTTTTTCTGCTTGTAAATATTGTATGGCGTAGTTGAATGTTTTTAAATCAAAAAACAATTCTTTTTCATTTATATCTAAGACATTACCAAATTCCATTCTTTGGTTTTGTTGTAAACCAAAAGTGGCTTTCAATCTGTCATTGCCTAATTTGATATTGTTATCCAGTGTATATTTAGTATGTTGGATTTTTTGCATCGGCACACGAGGCGTAAATCTTTTTTCTTCTGCAGCATCTACAACAACTTCCTCTGCAATACCACCCACATCTTTCAACATAATAAATCGTCCCTCTGCATCACGATCTCCTTCTACTATACCTAAGTTTTGGTAAAAATTACTAAAAGACAACTGTGCGTATCCCCAGCTTTTTTCGATACCAATATAACCACCGCCATTGCGCTCTAAAAATCTTGAATTAAATACAGTACCATCGTATTTGTTTTTATAGTCGCCTGCATTTTTTGCACTATAGTTGATCCCCCAGATAAATCCTTTATTGTTTCCAGCTAAATCAAAGTGATTACCCATCATGCGGTTATTGGTTTGATAGTTGGAAAACACATTTCCTTTGATCACGCCTTCACTCACTGGTACGTTAGAGATGATGTTGATTACACCCGCTAAGGCATCCGATCCATAAATCAATGATGCCGGCACTTTTAATACTTCGGTTCTGCTAACATTGTATTCGTCCACTTCAATGCCATGTTCGTCGCCCCATTGTTGTCCTTCTTGTCTGATACCATCATTCATTACCACTACACGATTGTAGCCCAAGCCACGAATGATTGGTTTAGAGATGGCGGGTCCTGTAGATATTTGAGAGACACCTGGTACTTTAGACAAGGCATCAATTAAATTGCTTGACACACCTCTAAATAGTTCTTCTTTTTTTACAATCGTCACCGGTGTGGGTGTGCGTCTGGTAGAAGTGGCTCTTAAAAAACTGGTGACAATCACATTGCCCCCCTCTAGTACCGAACTATTTAAATAAAAATCTTGTGTGGTGTTTTTTTGTAGTTTGATATTTTCTACATCAGTCGCATAGCCAACATAACTAATTTCTAATACATGCGATCCTGCTTCTATATTGATAGTGAAGACGCCCTCTTTATTGGCAATCGTTCCTTTTTTAATTTCTGGTAGATAGACACTCGCTCCTGCTAAGGTTTTACCTGTTGCTCTATCAAATACTTTTCCTGTTAATGTAAATTGTTGCGCAATTGCTTTCGTTGCAAATCCGATACTCGCACTCAATAAGAGTAATACACCTAAATATTTTTTCATAAAACTGTTTTATTTGTTAAAAAATAGAAACCTAACAAATAACAGCAGGGGGACCACGAGAGTCAGAAACAATAGATAATTGTGTAATTGCCTTTGCTACAAAATAAGCATTACGCGCTTTGGCAACAATTGGCGTTGGAATAAGGATACTAAAATCGTAGTCCACAAATGGAGTAGTGGCTACTTGAAAATCGAAAGTACAATGCAGTTCAGTTTTTTCAATTTGCTCAATCGGCAAATCCTTATGGACCGAACAACTAGTTGGATCAATATGTTTCGCTACTAGATCGTGAATCGATTTTTGTGGCGTAATGCTAAATGCAAAAACCACTAGCATCGCTAGCGCAAGAAATTGCTTAAAGGTCTTTTGAATTTGCATAGAATAAAATTACTGCATTTTTAATAAATCGCTTCGCCTACTGGATGTGCTGGTGTAAATTCTAGGCCCAATAACTTTGCCATCGTTGCAGCTAATTGTTTTTGATACAATTGTTGATTGGCAGCTTGTTCACCCATTGTTGTTTTGAGGGCTACAGCAATTTTAGTTAGATTAGAATTTTTTTCAGGACCCATTAAGCCAAACCAGATACTTGAAGCACCTTTTACATCTGCACCATGATCTGTCCAGCCTTCGCCAAAGCCCCTGCCATGATCGGTGGTGATTAATAAATAAGTGTTGTCTTTATAGCCCGGCGTGTTTTGCACCCATTGCCAAAGTTCATTTACCCAGGCATCCACTTGATGCGATGCATCTAAATAAGCCGAGTAGTTTCCTTCATGCGCCCATTCATCGGTTTCACCATAACTGATGTACATAACTTTTGGGCGTTTTGTTTCAAGATAATATTTGGCTTGCTGATGTGTAAATACATCTAGACATTCAGCTTCCTTAAAGGGTTTGTAACTATCCTTAAGCATTTGCGCCAACATTTTTGTTTGTGGATCAGGCAGGATACTCGACAAAGATTCAAAACCATTGATCACTGGAAACCCTGATGCAGCTTCATTTAAGATTCGACTGTAGGCATCCCATGCCCCAAATGCAATGACATTATTTTGATAAGCTTTTTGTTTTTGTAAAAATGCTAAAATGTTTTCGTGAGGATTAGGCGGATAATTATTAGAGTTAATCGCGGAGTCCGGATAGCCCGTAAAGATTTCATTGTAGCCTGGATAAGAGAACCAATGCGGATTGGCCACATCGACTTTATTTTCTTTAAAACGATTGCCAAAAAGGAGTCCTTTTGTACCCATCGTTTGGGTGATGAAGGGGAGGAGTTTTGCACGACGCTCCAGTACCGCATTGGCACCATCTATTGAATTACCCCCATTTAATGTATTACTATATTTATTGAATAAGTAGGCGCTATCTCCGTGATTGAACTTTCGATTATTGGCTAACGCAAAATCCATCCCGTTGAATACCTCCTGCCATCTTAATCCGTCCGTAGTAATAACGATCAAGTTAGGAGAAGACCTGTCTAGTCCAATTTTTTCAATTTGCTTTTGGGCTTTTAAGCCATTATGTTGAAAGATTAAAATCGCAAGAAAAACGGCGAAAATGGATGATTTTTGACTCATTTTGTTCAATTATCTTGTTAAAATAGGCAATTTTGCGCATTTTTCAGAATTTTCATAATTTAAAGAAATTAAGATTTTATACTATTTTCTATGTTGCTTTAGGATTTTCAACCAAAAACATGGCCATTGACACATTTGTTACAAAATTCATGCTTTTTAAAAGTGTGGAACAGAACACACACCACCGCCTTTGCTTGTGTCATTTAATCCACAGTTTAAATTTGTGTGGTTCATAACACACAGATTCGCCTTGGTTTGTATCATATAATCCACAGTTTTAAAATAGAGCAAAAACACAACACCTACTTATTCGGTTTAAAGAACTAGACCCAAGCAACAGACTTAGAAATAATCTAAGCATATGGGGCAAAAGGAGGTAATTGGGGAAATATTATAAGAATATTGGGGGCTTGAGCAGCTAGAAGGTATGGTTTGAACTATTTGGTAAAGGGTTTGTTAGTTTATATATGTTGGAGTGGCAGAATTTTGGTCGTATGCTTAAAATAGTCTACCTTTGATGTTCAAACATTGATTCAAAACAACAACATTAATTAAAAACAATTAAAATACTACAATTATGAGTTTATTAGATGCCCTTAAATGGCGCTACGCAGTAAAGAGAATGAATGGTAACAAAATCCCTGAAGCTACTTTGAACACCATTTTGGAAGCAACTAAATTAGCACCTAGCTCTTTTGGCTTGACTCCTTACAATATCATTGTCATTGAAGACGAAGAGACTAGAAAAAAATTACAACCTCATTTCTACAATCAACCTCAGGTTGCTGAAGCTTCTGCTCTTGTGATCTTTGCTACTTGGAATAGCATCACAGAAAAAGAAGTGGCTGAGTACATGCAAGAAATTGCTGAAGAAAGAGGTGTTCCAGTTGATTCATTAAAAGACTTCGCTGGTTATATCAATGGTTCTATCAAGAACTTGACGCCAGAGCAATTACAGATCTGGGCAGCGAAACAAACTTACATCGCATTAGGATTTACTTTAGTAGCAGCAGCTTCTGAGGAAATTGATGCAACACCAATGGAAGGATTTATTCCTGACGCAGTGGATGAAGCATTAGGCTTAAAAGAATTAGGCTTACATAGCGCTGTTGCTGTGACTTTAGGTTACAGAGATGCCGCTAATGATTATTTATCTGGCGCTAAGAAAGTAAGAAGAGCGACTGAGAAGTTGATCATCAAAAAATAATGGAACTAGTTAGAACTAGTCAAAATATTAAACTGCGTTTTTGAATTGAGTTTTAAGCAAGCAATCGGTATTCAGCCTTCATAAGCTGAATCCAAACGGCTCCTAACACAGGGGCCGTTTTTTATTTGAAATCAATTCCATTGTTTTTGATAGATGGCGGGGCTGAATGTAGATTTTATCTTAATTTGGGTAAAATAAATTGTATGAAAAAAATCATAGGTTCTAAAAAAATCTTAGGTTCTATCGCTGGCTTGTTGATGCTAGCCTTAATGAGCTTGAATACATTTGCGCAAGACGCATCTGCCTATCAACTCCCACCAAAAGAAATTGCTGACTTATTATTAGCAGCGCCCACGCCTTCTATTAGTGTGGATGGAAAAGCAAAACATATGCTTGTAATGGAGCGTCCTTCTTATCCTTTAGTGGAAGAACTAGGACAAGCTGAATTTAAAATTGCTGGTCTTCGTTTGAATCCAAACAATTTCTCTCCTACCCGTCAGAACTATATTAAGGGTATGACGATTAAAGACATCGCTAGCAATAAAATTGTAGCGATCAAAGGCATGCCATCTACTATTGCTGCTTTGAGTCCAACATGGAATCCATCTGAAAATAAAATTGCATTCTACAATGTCACTGCAACCGCAGTGGATGTGTATGTCATTGACCTATCTACTTTGACTTGTCAAAAAATAAATAAAACTGCAGCGAATTTAATTTTAGGTGCTAGCCTTGTTTGGTTAGATGACGCCACAGTGATGTATAAAGTAAATGTGAATACAGCAAGTGCTTTAGCAAAAAGACCCATCACACCTAAAGGCCCAACCATTCAAGAGAACTTAGGTAAAGCTGCACCTAGTGTGACCTATCAAGATTTGATCAAATCTCCTTATGACGAATATGTGTTTGAATTTTTAGCGAAGAGTCAATTGGTAAAAAACAAAAACGGTGTAGAGACTAAAATTGGTGCACCTGCATTAACCAATAGCTTTAGCATCTCTCCTGATAAAAATTATATCCTTACGCGCACTTTAAATAAACCTTTCTCTTATTTAGTGACTGCATATGGTTTTGCTTCTTCTATGCAAGTATTGGATAAAAACGGCGCCTTAGTAAAAACAATTGCTCAATTACCTTCTTCAGAAGGAACAGCAAGTGGTTATGACAATGTGCAAAATGCACCTCGTGGTTTTGAATGGAAGGACGATGAAGCGGCTACCATTGTATATGCAATGCCTTTAGATAGTGGCTTGATTAAAAAAGCTGTGCCTTTCCATGACGCGGTGATGGCGATATCAGCTCCTTTCAACGAAGCACCGAAAGAATTATTTAAAACAGTCACTCGTTTTTCTAATATCAGCTGGGGCGATGAAACTTTAGCATTAGTGACTGAAGTATTAAGAACAAAGCAACGTTATAAAGTAAGTATCTACAATCATAAAGCACAAAGTTTAACCACTTTATACGAGCGTAGTTTAACAGACGCTTATACCAACTTAGGTAATCCTGTTACCCATAAAAATAAGTTCGGCAAAGATGTAATTGCCACAGTGAACAACGGCCGTTCAGTATTAATGAATAACACCACTGGTGCTTCTGATAAAGGAGATCTTCCTTACTTATCTATCTACAACTTAGATACTAAAACCAATGAAATCATCTGGCGCAGTAAAGAAGATTGTTTTGAATATGTAGTGGATGTATTAGATGCTGCTACTTTGAAAATCATCACACGCAGAGAAACAGAAAAAGAAGTACCTAACTATTATTTAAAATCTTTACAAGCCAATACTTCTGTTGCTTTAACCAATTTCAGCAATCCTTACGCAAGTATGGAAGGGGTAACGAAAGAAAAAATTAAATACAAAAGAGCAGATGGTGTTGACTTAACTGGTGACTTATATTTACCTAAGGGCTACAACAAAGAAAAAGATGGTCCTTTACCTACATTGCTTTGGGCTTATCCTAGAGAATTTACAAGTGCTGCTGACGCTAGCCAGATCAGAGGTAACCAACATAAGTTTACTTTATTAAGTTGGGGCTCTCCGGTATTTTATGTTACACAAGGTTATGCGATCTTGGACAATGCTGAAATGCCGATTGTGGCAACTTCTCCTGATAAAAAACCAAACGACGATTTTGTCAATCAATTGATCTTGAATGCGACTGCTGCGATTGACAAATTAGTGAGCATGGGTGTGAGTGATCGTAATAAGTTTGCAATTGGTGGTCATAGCTATGGCGCCTTCATGACTGCAAACGTACTTGCACATAGCAATTTATTTAAAGCAGGTATCGCACGTAGTGGTGCTTATAACAGAACCTTGACTCCTTTTGGTTTCCAAAATGAAGACAGAACTTTCTGGCAAGCACCTCAATTGTATTTAGACATGAGTCCTTTTGCACATGCGAATAAAATTAAAACACCTATTTTATTGACCCACGGCGAAATGGATGACAACACTGGTACATTCCCAATCAATAGTGAGCGTTTATATGCCGCTATCAAAGGACACGGTGGTACAGTTCGTTTTGTCTACTTACCTTATGAGGCACATGGCTACAGAGGAAAAGAAAACGTATTGCATTTATTATACGAGCAAGGACGTTGGTTGGATAAATACTTAAAAGGAAAATAAACTATAACTAGAATGTAATTTGATTCTAGTTTACAACACATGAACTCTCAACGGCCCCTTCAACGGGGCCGTTTTTATTTACGCAGCGTATAAATACGCAGATTTTGACTTCATATTTGAAATAGTTTCGAATTACACAAAAACTTCAATTATGAAAAACCAATTATTTGTCATAGCAATGGCATTAACATTCTTCATCTTGTCATCTTGTTCAAAAAAACTCAATGAAAGTGGATTATCAGATTTTGAGACTAAAACCGATCAGCTATCTAAAGACAGTAGTTTTAAAAACATCATTGAATTAGAAAACAATCTAAGTGAAGAAATTGAAAAAGTGATTATTACTAAAAAAATGACCAAAAATGATTTTTACTTATTAATTGAAAAAATAAAAAATCAAAGCAAATCAGATTTGGATTTTAAAAACAAACTAGCCGAAAATGATTTACCAGAACTTTATAACATATTGAAGAATTTCAAAGCTTCATTTAATGGGCATTGGGTTGATTTAGAAATGAAATACAATAGACTATCTTCTAATGTTATTAATGTTGCAAGTAATAGATATTTTGAAAATAATCAGTATAAAAAAATATACTCTGTAAATAAAAAGGCTTTTTCAATAAACAACGATAATATTGCTAAAGCATGCGGATGGGGGTATAGTTTGTGTTTAGCAGGCGCTACTGCAGGAGCAATACTTTGTCACGCAGGGTGTATAGGAGGTACTGCAGGTTTAGGTGCGCCAGTTTGTGTTTTACTTTGCGGGACAATTCAAGTATCAGTTGGCGCGGCATGTATGAGTAGTTACTGTGAAGAAAATTAATATGAAAAATATCGTTAATAGAATCGCCATTGTTTATGTGTTAATCACATTGTTATTTATTAAAAAAATATTAAATACAGACCTTGGGCTTATATTGTATGCGACAACTAGTATTCTGTTTATGTTCTTTGTATTATATATAAACAGGAAACAAGAAGATTCTTGAAATATATAGTATGCGCATATTTATATTTTATGCGTATATTTGTATTAATATTAAATTTCTACAATGAAAGCTAGATTAAATATAACTATAGATGAAGCAATTTTACGCAATGTAAAATACATCGCAGAAGAACAAAACACTAGTGTTTCGGAAATTGTTGAGACATACTTTAAATCAATTGTAAAGCCAAAGAAAAAGAAATCGCTATCGTCTTTAATAAAAGAACTCCCTAAGCCAAGATTATCAAAAGATTTTAATTGGAAAGACGAATACATCAAAGCAAAAACAAAAAAATATGGGTTATAAAATATTTTTTGATGTAAATGTTTTACTAGATTATACACTTCAAAGAAAAAGTTTTGATGAAATTGAATTACTAATTAATAATATTGAAAACGGATTTCAAAAGGGATTTATTACAAGTGCTACGATACACACCTTATCTTATTTTTTGACAAAAGAATATGGAATCAAAAAAACAAAAGATATTTTATTAAATCTTCTATCTACTTTTCATGTTATAGATCCTCCTCAGGAAATTATCAAATCTGCCCTTCATGCGAATTTTAATGATATAGAAGATGCCTTACAAGCGTATACTGCTATTTACCATAAAATGGATTACTTCTTAACTAGTGACAGAAAATTAAAAAAAGAATCATCAACCACTTTGCCAATATATACTCCAATTGAATTCGTAAAGGAATACATAAATTAACAATCTACAACAATTATTTACGCAGCATCCATTGCTTAAATGCAGCATAGGTTGCAGCAAGTGGAATGGATTGCTTTGGCTTATCTAATAAATATTGAACTGAAGCTGGGATGGTTAGTGGATGTCCAATGGCTTCTTCAACTACCTCTGGGAATTTTACTGGATGAGCTGTTTCTAAAATAACTGCATGCACAGGCATGGATTCCACGGTATGATTATAATGGGTAATGGCGTGTTCGTGGTCATGGATAAATTCTTCTGCTGCTAAAAATGCAACGGCCCCGTGTGGATCTAAGGTGTAGCCATAATCATTATAGACCCTTGTGATGGCAGCTTGCGTTGAGATATCATCATAGCTATAACTACTCAACGCATTTTTAAGTTGATCAAAGTTGTTTTGCATGATCTCAAGGATGCGAACGAAATTACTTGGGTTACCTACATCCATTGCATTTGAAATCGTCTCTACTGATTTTTTGACTTCATAATTTCCAGTAGACAGATACCTTGTCACCACATTATTGTCATTGCAGGCTGCTACAAAATGTCCCAATGGTAAGCCACTTGCTTTGGCCATCATCCCCGCACATATATTACCGAAGTTACCACTTGGCACCACGATATGCATGGGCGTATTGTCTCCATATTGTGCAACCCATTGTTGCCATGCAAAGAAATAATACAATTGTTGCGGCAACCATCTTGCTACATTAATTGAGTTAGCAGAAGTTAAATGATAGGCTGCATTTAAATCGGCATCCATAAATGCCTCCTTGACAATCGCTTGACAATCATCAAAACTTCCATCTACTTCTAAAGCTGTGATATTTTGTCCGCAGGTTGTCAATTGCAATTCTTGGATCGGACTCACTTTTCCTTTTGGATATAAAATAATTACCTGCACACCTTCAACACCTAAAAAGCCATTGGCTACTGCGCCACCAGTATCTCCTGATGTGGCAACAAGAACGGTATTGTTATTTGAAGATGAAGTTTTGGAAAAATAACCCAAACATCTACTCATAAATCTTGCACCCACGTCTTTAAAAGCGAGGGTAGGTCCGTGGAATAGCTCTAGTGATTTAATATTGGATGTAATAGGGACTAATGGAAAGTCAAAATCAATTGTCTCTTTACAAATTTGCTTCAAACTTGCATCATCAATTGTGCCTCCTACATAAGGACGCATCACTTCAAATGCCAAGCTCGCCTTATCTAATGTTTTGAATCTTTCTATTTGCTCGGCAGTCAACTGAGGAATTGTAGTTGGAAAATACAATCCCTTATCTGGCGCTTGTCCAGTGATGGCTGCAATTTTAAAATCGACATTCGCAGATTGTTTTCCTAAACTATAATATTCCATCTTTAGTTGTTTCCTTTTATAAACCTAAGTAAAACATTTTTACTTTAGTAATACAATTTATAAGTGAATACAAATCACTTTGTTTTATCTACAATTCTACTTCTACACCAGCGCCATTGATGGAGGTCACATAAGTATGATGTGGCAAACCAATACGCGTGTATAATTTTTTCATTTCTTTTTCTACGGCAAACGCAGTGGACTGTTCCTTACTCAAGAAAAAGATGGATGGCCCTGATCCTGAAATCCCTCCTCCCAATGCACCTGCTGCCTTACATGCTGCTTTCAATTCATCAAATCCTGGTATCAATATAGAACGAATGGGTTCAATGATCACATCTTCCAAGGATCTACCAATTAAATCATAATCTCCTTTCATCAATCCCGCTACCAAGCCTGCGATATTGCCCCATTGCTTGATGGCGTCTTTTAATTGTATATTTTGTTTTAAGATACTTCTCGCATCGGATGTTTTAACTTCTATCTGCGGATGTACAATCGTTACATGTAAAATAGGTGAGGGTAGTGCAATCACTTCCAACGGAAAAATGCTTCTTACCAAGGTCACACCACCAAAAATACAAGGTGCGATATTGTCTGCATGCTTAACACCTGATGCTAGTTTTTCACCATTCATTGCAAATCGTACTAAATCATCTTTTGTAAACAGGTTGCCCAATAAATGATTGGCGCCAACAACTGCACCTGCAGAACTTGCCGCGCTTGATCCTACGCCTGATCCTGGTTTAATGAGTTTGTTGATTTTAACTTCAAAAGCCAACTGGCCTAACGGAATAGTTGCCTTTGGATTGCCCAACTGCACTTGCTCTTCATAAGCTTCGATGAGTGCGATCAATGCCGCACCGGCTACATTTTTCTCTGGATCGGTGGGTAAATTATAATCGTCAAGATTGATGATCTTAATCGCAGAAATAATTGAACTTGTTGAAGAAGCTGAACTATGTTCTTTTGTGCGTTCTACTCTGCGCATCTCCATCGCATCATATGGATTGTTCACAGCAAAGCCCAATATATCAAACCCGCAAACCATATTGGCTACGGTAGCTGGTGCTTTAATTTTTATCCATTGATTGATTTCAAACATACATTATAAAATTAAACTCTTGCTGCTCTTATGATATCTGCAAACACCCCTGATGCGGTGACATCTGCACCAGCACCTGCTCCCTTAATCACCAATGGTAATTCAGGATACCTTTCAGAATAGAATAAAACTAAATTGTCCTTTCCATATAAATGATAGAAGTCTGAACTTGGTTGGATATGTTGTAATCCCACTTTCGCAACACCTTGTCCATTTTCAGCTCTTTCAAACTTCGCTACAAATTTCAACTTGCATCCTTCAGCTGCTGCTGCTTCATATAATTTTTTGAAATGTGCTTCTTGCTTTTCCATCTCTGCATAAAAATCTTCTACTGATCCATTAAAACAGCTTGCTGGCAAGAAGGCCTCATTCGCAATATCTTCCATTTCTAATTTATGTCCAGCTTCACGCGCTAAAATCATCACTTTACGCATAACGTCTGTTCCTCCTAAATCTAATCTTGGATCTGGTTCTGTATATCCCTCATCCTGTGCCTGCCTTACCACCTGTGCAAATGATTTGGTGCCGTCATAATTATTAAACACAAAATTCAATGTGCCTGATAAAACTGCTTCTATCTTGTTAATCTTATCTCCGCTTCGGATTAGATCATTCAATGTGCCTATAATGGGTAAACTTGCGCCCACATTGGTTTCAAATAAAAATGCTGCACTATAGGTTCTAGCCAATGCTTTTAATTTTGCATAGTGCGCATAAGGTGATGAACAAGCTATTTTATTACATGCCACCACTGATACCGCCTTACTCAATAACTGAGCATAGGTATCTGCTACTGTGGCGTGTGCAGTGACATCTACAAATATAGAATTACGCAAATTGTTGTCTAAAATCGCTGCTACATAATCTGTAATAGTACCTGTTGGTGCTGCAGCTAATTGATCTCTCCAATTGCTTAAATCAATGCCTTCTATATTAATCAATTGCTTTTTACTATTCGCTATCCCTACAATATTAATTTGCAATCTTAAAGTAGATTGTAAATAAGGAACCTGTTTTTTGATTTGCTCTATTAGTTTACCACCTACATTACCAGCACCCGCCAAATACACATTCACTTGCTTGTAAGAAGTCTCAAAGAATTCTTCGTGTAATACGTTGATCGCTTTGCGTACATCCTGCGATGCAATCACTGCTGTAATGTTTTTCTCAGATGAACCTTGTGCGATCGCGCGTACATTGATACCATTGCGTCCCAGCACACCAAACATTTTTCCACTCACCCCTGGATGGTTGCGCATTTGCTCACCTACCAAAGCAATGATGGATAAATCTTTTTCAATAATCAATGGCTCTACTACCTGTGTATTGATCTCTTGTTCAAATTCTGCATCCACGGCAATCTTCGCCATATGCGTATCCTGTACATTCACACCCACACAGATTGAATGCTCCGAAGAACTCTGTGTGATTAAAATAACATTGATCTGTTTTTTGGCCAAGGCATCAAACAATCTTTTTGAGAAACCTGGTATACCTACCATACCCGCTCCTTCCAAACTCAATAGGCATATATCTTTGATGCTGGAGATACCACGAATAAAATTATCGTCTTTAGGTGATTCATTTTCAATCAATGTACCTGGATGCTCCGGCTCAAATGTATTCTTGATCCAAACAGGAATGTTTTCACGCATCACTGGTTGAATGGTTGGAGGATAAATAATCTTGGCACCAAAATGCGATAACTCCATCGCTTCTTGATAAGAAATTTTTGGGATCTCTTTTGCATTATGCACCATTCTTGGATCTGCAGTCATCATACCACTTACGTCTGTCCATATTTCTAAGACAGTTGCTTTTAAAGAAGCTGCATAAATTGCACCTGTATAATCTGATCCACCTCTTCCTAATGTGGTGGTATTGCCTTCTGCATCTGATGCGATAAAACCAGGCGCCATATACAAGGCATGCTTGTTAGATGGCGTGGCAAAATAGGCTTGGATGGTTTTAATCGTTGTTGATCTGTCTACAACTGCATTGAAATATTTGCTATTGGTTTTGATCATGGCTCTTGAATCCAACCAAACCTGATCTACCCCTTCTGCTTCAAATGCTGCTGCAATAATTTTTGAAGATAAAATTTCTCCATAGCTAATCAATCGATCCTGCATGCGCATGGTCAACTCTCTTAGCATAAATAAGCCATCACAATTAGATTCAATTTCATTCATCAATTGCTTGACCATGCTCAATGTACCCGACTGTTGTTGTATCGGCAATAATGCACGTACTGCGTCTAAATGTTTTTGTTCTAAGTTTTGAATAATCGTTTTGTAGGCTTCGTTTCCTTGTGCAGCACTTTGTGCTAACAAAATCAATTGATCTGTTACACCGCTCATTGCAGATACCACCACAATAGTTGGTGTTGTTTTTACACGCTCTTTCACAATCGCTATTACTTTTGAAATAGCTTCTGGTGTACCTACTGAACTTCCTCCAAACTTTAAAACCTGCATAGTATTTATTTTTCCTTAACGACGATTCAATTTGCCTTCTTTTCCCCTCTATTGCTAGATGACCGCAAAGTTAGGTCTTAAATTAAATACCCATAGATATTGTCGTCTTTATTGATTTCATTGTAATTGATCTGATATTTCTTCATCTTTTCTATCAGCTCGGTATAATCCGATTTGGACCTTAGCTCTAATCCAACCAATGCTGGTCCTGATTCTTTATTATGCTTTTGTATGTACTCAAACCTAGTGATATCGTCATTGTCTCCCAATACCTTGTTCACAAAATCTTTTAATGCACCTGGTCTCTGTGCAAAGCGAATCAAGAAATAATGTTTTAACCCCTCATAGATCAAGGAACGCTCTTTTATTTCCTGCATCCTTGCGATGTCATTGTTGCCTCCGCTCACGATACACAACACATTCTTGCCTTTGATTTGTTCTGCATAATCATCCAATACAGCTATTGACATTGCTCCTGCTGGCTCTACCACAATCGCTTCCTCATTGTACATATCTAAAATGGTAGTGCAGATTTTTCCCTCTGGTACTAAGTGTACTTCATCCAATACATTTTTACAGATAGCAAAGTTGTGATCACCGACGCGCTTTACAGATGCGCCATCCACAAATTTATCGATGCTGTCTAATTCAACCGGATGTCCTGCCTTCATCGCCGCCAACATACTTGGCGCTCCTTCTGGTTCTAGTCCAATTATTTTTGTGTGAGGCGATGTTGATTTAAAATAGGCACCTACACCGGCGCTCAATCCGCCGCCTCCAATGGGTAAGAATAAATAATCGATTGGATCCTGCGTGAACTGTGGTAAGTCTTCTACAATTTCTACACCTACAGTTGCCTGTCCTGAAATAATATCTGGATGATCAAAGGGTGGAATAAAAGTCATACCATGTTCTACTGTATATGCTTTTGCTGCTACTGCGGTGTCATCAAATGTATCGCCCACTAATTTTACTTCTACAAAATCTTCTCCAAACATTTTTGTTTGTGATACTTTTTGCTGTGGGGATGGGATGGGCATAAACACCACACCCTTGACTCCTAATTTTTTACAGCTATAAGCAAAGCCTTGTGCATGGTTGCCTGCGCTTGCACACACAACGCCTTTTGCCAATTGGTCTGCAGAAAGTTGACGCATCATATTGTATGCGCCTCTTAATTTATAAGAACGTACAATTTGTAAGTCTTCTCTTTTCAAATAAACCCTGCACTGATATTTTCGAGACAGGTTTGCATTATACTGCAGTGGGGTATGTGTTACCACCGACTTTAGTCTTTGCATTGCGCCCTCAATATCGAGTGCAGGATCGATTACAAATTTTGTTTCGCTCATTACTGATTCTTTCACATTTATTTTGCTGGCTGATTCTCTGGACGTAAACTTCTTACAGTTCTTCCTGCCTGCCACATTTCACTATTATGTAGTTCTGCTAATTCCACTTCTAATTTTTCACGGTAGTCTGCTTTACTATTCAAATCAATTGAACGTGCAGATTCTTTTCCAGTTGCTACGCTTTCATATAAATCGGTGAATACTGGTAAAGTGGCATCACGGAATTTCTTCCACCAATCCAACGCACCTCTTTGTGCAGTTGTTGAACAGTTGGCATACATCCAATCCATTCCGTTTTCTGCTACTAGTGGCATCAATGATTGTGTTAATTCTTCTACTGTTTCGTTGAATGATTCAGAAGGGCTATGTCCATTCTTACGCAACACTTCGTATTGTGCTGCAAAAATACCTTGGATAGCGCCCATCAATGTTCCACGCTCTCCGGTTAAATCTGAATACACTTCCTTTTTGAAATTGGTTTCAAACAAATAACCAGATCCAACCGCAATACCCAATGCTATTACTCTGTCATGTGCTTTACCTGTTGCGTCTTGGAAGATCGCATAACTTGAGTTCAAGCCACGGCCTTGTAAAAACATTCTTCTTAATGAAGTACCTGATCCTTTTGGTGCAACTAAAATCACATCCACATCTGCTGGAGGTACGATACCTGTTTGCTCTTTATAAGTGATACCGAATCCATGAGAGAAATACAATGCCTTACCTGGCGTTAAGTGTTTCTTTACTGTTGGCCACATAGCGATTTGTGCAGCGTCACTCAATAAATAACAAATAATGGTTCCTTTCTCTAATGCTTCTTCTATTTCAAATAAGGTTTGGCCTGGAACAAATCCATCAGCGATTGCCTTATCCCATGATTTTGAATTTTTTCTTTGACCTACAATCACATTCACCCCATTTTCTTTTTGGTTCAATGCTTGACCTGGTCCTTGTACGCCATATCCAATGACTGCTACAACTTCATTTTTTAATACTTCTTGTGCTTTTGCTAATGGGAACTCTTCGCGGGTTACCACATTTTCTTCGGTACCTCCGAAATTTAATTTTGCCATGATTTGTTTAGTTTATGAATTGAAAGATTTGATTGTTATGATACTTTATAATGATCGCTTGTAAAAAATATATGTTTCGTTTTACATGGTGAATACCGCTTCTCTTTTTCCCAAGTATTCGTTTTCTATAAGTTCGTCTCCTGGTTCTCTTTTTTCGAAGTCTTTTAGTTTTTCATGAAAGCCTGCACTTTCTTTGATGATGGCCACTCTCGCACTTCTTACAAACTCCACCAAACCGAATGGCGCCAATGCTTCCATCAACTTATTGGTTTCCTCTCTATGTCCTGTGGTTTCAAAAACGATAAAGTCTTTTCTGATCGCTACTGCTCTTGCGCCAAACTCTCTCAACAACCTTTCTACTTTTACCTTTTCTGTAATCTCATCCGACAATACTTTATATAAGGCCAACTCCTGCCATACGATTTCGTCGTTGGTATTATAATAAGCCTTCAATACTTCTACTTGCTTTTCAATTTGTCTTACCACTTTAATCACCACGTCTTTTGACTCTACTACCACAATGGTAAAACGATGTATGCCTTGTACTTCTGAAGGAGAAGTGTTTAAACTCTCCACATTTATTTTTCTTCTCGAAAAAATAATGGCAATACGATTCAACAAACCAACTTGGTTTTCGGTATATACCGTGATCGTAAATTCTTGTTTTTCGTTTTCCATGTCTTTAATTTTACTTGAGCCTGATTTCTGAAACCGAGCAACCTTGTGGTACCATCGGGAATACATTGTTTTCTTTACCCACCATCACTTCTAATACATAAGATCCTTTATGTGCCAACATCTTCGCCACAGCAGCTTCCAGCTCTTCTCGCTTGCTCACTTTTGCTGCAGCAATCTTATATGAATTGGCCAGCATCACATAGTCCGGACTTGCTATATCCACAAAACTGTATCGCTTGTCCATAAACAATTGTTGCCACTGACGCACCATGCCTAAAAACTCATTGTTTAAAATCATTACTTTAACCTCTATCCCTGTTTGCATGATCGTGCCAAACTCTTGTAATGTCATCTGTATCCCGCCATCTCCAATCACTGCAATCACTGTTCTGTCCAATGCACCAAACTTTGCACCAATCGCTGCTGGCAAAGCAAAGCCCATCGTACCCAATCCACCAGATGTGACATTGCTTCTTGTTTGATTGAACTTGGCGTATCTACAAGCCACCATCTGGTGTTGTCCCACGTCTGTTACAATCACTGCGTCTCCTTTAGTGATTTCATTTACAGCATGAATCACTTCTGCCATACTCATTGCTTCACTAGTTGGATGCATCTCGTCTTTGATACATTGCTCGTACTCTTCTTTTGCATAGCCTGCAAAAACATTCAACCATTCTGTTCTATCTTTTTGTTCGATACCCATGGTTAACAAGGGTAGGGTTTCTTTACAATCACCCCATACACCCACATGTGCCAATACGTTTTTATCTATTTCGGATGGATCGATATCTAAGTGAATAATTTTTGCTTGCTTCGCATATTTATCTAGTCTTCCTGTTACACGATCGTCAAATCGCATACCCACTGCGATCAATACATCACACTCATTGGTTAATACATTGGGGCCATAGTTACCGTGCATGCCCAGCATACCCACGTTCTGTGGATGATCCGTTGGCAATGCACTCAATCCTAAAATAGTCCATGCTGCTGGCATCCCAGACTTCTCTATAAATTTCTTGAATTCTTTTTCTGCTTTTCCTAAGATCACACCTTGTCCAAAAATCACCAATGGCTTTTTTGCTTGATTGATCAATTGAACTGCTTCGTCTATATATTCTTTTCGGATGATTGGTTTTGGTCGATAAGATCTTACATGATTGCACACCGTGTAACCTTCATAATCGAAGGATTGAAATTGTGCATTCTTTGAAATATCAATCAACACTGGTCCTGGTCTTCCGCTTCTTGCTAAATAAAATGCTTTCGCTAATATATGTGGGATCTCTGTAGCATCTGTGATTTGATAATTCCATTTTGTAACAGGCATCGTGATATTGATGATATCTGTTTCCTGAAAAGCATCTGTTCCTAATAAATGTGCAAAGACCTGTCCTGTGATACAAACCAATGGTGTACTATCTATCATCGCATCTGCTAACCCTGTCACCAAATTGGTTGCACCGGGTCCGCTTGTAGCAAATACCACACCAACTTTTCCGGATGTACGCGCATACCCTTGTCCTGCATGAATTCCACCTTGTTCATGACGCACCAATACATGCTGTAACTTTTCTTTATAATCATACAATGCATCATAGATAGGCATGATTGCTCCGCCCGGATATCCAAAAATGGTATCTACGCCTTCTGCAATACATGCTTCCAATACTGCTTGTGATCCTGTAAGTTGTTTCGTATCCATAAAACCCTTTTTATAATTTCATTTTATCTAAACGCCTGCGTTTAGATTTCATCAGTTACACATCCTTCACTTGCATCTTTCACTGATCTTGCATATTTAAATAACACACCCTGAGTTGCTTTTAATGCAGGTGGTTGATACGCAGCTCTTCTTTTTGCAATGGTTGCATCATCTACTTTCAAAGTCATTGTTCGCTTTGGCACATTTAATTCAATGATATCATTGTCTTCTACCAAAGCAATCAATCCTCCTTTATAAGCTTCTGGTGTGATATGTCCAACCACAAAGCCATGTGTACCACCACTGAATCTTCCATCAGTAATGAGTGCCACTGATTTTCCTAAACCCGCGCCAATGATTGCCGATGTAGGCTTTAACATCTCTGGCATACCTGGTGCACCCACTGGTCCAACATTTTTTATCACCACTACATCGCCTTCTTTTATCTTTCCTGTATTGATGCCTTCGATCAATGCATGTTCTCCATCAAACACACGTGCAGGCCCTTCAAACATATCGCCTTCTTTGCCAGATATTTTTGCTACACTTCCGCCAGTGGCTAAGTTGCCATACATGATTTGTAAATGGCCCGTTGCCTTGATAGGCGTTTCCTTTGGAAGGATAATTTTTTGTTGCTCAAAATCTAAATCAGGTGCGGCTGCTAAATTTTCTGCAATGGTGTTGCCTGTTACCGTTAAACAATCTCCATGTAACCATCCTTGCGCCAACATATACTTCATCACCGCTGGCACACCACCATATTGATGCAAGTCCTGCATTAAATATTTTCCTGATGGTTTAAAGTCTGCTAACACTGGGATTTTATCACTAATGGTTTGAAAATCATCTTGCGTGATACTTACGCCAACACTCTTCGCCATCGCAATCATATGCAACACCGCATTCGTACTTCCGCCTAATACCATGATCACCGCTATTGCATTCTCAAATGCTTTACGGGTCATGATGTCTTTTGGCTTAATATCTTTTTCTAATAATAATCGTATTGCCTTTCCTGCATCCTTACACTCTTGTTGCTTCTCTTCACTCAATGCCGGATTAGAAGAAGAGTAGGGCAAGCTCATACCCAATGCCTCTATCGCCGCAGCCATCGTGTTAGCAGTATACATGCCTCCACAAGCACCTGCACCTGGACAGGCGTGTTTGATAATGCCTTTAAAATCTGCTTCGTCTAATTGTCCTGCTAACTTTTGTCCCAATGCCTCAAATGCAGATACAATATTTAAATCTTGTCCTTTATAATGTCCTGGCGCAATGGTTCCTCCATAAATCATTATAGAAGGACGATTCAATCTTCCCATCGCAATAATAGATCCTGGCATATTTTTATCACAACCAGGTACTGCGATCAATGCATCATAATATTGTGCACCACAAACAGTTTCAATACTATCGGCAATCACATCTCTACTCACCAATGAATAACGCATACCATCTGTTCCATTACTCATGCCATCACTCACACCAATCGTATGAAAGGTTAATCCCACTAAATTGTTTTCCCAAATGCTTTTTTTAATATCTGCAGCCAATCCATTCAAATGCATATTACAAGTATTGCCATCATAGCCCATACTTACAATACCCACTTGGGCTTTATGTAAATCTTCGTCCGTTAATCCAATACCGTAGAACATCGCTTGTGCAGCGGGTTGTGTTGGATCTAACGTAATTGTTTTAGAGTATTTATTTAATTCCATCATTTAAATTATTGTTGATTTATGCAAACGCTCATGAATTGGATGCTTTTCTCCCTTTGCATGTCGTTCTATAAATTCAGCCACCATATCGCCAATGGCTGTTGTGGTATAACTATTGTTTGCATCTATATCTTTTGTAACAAATCCATTATTCAAACACCAGTCTACTGCTGTGCGCACACTGTTTGCTTCTTCTTGTAAACCAAAATGATCTAACAACATGGCTGCAGATAAAATAGAACCCATTGGATTGGCAATATCTTTTCCTTTTGCTTGGGGATATGATCCATGTATTGGTTCAAACAATGCCACGGTGTTCCCAACAGATGCAGATGGTAATAAGCCTAAAGAGCCCGCCAATACTGATGCTTCATCACTGATGATATCACCGAATAAATTTTCTGTTAACACCACATCAAACTGTGCAGGGTTTAAAATGATCTGCATAGCTGCATTGTCTACAAATAAATAATCTACTTGCACATCACTATATTCTTTTGCGATTGCTTGTACTACTTTACGCCATAGTCTTGATGTCTCTAATACATTGGCTTTGTCTACCAATGTCAAATGCTTATTTCTTTTTTGTGCATACTGAAATGCCAAATGTGCCACACGCTCTATTTCCATCACACTATAAGAACAATCGTCTTTTGCGACCGTTCCATCTTCGCTCAATGATTTTGCACCAAAATAAATACCACCTGTTAACTCTCTAAAAATAACGAAGTCTACATTTTCTAATTGCTTAGACTTTAAGGGTGATAAATGTTGTAAAGAAGTATAGGTTTTTACCGGACGGATATTCGCAAACAATTGTAGTTCCTTACGCAACTTTAACAAGCCTTGCTCTGGTCTTACTTTTGCTGTTGGATCGTTATCATATTTTGGATCGCCAATGGCACCAAATAAAATGGCGTCACTGTTTTTACAGATAGCAATGGTTTCATCTGGCAATGGGTTGCCTGTTTCGTCGATCGCCACAGCACCCATCAACGCATGCTCATAACTAAACTGATGACCATATTGTTTTGCAATCATGTTCAACACCTTGATGGATTGGTTGGTTACTTCTGGACCAATTCCATCTCCCAATATCACTGCGATTTTCTTTTCCATATTATTTAAATTCTTTTAAAGTCTATTTATGCTCAACACTTTTATAATTAGCTATCTGATTTACCTTTTTGCCTCAAATGCTTCAATCTCTTCTTTCATACTTAATAAGTAATCAATATCATCATAGCCATTTAATAAACAGGTTTTCTTATAGGCGTTGATCTCAAAAGTTTCAGCAGCACCCGTTGCATCAATGGTGATGGTTTGTGCAGCTAAATCAATGGATAAGGTATCTTCTGGACCCTGCGCAAAAATTTGTTGTAAAAAAGCATCAGTTACTGTTACTGGTAACACCCCATTGTTCAATGCATTGTTCTTAAAAATATCTGCAAAGAAGCTGGACACCACTACCTTAAAACCATAATCTAGAATAGACCATGCTGCATGCTCTCTTGACGAACCACATCCAAAATTTTTAGCTGCCACCAATATCTCTCCACTATATTGTTTTTGATTCAAAACAAAATCTGCTTTTGGTTTTGTTTCGTCATCATTTTCATATCTCCAGTCTCTGAATAAATTTTTACCAAAACCTTCTTTGGTCGTTGCCTTTAAAAAACGTGCTGGTATAATCTGATCTGTATCCACATTCTCTATTCTCAATGGAATAAATCTGCTCGTTATTTTTTGTAATGATTGCATACAATTAATTTAATAAGGTTCTAATGTCTGTGATCTTTCCTGTTAACAATGCCGCTGCTGCTGTGAGTGGACTCACTAACATCGTTCTTGCGCCTGCACCCTGACGTCCCTCAAAGTTTCTGTTACTCGTACTTACACAGTATTCGCCTGCTGGTATTTTATCTTCGTTCATACCCAAACAGGCACTACAGCCTGCTTGTCTGATTTCGATACCTGCTGCTTCAAATATTTTATCCAATCCTTCTTTTTTGATTTGCTTTGCCACTTCTTGTGAACCCGGCACAATCAATGTTTTCACTGCAGGATCTTTTTGCTTGCCTTTAATAATACTTGCCACCAATCTAAAGTCTTCGATTCTAGAATTGGTACATGATCCTATGAATACATTTTGTATTGGCATACCCAATAAACTTTGTCCTGGTTGTAAGCCCATATAGTTTAAAGCCTTTTCAAAATTTTGTTGCTCTGTTGCATCCGTGAAACTTTCCATCGTTGGCAAGGTTCCTGTAACAGATAATCCCATGCCTGGATTGGTTCCATAAGTAATCATAGGTTCAATGTCTGCTGCATCAATATTGATTTCCATATCAAATTGTGCATCTGCATCACTATACAATGTTTTCCATTCTGCTAATTGTTGCTCCCAGTCTGCGCCCTTTGGTGCAAACATTCTTCCTTGGATATAATCAAATGTCG
>ERZ650308.274-NODE-274-length-27292-cov-5.011565_pt1 | contig 27292 bp, 22 predicted proteins | sample MGYA00376244_ERZ650308 | MGnify/ENA primary metagenome ERZ650308 (study PRJEB26733, sample SAMN07839295) | wastewater metagenome | biome: small river; feature: stream; material: water | place: USA: North Carolina | collected 2016-04-26 ... | reverse complement strand
GTCGCCCATCGCCGAAACCACAACAACCACCTGGTTGCCAGCCTTCTGGGTCTCAATTACGCGCTTAGCTACGTGCTTAATCTTGTCGGCATCGCCAACGGATGAACCACCGAACTTTTGCACAATTAAAGCCAAGGCTGAACTCCTAGAGATAGGGGTCTACAGGGGAATAGGTTAAAGTCTAGCCGAATACTTTAGTTGGCTGGGCGGCGGCCAGAAAAAGCACGTCCGAGAGTGACTTCATCTGCATACTCAAGGTCTCCACCCACCGGCAAACCTGAAGCCAAACGGGTAACCGGAATACCCATGGTGCTGAGCATCCTGGAAAGATAGGTTGCCGTAGCTTCGCCTTCAAGGTTTGGGTCGGTTGCCAAAATCACTTCGCGAATGTTCGGGTCTGAAAGTCTTGCCATAAGCTCTTTGATTCGAAGCTGGTCTGGGCCGATACCTTCGATAGGGCTGATCGCACCGCCGAGTACGTGATACAAACCACGGAACTCTCTTGTGCGCTCGATTGCTTGAACATCCTTCGACTCTTCAACAACACAGATCAGAGTTGGGTCGCGACGAGCATCGCGGCAGATGTTGCAACGCTCTTGCTCGGAAACGTTGCCGCAGATGTCGCAGAAGCGAACGCGCTCCTTAACCTCAATCAAAACCTTGGCAAGTCGCTCGGCAAGGTCGTCTTCGGTCTGCAGCAAATAGAAAGCGATGCGTTGAGCCGACTTCGGTCCAACTCCGGGGAGTCGGCCGAGTTCGTCGATAAGTTCCTGAACTACGCCCTCGTACATTAGTCGTCCAGAGGCTCCGCACCAAGAATTTCACGAAGCAACGATTCACCGTAACGAGCATCTTCGTCTACGGCTGCGTTACGTGAAACTGGGGTCTCGGGTTCAACCACCGGCGCAGGCGCGGCTTCGACCTTTGCAACAGGCGCTGGCTGTTCGGCTGCCGGCACGGGCGCAGCCACCGGAGCTACCACATTCGGATCCATGAACGGCTTGAACTTGACCACGATGCCTAGCTCATCCGCAATCGCTTTACGCAGGATATCGGGAGCGCCGGCTTCGTTCTTGAAACTTTCAAGGTCATAGTTACTTGCAAATTTTAGGGTCAGCACATCGCCTTCGATTGCCATTACATCGATGGTGTATGCCACCATGTAGGCCTTCTTCGACTTCTTAGCAACCATGTCTAGGATGCGCGGCCACGAGGTGCGTAGCTGCGAAATGGTGACACCGGTAGGAACCACAGCGATTGGTGTAGTTGGTGTTGCGGTAGAAACTGGAGCAGCAGCAACCGGTGTAACTACCGGAGCTTCGGCAACTACTGGCACCGCAGCAGTTTGAGTTGAAACTGTTCCGGCAATACCGATTCGGCGCTCCAAACGCTCGATTCGAGCCAGCGAACCAACCTCGGTGGCATTAGCCGAAGGCACCAAAATCTTGGCACACATCAGCTCCAGGTGAAGCTTCGGGCTGGTGGCACCAGACATCGTTGAAAGTGAATCGCTTACTGAAGCAGCGGCGTGAGCCAGCTCGGCGCGACCGAACTTGGCAGCCTGCGCTTCAAGCCGGGCAATCATTTCGTCGCTCATACCTCGAAGAACGTTCTTGGCTTCATTCCCGATTGAGTCAACCAAAATTAGGTCGCGAAGGCGCTCAAGCAAATCTTCAACAAACTGGCGTGGGTCTTGTCCGCTCTGGATGATCTTGTCTACCGAGTGGAACACAGTTGCCGAGTCGCCAACCGCGAGCGCTTCAACGGCATCGTCCAAGACCGAATCCGGGGTATAGCCGAGTAGCGCCACAGCACGGTCGTAAGTAACTTTGCCATCGTCCGAGCCTGCAATCAGCTGATCCAATAGCGACAACGAGTCGCGAACCGAACCGCCACCGGAGCGAACCACCAACGAAAGCACACCTGGTGCGATGTCTACCTTCTCCGAAGCACAAAGCTGCTCCAAGTAGTCCAAAAGTTGAGCCGGTGGCACCAACCGGAACGGGTAGTGGTGAGTGCGCGAACGAATCGTTGCAATCACCTTGTCTGGCTCGGTGGTTGCGAAGATGAACTTCACGTGGGCAGGTGGCTCTTCCACAATCTTGAGCAAGGCGTTGAAGCCCTGAGCAGTAACCATGTGAGCCTCGTCGAGGATGAAAATCTTGTAGCGGTCGCGCGCAGGAGCAAACAGGGCACGTTCACGCAAGTCACGAGCATCATCAACACCGTTGTGCGAAGCTGCGTCGATCTCAACCACATCTAGTGAACCGGAACCGTCACGGGCAAGTTCAATACAGCTTGGACACTTACCGCAAGGGGTGTCGGTTGGCCCCTCAGCACAGTTCAAACAACGTGCAAGGATTCTGGCCGAGGTGGTCTTACCGCAACCACGCGGGCCAGAGAAAAGGTATGCGTGGTTCACTTTGTCGGAACGCAATGCAGCCATGAGTGGTGCAGTCACCTGCGACTGGCCGATTAGTTCGGCGAAGGTCTCAGGTCGATAGCGGCGATAAAGAGCGGTACTCACAGTTGAAGCCTAACCTTTCCCACCGACAGCGTTGAATGTAAAAGAACTCCCCGCACACCCGCCAGAGCCCAGTTACCCTTGCTATCTTTCGATCCTGGGGGAGTTAGCCGAGGTGGCGCCGCACGGGGAGTCCAGCTCCAATTCTACCCACGAAAAAAGTGGGTCTGAAGTCATCTGTGGACGGAGTTAGTCGTCACTTTCATCGTCTTCTGAATCCTCACCGTATGAGTCATCGTCGTTGCTGTCTTCGTCGTCGTCACCGGAACCAAAAGTCGGGGTGGAGACAACCGGGGTAGGTGTAGGAGTTGGGTCAACGATTGGGTCCACGGCTGCTGGATCGACCTGGACATCACTTCCAGTCACATCCTGCTGGTCGCTTGCCGATTCGGCAATCTTCTCTTGGGCTTTAGTGACCTGCTGAACTTCTTGATTCAGCGCATTTGCGCCTAGTGGCAGAAATACCGCTGCACCTAGAACCAATCCACCGGCTACAGCCGCTACTACGTTACTTACCTTCATGATGCCCTCCAGATTCGGTAAACGTTTGTTTACTTAGATTAGGGTGGCTCAGGTTAGTGAGAGGAATCTTGGTGATTCCTGAGAAATTGCCTAGAGAAGTTGTTTAATCCAACGAGTCTTCACAAGCTCGTTAACTGCGGCATAGATAGCTATAAGCCCGAAGATGGTAAAAACTAGAGGCCAGGTCAATGGCTCCAATTGCAATAGCAAGCCAACTTGCGTGAACGGAATTATAAATACCAAAAGGGCGAGAAGTAACGATGAAACCCAAAGGGCTTTTCCTGGTGTGCTTTTCCAGAACCTTCGACGAGTACGCAAAATCAACATCACCGCCAACTCGGTCAGAGTTGACTCCACAAACCAACCACTTCTGAAAAGTTCCGCGTCAGCGTTGAAACCGAAACGCAAAACTGCAAAAGTCGCGATGTCGAACACGGACGATATGAGCCCAAAAATCAACATAAAGTTGCGAATGGATTTAACGTCCCAACGTCTGGGCCTGGCAATCGCTTCAGCGTCTACTGAGTCACCCGAGATGGCCAGTGCCGGGAAGTCTGTCATGAAATTTAGTAACAGAATTTGACTTGGCAAAAGCGGTAAGAATGGCAGGAAAATCGAGGCAATTGCCATGGAAAACATGTTTCCAAAAGAGGCACTAACCCCAACTCGCGCATATTTCATAGTGTTAATGAACGTCTTGCGACCAAGACGAACACCTTCGGCTATTACCGATAGGTCTTTGTCCAACAAAACGATAGCCGAGGCGTGCTTGGCTATGTCAACAGCAGTGTCTACAGAAATCCCGACATCGGCCGAGTGCAATGCGGCGGCATCGTTGATTCCATCGCCGAAGTAACCGACCGTGTGCCCTGATGACTTTAGAAGCTTGATTACCCTTTGCTTCTGAAGTGGATCCAGGCTTGCATAAACCCTTGAATGTTTCATTAGAGCGATCAACTCGGAGTCCGTTAGTTCAGCAACATCGTTACCGGTAACAACGCGCTCGACATTGAGACCCACCTGATCTCCAATAGCTTTTGCTACAAACTCGTTATCTCCAGTGATTAAATAGAGGTCGATCCCCAAAGACGCCATTTCGGCAACCGCATCCTTAGCCCCAGGCTTTAGCGGGTCCATGAAAAGCAAGAAACCTTCGAGCGTGAGATCTCTCTCCTCGAGAGAAGTGCCAGTTGCCAGAGCTAGAACTCGGTATCCGAGAGCACTCTGCTGCTCAAAGAACTTCTCAATTCTCGAACGTTCCGCCGAAGGTAACTTGCAAATCTCCAATACGTTTTGAAAGGCCCCTTTGGTAATCGAATATCGTTCTTCCCCATCGGAAACCAGAACAGTTAGACGTTTCCTGGAAAAGTCATAGGGCAATTCGTCGATTCGCCTTACCCCGGCAATACCTTTCGATGTAACGGATTTCCTAATTGCTTCATCTAAAGGGTTCTCAAAACCTTCCTGAACAGTCGCATTAATAAGGGCCAGGCGTCGAACGCGTTCGCTGGGCTTTCCAAAAAGGTCTAAGCAACTGTCCAGCTGCACCACCCCTTGGGTGATCGTTCCAGTCTTGTCGGTGCAGAGTACATCCATCGATCCGAAATCTTCGATCGCATCCAATCGCTTTACCAAGACATTTTTTCCGGCCATGGCCTTAGCCCCTGAAGACAAACTGACCGAAATGATTGCGGGTAACAACTGAGGGGTAAGTCCGACCGCTAGCGCAATCGAGAATAGGAAAGAGTCAACAATCGGTTTCTGCATAAGCATGTTGGCGATAAATAAACCAACCAGCAAAACCGACATCCAGCGCATCAAAAGCAAACCAAATTTGGTCAAACCTCGAGCGAACCCGCTGTCCCCTGCCTCTTCGGCAACGGCTTTAGCCAGTGCCCCATATTCGGTATCTTCACCAACCCCGACCACGGTAGCCTGCGCAGTACCTGATGCAACGCTGGTGCCAAACCTTAGTTCTTCGCCAGCTGCCTTTTCCACGGCCATGCTTTCGCCAGTTAAAACTGATTCATCTACCAGAAGTCCGTTAGAACTGATTACCTTCAAGTCTCCTGGAACGATATCGCCAATGCGAAGATCTACAAGATCGCCAACCATAAGTTGAGTTATTGGAATCGAAATCTCGACACCGTTTCGAACAACGTTTACTTTGACCTGCACTCGCCCAAGCAGTTCTTCCATGGTTTGATTGGCTCGGTACTCTTGCCAAAAGCTCAGTAACACCGAGGGCACGATGATGGCCAAAATTATCAGTCCATCGGTTAAATCTCCAACGAACATCGACACGACTGTCGCCGCAATCAAAATCAAGATAATCGGACTCTTGAACTGTCGAAGCAGTAGCTCAAGTGTCTTATTCATTTCTTTAGACTAATTGGCTTTGAAATACTAGAGAAATTTGCTTCGACGGGTGGATTTTTCCGAACGCAATCGCCTCACGCAGTCGCAATTTGAGACCGATATATTGATGGTTAAAACGAACATTTTGGCAACTACACTCTACTTAGAGAGAATATTCGAAATTACGAATATTCCAGCCGAAGAGCTGGGTAGAGGGAATGCTAAGACGTTGGGTCACAGCAAGGCACAAGTGGCTAAGTACGCTTGTGTTGTTATTGCTGACTGCAGCCAATATCCAGTTCATTCCCCTACCCGCTGGTGCTGCAAATTCAAACTCGACGACTTCTTGCGGCCCTACCGGCACGGGCGTTGACCTAGGTGATCTTGTCGTTACCCCACTGCACGGCAAGGCTTTTTATACGGACCTCAAAAACGGAGTGAACGCTACCTACGTTGGGTATTCCGTCACCAACCAGACGTCATCAAACCTCGACAACATCTGGGTGTCACTAGATAACTTCCGTGCGGTAAGCGGTGTAAGTGTTTTGAACATTGCGAACGCTGCCGATTCAAACCAACCGGTTTTACCAAGCGACCCCGGCACAATGCCGGTAGGCCGCATCATCGCCGGCGGAACCTCTTACGTTTACTTCCTAATCAAGGCAACTGATGTCTCCACTTTTGCTCAGCGACATGACGTACGCATCTACCGCGGAAATCAGTCGGAGGGTGGTGTTTCCTACGGATCGAACTACAACTGTTACTACGAATTTGCCGGAGCAACAAGAACCCTAGCCGCGAGCGCGAATAAAGTGACTAGCATTTCGGTCGATAGCGCAAACCCCAAGCTCGGAAGTGTAGTTACAGTTACGGTCAATGGTGCAACCGGTGTCGGTGGCGCGGGTGATTCAACCATGGATGCCGATGCGATGTGGCTTTCCCCTGCCTCGGTATCAACATGGCCAACCCGAGCCTTGAGACTTGAAACTACGAAACTCACCGTCAAATATAAAAAGCAGGACAACTCAACAAAGTGGGATGTTTTTAACAACACTTTGTTGATTAAGAATGTGGGTTGTTCTTCTCCGTGTACTACTGCCTTTAAATCCGGTACGACCTACGTCGCAGAATTCAAATTCCGAATTATCGGTAGCGCTTCTAGCGATCCAGCAGTAAAGCCTGTGGCTCAAATTGCCAGCGGAACTCAGATGAAACACACATCGACCTACCCATCGACGATTTCGCTAATCCCAATTGTCAACCCTCCAAAGTCGGTGACGGTAACTAAAGCGATCGACCCGACCTACACAATCAACAAAGTGGGAAACAATTGGCTCACTAAATACAAAGTAACTATCACCAACGGCGATACCTCAGACGTGGTTGTAGATGAAGTGATCGACTACCCATCAAGCTCGGTTACCCTCCTCCCAAACAGCGTTGCCTACATAGACAAATATCGAACGAGTTCTACAACTTTGAACCCGTCACCAACATCTAAAGACGCCTACGGGAAATATCATTTCGTGGGTCCGTTTACAGTTGCCGCTTCGGGCACCGCGACCGTGACTTACATAATGCAATTACCGGCGCCAACTTCCGGTTCGGTTACTTACACAAACCAAGCATTTGGGCAGGTTGGTCCAACCTTGATTGGCGCAAGCACTAGTTCAACGGTCGTAACCCAGTGTCCGATCACTTTTAATTCGGATGGAACTATAAACACCTCTACCAGCTGCAACGATGTTCCCCCAGAAAAACAACCCCAAGAAATCACTTTCAACCAGCCACCGAGCCAGGGTGCCGGAACTAGTTACTCTCTAGATGCAACATCCACCTCTGGGCTAACGGTTACTTATTCAATCGTTTCGGGTCCTTGTTCAATAAGTGCAAACCAGGTTAACTACAACGCAGAAGGAAGTTGTGTAATCCGCGCAAGTCAAACTGGTGACACTTCGTACTTGGCTGCAACGCCAGTCGATCGCACCGTGACTATCCTTCCGGCTCAGGTTATTAATTTCGGTTCCACTGCATCCATGACCACAAATTCCAGTCAGACCGTGACCGTCACAGCTTCATCTGGGCTTTATGTAACTTTGACCACCCTGGACTCCAGCATTTGTATGGTTGGAAACGCAAGTGGTACTCCGGCACTTAGTTACACAGCAATTGCGGCTGACAACAACTTATTCAAAATCACAACTTACGCGAACAAGGGAAACTGTCCGCTTGTAGCCACCCAACTCGGAAATGCAACCTACGGCGCAGCCGTTCAAGTAGACCGACTCGTTCCCGTTGGCCTTTCCGTCCAGGTCCTAACTACAGAACCGACGGCACCTTCGAGTTCCTACACTCTCACTCAAGCTACTGCGGGAGTAGACTGGAATGTGGCTGCCCGTATTGGAACAAGTTCCGGCACAAAAATATCGACAAACCCGATTACCTACACCTCCAAGACCCCTGCGGTCTGTCTGGCAGGCGATGCCGTGAGCACAAGTTCTGGTGGAACTTTCCAATATTTCAAATCGACAATTGTTGCGAGCACTGCGGGCCTTTGTATTATCCAAGCTGATCAAGATGGATTCGATATCAACAGCGCTCAGTCAGCATATTCGGCTGCTGACCCACTCACAATCTCCTTCACCATTGGTGCTACACCAACGGTTTCCGTTTCGGCAACATCAGCGGTGAAGTCAAACACTAACTACACCGGAACAGTGACAATCACAAAGCCGGCGGGCGTCACCTTGGCTCTTTCAGGAACCATAAAGCTTTTCAGTACTGGAAATTTCACTAGTGCCGTGATTCAAAGCACCTCTGTGAGTTTGGACACTGCAACCAACTCACAAACGCTTTCGTTCACAATCACCTCTGACTTACTTCCGCCAGCTAGTGCTTCCGGAAGCATTGAACTTTTTGCAACTTTTACAACTGGAAATTCAAGCTACAACAATAGCCAGACCCTATCCAACGCTGTTACGACGGTTTACTCGCCAGTATCCCTGACCATTAGCCCGTCCAGTAGCTGGGTATACACCGGACGTCAGGTAACGGCAACGGTTTCAGTTCAGGGTAATGCCGCCTATGGTTCACCTACCGGTTCGGTAATTTTGACCATCAACGGCGGTGGGTCATCCAGTCCAGCCAGTGCGGTTACTCTTACTTCGATTGATTCTTCGACATCTCGAGCAACCTTCACACTAACCGCTGCCTGGGATCCTCTTACCGATATAGTCGTCGATGCCTCGTACACTCCAAGCACGCCATCAACCACATACTTCAATTCGCTTGCCAATTCTTTTACGCAACTCTCTGGTAGAACAGTAGACGTTCAAAGTTTGCCGAACCACACTGTTACTTTCCACGCAAATCTGGGCAGTGGAAATATGGCGGACCAAGTAACCAATACAACTGCCAATCTAAATGCCAATACTTTTGCCCGACTCGGTTACAGTTTCTCGAACTGGTCAACTGCGGCAGACGGAACCGGTGTTAACTACAACGACGGTGCAAGTTTTGCGTTCACTTCCGATTTGGATCTCTATGCAATCTGGACGCCATTGCCAAATCACACAGTTGAATTCCGCGCCAACGGCGGAAGCGGAACGATGGCCAATCAGGTATCCAATATCGCTTGGAACTTAACGTCTAACTCTTTCACAAGAAGTGGTTACAGTTTCACCGGTTGGAACACTGCTGCAAATGGTTCAGGAACGTCCTATTCCAACAACGAAAGTTACGCGTTCTCAAGCAACCTGATTTTGTATGCCATGTGGCAGGCTCTTCCAAATCACACCGTAACCTTCTCGGCGAACGGTGGAACTGGTTCTATGGCCAACCAGGTCGCAAACGTTAGCTCGTCTCTATCCACAAACACCTTTTCTCGCGAAGGTTACAGTTTCACCGGCTGGAACAGCCTTTCGGATGGAAGTGGCAGCAGTTTCAATAACGCCGATACATACAACTTCAACGCTGATTTGAACCTGTACGCCCAATGGTTTAGAAACTCGTACTCGGTAGAATTCCGAGCTAACGGCGGTAGCGGAACCATGGCCTCCCAAACTGCAAATACGGCTTCGAACCTACGGACCAATGCCTTCACTTATTACGGGTATTCGTTCAGCGGTTGGAACACCCAGTCAAACGGTTCTGGAACTAGCTACGCCGATCAGGCAAACATCCCCTTTACTGCAAACCTCGTGTTGTACGCAATCTGGCAGCCACTGCCAAGCCACTCGGTGACCTTCATGCCCAATGGTGGCATGGGCTCAATGGGTCTGCAAACCAATAATGTGACAGCTAGTTTGTCGCCAAACTCATTTACTCGGGAAGGTTACAGCTTTGCACGCTGGAACACCGAAGCCAATGGCACAGGTATTTCTTATTTGAGTTCAGACACCCACAGTTTTGACTCAGACCTAACTCTTTATGCTCAGTGGTCAAGAAATACCTACACCGTGGAATTCAGATCTAACACGGGTGCTGGCACGATGGCAAGTCAATCCGCGGCATCGACCACTGCTTTAAACGCAAACACATTTTCAAAATATGGCCACTCATTCTCAAACTGGAACACCGCTCCCGACGGTACTGGCAACAGCTACCAAGACAGAGAGCTTTTTGGTTTCACCACTAACCTGGTGCTATTTGCGATTTGGCAGGACTTACCTAGTCACACTGTGATTTTCATGCCTAATGGTGGTTCCGGTTCTATGGGCAACCAGGTAAGTAATGTTGCATCAAATCTTTCATCGAACTCATTTTTACGAGACGGTTACAGTTTCACAGGGTGGAATACTGAAGCCAATGGCTCCGGTGTGCGTTTTCTTGACCAAGATTCATTTGAATTCACCGTGGATGAAACACTCTATGCCCAGTGGTCAAGAAACAGTTACACGGCAACTTTCCACATAAACGACGCTTCTGGCATAGACCAGGTTGTCACCCAAATATCGGCTTCGACGACTTCCCTTAGGGCCAATACTTTCTCTCGCAAAGGCTACTCGTTCACTGGCTGGAACACCCAAGCGCTTGGCATTGGAAGCGCTTTTGCGAATCAAGAGAGTTACGGTTTCGTTCAAAACTTGGTCGTTTACGCACAGTGGTCTAGAAACAGTTACACCGTCACTTTCCATAACAACGATGAGTCGGGCATTGACTCAACCTCGCAGCAGACTTCCAGTGCCACTGAGGCTTTGGCGACGAATCTATTCGTACGGTCAGGTTTCTCATTTGCCGGTTGGACGACGGTCTCCGATGGAAGTGGCACGAACTATAGCAATGCTGCCAATTATGATTTCTTGGAGAATTTAGAGCTATTTGCCCAGTGGCGCGCCCTGGGAACAAATGACGTTATTTTCGATTCAAACGGTGGTACTGGAAGCATGCTTCGTCAACAGTCGTTTGCTGCACAGAACCTGCATTCGAATACCTTTACCCGTCATGGATTCTTTTTCCAAGGCTGGAATACCAGATCCGATGGATTAGGCACAGCCTTCGCTGATGGTGAAAACTTTGACTTCCAAAGCTCTATCACCGTTTATGCACAGTGGCTCCAGCTCGAGCACACGGTTACATTCGATCCAAATTTCACTGGTCCGGCCACTTACGAGCAACGTAGTGCAAACCCCGATACCTTGCAGGCAAACTCTTATACTCGAGCGGGATATCGTTTCACTGGTTGGACTACCGAGAGCGACGGTACGGGGTTGACCTACTCTAACCAGCAAAGTTACGGGTTCATCGATGATCTGACACTTTTTGCTGGTTGGGAACGGCTTCCATTCACAGCCACTTTCTGGAGTAATACCACGTCTAATACCGCACTGAGAATTCAAACCGAATCAACGAGTGCCCATTTGAATGCCCCTACTACACCGGTTAGAGACCATTTCGAATTCCTTGGCTGGAATACGAGTGATGACGGCACTGGATTGGACGTAATCGACGGGCAAGATTATTCATTCCTGTCGGACATCGACATATATGCGATTTGGGCCCCTCTGTACACAGTAACTTTTGACGTAAATTCCGCTTCGGGACAGGCAGGCGTCGAATCTACTGAGCAAGCGGTTTCCGGTGCGCAGGTGTTGACTTCAACCAAGGGAACAATGTCCAAACATGGCTTTGGTTTCCTTGGCTGGTCCCGAACTCAAGATTCCACAACTGCTGATTTCGTTACTGAAGAAGCTTTAACCCCAGAATCTGATTTCACTCTCTATGCGGTTTGGGAACGTCAGTCTTTTACCGTGAATTTCAAATACAACTATGGCGAGCAGGTGAATGATGACATTTCAACCCAGAGTGCTTCCTCAACCACGGCACTTTCAAACCCAACCCCAACTCGAGAGCGCTATCGAATCACGGAATGGAACACAGATGCGAGTGGTCTTGGAACAACTTATGCAGATGGTATCGAGTACGATTTCTTAGACAACTTGACTCTTTATGCAATTTGGGAACGCGCTACTTTTACGGCAAAATTCAAGGCGAATTTCGGCACAAACCCCAACCAAGATCTTGCGACTCAAACCGAATCTGAAACTGCGAACTTACAGAACCCATCACCAACTCGCGAGCACTATGCGCTGACTGGCTGGAACACCCTTTCAGACGGTTCAGGTACAAGCTACTCAGACAGTCAGAGCTTCGACTTTTTGGAGTCGTTAACTCTTTATGCTCAATGGCAGCGACTACTGACTGCTAATTTCAACACCAATGGCGGAACCGGAGCTCCAGAGTATTCGTCAAAGGAACAGGCGACCCCAAGTTCGACGATTAAACTGCCAACAGTATCCGAGGTGACCAGGACTGGTTATCGCTTCGCTGGTTGGTCGACGACGCAATCAGCCACGTCAGCCACATTTGAGGCCGGAGAAGATGTCACCCCAACGGTTGACGGAGAAACGTTCTATGCCGTTTGGATTCCGATCCCTGTAGTCACTCAGGGTATCAACGGATTGGCATGGCTTGATTTCAATGGTGACGGTATACAGCAGGCTGGTGAGCCAAACCTTCCTGGTCTTTCCCTAGACATTGACCAGAACACAGTTAGCTCGTCGCTACGGGGTGCCGCGGTGACGAGACAGGCGGTCACACCCCTAGTGACAAATAGCCTCGGACGTTACGGGCTGTCCGTGAATGCGGGCACCTGGTTAGCGACAATCGCCGTCCCGCAGGTACTGTCTATCACTCAAACCAGCGCCGGTGCCCGCACAGCCATGATCGTCATTGAGGTTCCCGCAGGGCAAACGGCCGAAGTTTGGGTTGGTTTGAACAGCAGCACATTGACCGGCATTAATGCCAAGGTTTTCACTAAGAATGGCACTCTTGTTACCGACCCAATCCAGGTGAAATGGGATGGAATCGATGGAAAACTCAAGACTTTCGATGATGTCACCTTTGATATCCCAATATTAAACGGTGCAATGTTCCTGAATAATTTACCGGCTGGACAGTATCAAATCCTAAAGCTCGGAAATTACCGTGAGGAGATAAGTTGCATTGGGTTCAGAATTCAACCAAGTCGAATCTTTACTAATGAACTGCATAACTTTGCTTGCAACTCATTGGCTTTTACTGGATCTGATTTACCGATCAACTGGATCAGCAGCTCAGGTCTAGGCCTGATTGTGATCGGTGGCCTCCTGATGACCTCCAAGCGAAGGCGACGTAAACTCAACCGGTAATCATCGGGTTAAATTCGCTTTTCCGCACTCTTTTGTTAGACAATTAGTCTATATGTTCGTAGATAGGAACAAGAATTGAACTTTCGGCTAAAAGCAACTTTGGCAAGCGTAATTTCTCTCGGTTTAGGATTTGCTAGTGTCGGTGCCGCTGAAGCGACACCTCGCACAAACGAAAAAGTGACAATTTGTCACCGAACTCACGCCACAACTAACCCTTACCGCCAAATCACCGTGAGCATGTCGTCAATCGTTGGCAACGGAAACAGTGGGAATGGTCACGGAAACGCCACTCAGGGCGGTGGGCAAGACGACCCTTTGGTTTCGGTTGACCACAGTCACAACCCGTACCTAACCGCAGCTGGCTCGGTCTTCAACCACGCCTACACCTACCCTGCCAACCACAAGCAGTGGCAGGACATCATTCCTCCGTTTAACTACGTGCCGGCTAATGGCAACCCTGGTAGCTTCGCTGGTCTGAACTGGACCGACGAGGGTAAGGCCATCTACTACGGCTACACCTACAACGGACACGACTACTCGGGTCTCTGCTCCAAGATCAGCGCAAAACAGTTTGCGATCAACGAGTACAACAGCTTCCTTGCCGATAACCCGAGTGCAAACACCGGTGCAAAGAACACTGCAAAGAACGATGCAACTCAGGACACCAAAGACCAAGGCGCCGACGAAGACGGCAACACCAACGGCAAGACTTATGACACTCTGCCAAACCCTACGCAGAAACCTGCGGGGCCAAACAAGCCAAGCCGCCTAAAGCAACTTCAGGACGACCTGGACACCGCGAACCAAGGACAGACCAACCTAACCCAGGCAATCTCCGGTGTGGTTTGGATTGACACCGACCGCGATGGTGTTCAGGACGTAGGGGAAACACTGTTCGAGAACGTACAGATTCAGCTTTTCGACCCAGTAACCAACCAGATCTACCAGCCGGTGAGATTGAACAGGATTGGCATTGCCACCGTTACTCAGGTGACAGTAAATACCGATGCCAACGGTTACTTCCAGCTTGACAACGTTCCCGAAGGTGACTGGATTGTGCACGTAGTCACCCCAAGCGGCTACACCTACACCTATGACTCAAATGGCACGAACGATGGCCAGATGCCTGGCACATATGTGCCTTCGGGCGGTATCGGTTTTGCCTGGGCGGGTTTGGTCAACGACCCTAACTCGAGCAACAGCGGAAATGGAAACGGCTCAGGACTCGCTAACACAGGCGGTGACTCAACGGTCCCGCTCACATTGAGCGTGTTGTTCCTGATTGGCGGCGCCTACTTGGCTAACCGTCGCACCAAGCACAGCAAAAAGCACTAACTAGTCGTCGGATTCCTGCTCGTCGGCCTCATCGTCGCCGAACTGTGAGTCATCGTCGTTGGAATCTTCATCGTCCGATGTAAAAGTTGGCACTGTTGGAACAACCACTGGAGTTGGATCAACGGAGACAATCGGTGTGATGTCAGCTACATCTGCAGTCTGAACAGAATCAGTTGTTTCTGCCTGCGCAACGTCAGAAGATGCAGATGTTGCAACCTTGGTTTGAGTGGTTGCAACCGATGTTGGCACTTGAGGAGAAGCCTGAGCACCCAGCGGAACGAATGCAGCTGCTCCCACTACTAGACCGCCAACTACTGCTGCGATAATTTTGCTATTCATTTGCTTCTCCTTGTATCTGGTGAACCTTTGTTCACAAGTTCAGAATGAACCCACAACCTGATAGCAACCTCTGTGGTTCCTGTGAAATAGCAGTGAACGTAAATCTAAGTTTCGGGCGTACAGTTAGCCAATGAACCGTTTCTTGAGCTTCCTGAAACTAACCACTGCGACGTCGATTCTCGTAGCGATTGTCTGGCAAGTAACCGATCGCCTAGCGAACAACGTTTTCCGCCCAACTGAGTACTTCGCCTACTTCACGATCCAAAGCAGCCTGATTGCCGCGGTAGTGCTTGCAGTTTCTGCAATACGAGAGTTCAAAGCTCTCCCCCAAACCAAGACGTTGAACTTAGCCAGGCTCAGCGTCAGCACCTACGCCATCGTCGTCGCCGTTGTCTACAACGCACTACTACGAGGCACTCCGGTACTACCCGGAGACCCGGACTACGGCTACAACTGGCCGGTTGCCCCGAATGAGATCCTTCACGTTTGGGCGCCAATTTTCATCGTCCTAGATCTTGCTCTAACAGTCATGAGCTACAAACTGAAGTTCAAACAGATTTTCTGGGTATTGGCCTTCCCTATGGCTTGGCTTGCTTTCACAATTATTCGAGGCCTCGTGACCGACTGGTGGGCCTATTGGTTCCTCAACCCTAACGAAGACGGCGGAGTCACCGGCGTAATCATCTACATCGTCGTAATCATCGTCTTCGGACTGGTCTCGGCATCCATTTCGCTCGCTCTAAATAGGCTCGCAAGCAAAGCCCGCCGCTAAACAGGTAAACTTGAAAAGTTGCCTAGAGCAACTCCAGGAGAATTCGCCTAGTGGCCTATGGCGCACGCTTGGAAAGCGTGTTGGGTGCAAGCCCTCATGGGTTCGAATCCCATATTCTCCGCGTGAGGTCCGAGCGAGTCGCAAGACTCGGTGACCGAAACCACCACTGGTGTGTAAAAACATCAGGTTCACTAATGAGACAGTGAAAAAGCCCCAGAGCAATCTGGGGCTTTTGTCTTTACCGAGTTCGCAATCGCAAGGCATTGAGAACTACTGAAATACTAGAAAACGCCATAGCTGCCCCACCTAGCACCGGATTGAAAAGTCCCAAGGCAGCTAAAGGAATCAAGATGACGTTGTAGCCAAATGCCCAAATGAGATTCTGACGGATGTTTCGCCAAGTTCTTCGCGAAAGGTCCATTGCGTAAGAAATGCCAAGTGGGCTGTCATCCAGGAGTGTGACCGCCGCAGCCGACTGGGCGGCGTGTGTTCCGGAACCCATTGCAATGCCGACATCTGCTCCAGCAAGCGCTGCAACATCATTCAAACCATCACCGACCATTGCGGTGGTTTTGCCAAGAGTTTTGAGATCGGCAAGTAACTGCAACTTGTTCTCAGGGCTTACGCGGGCATGCCACTTCTCGACGTTAAGTTCATGAGCGACGTCTCTCACTCTCGCTGTTACGTCACCTGACATGACTATAGGTTCGATACCCATGGCCTTGAGTCGCTCGATTGATTGTTTTGCTTCTGGGCGAATGCGGTCAGACAAAGTGAAGAGCATGACCGCTTCGTCCCCTCTAGTAAGCACGGCAAGAGTCATTGCCCCAGCCTTCTCAATCGCCTTGTCTAGGTCCTTCTGATTAGTGAGTCTTGCTGACTCTTGGTATCCGATTGAGTACTTTTGCCCTTCAACTAGACCAGTCAGTCCGACTCCAGCGATTTCATTGAGTTCAGTGGCATTTTTGGTATTGCCTAACCTTGCCAGAGCCTTTGCAATGGGGTGATTTGATCCCCTTTCAAGTGCGGCGGCGATCTGTTGAGCCTCATCAGTCGGAACGCTGCCAAGTGGGATCGATGAGTGAACCTGCAACATCCCATCGGTTAGTGTGCCGGTTTTGTCCAGAATGATGGTGTCGACCTTGTTGAGAGCAGCTAGGGCGTCAGGGTTTCGAATGACCATACCTCGTTTTGCTCCCTGGGCAGTTGCTACAGCCAAACTCATTGGAACGGCGATGCCAAGTGCACAAGGGCAAGCAATCACTAGGACCGCGATGCTGGCCGATAGCGCTTGCGCACTATTGCCTACTGCGAAGGACCAAATGAGGTAAGTCAAAATAGCCAGAAGAATCACATTGGGCACAAAGTAGGTCGAGATTCGATCCGTTATGGAAGTGATTTTGGCTTTTGTAGCTGTGGCTTCTCGAACTAGGTCTGCGATTTGCGAGATTCGGCTGGTGCCGGTGACTGCCGTGGCGTCAATCAAGAAAGAACCACTTAGATTGAGACTTCCGGCAGAAACACTCATCGCTTGGGCAACATGCTCGGGAACTGACTCACCTGTGATGAGTGAGTTATCCAAAACCCCGCTACCTTCGATGACGATTCCGTCAACAGGCAAGCGTTCACCGGCAGCAATCGAAACAACATCACCCTTGACGATTTGGTTAGCTGGGATTGTAATCTGAACACCATCCCGGCGAACATTTGCCGTCGAGGGAATGGCGCTCAACAAGGCGCGAACTGAGTCGGTCGCCGAACGCCGTGTTCTAACTTCAAGCCAACGCCCAATGAGCACAACAGTTGGCAACACTGCGGCTACTTCAAAGTAGGTCTCGTGGTTGCCTGAAATCAGGCTGAAAAGGCTGTACCCGAAGGCAACCATGACTCCCAGTGACACGAGTGTGTCCATGGTGCTCGCAAAATCCCGGAGGTTTTTGATTGCCGCAGAATGGAATGGCCATGAAACGTATGCCGCTACTGGAAAGGTGAGTAACGCAATAAGCCACATGTTGGCCATCAATGCTGGGATCATGCTCATAGCAGTGATTGGGATTGAAAGAATCACACCAACGGCGACCCTCCATTTGAGGGTCGTAATCTCTGAACGGTCAGAGCCCACTGAGTAACCCGATTCTTCAACACTATGTATCAGCATCTCTTGGGTCACATCTTGCGACACAGTCAGGTGAGCCTTCTCAGAAGCAAAGTCAACGTAGGCGCTTACGCCTTCAATCTTGTTGAGGTTCTTCTCTATTCTGCGAGCACAGGCAGTGCAAGTCATTCCCTCGATATCGAGTTCGAGGGAACGACTTGCAGGGGAAGTCTCAGCCATTGACTGAAATGAGTTTGTAGCCAGCTTCTGAAACTGCTGCTTCAAGGTCTTCGTTTCGCACGCTGTCGGCAACCTGGAGGGTTGCGTTACCTGCCTTCGCATCAACCGTGATGTTTGCTGATCCTTCTAGCTTCGACAGTTCTTTGGTAACCGACATTTCGCAGTGGCCGCAGGTCATGCCTTCGATTGATAGGTTGAGTTCCTTGCTCATTTTGTCTCCTTTGGTTGATTCTAAGTAGTTGAAAACTGGGTGTATTCCTAATCCACCTTGATGATTGCCATCATTCCAGTATCCTCGTGGTCGAGAATGTGGCAGTGCAAAACGGTAGTTCCCGAGTAGTCGTCAAATGCGATTCGAATGACCTTCTCGCTGTTGGGCGGCACAACGACCACGTCCTGCCAACCTTGCTCTCCATTGACTTGGAAGCCCCAGGTATGAATGTGGATTGGGTGGAACATAGGTGTCGTGTTTTTGATTGTCCACTGTTGCACCGTGCCCTTCTTTGCGGTGAAGTTCACGACGTTTGGATCGAACAGCTTTCCGTCAATAGTTGGGGTCATGTGGCCACTCAAAGTGACGACTCGGCTGCTGACGACCTTCTCAGAGGCCGAGAACAGATCTCTAGTGTTTGCCATCATGAATGAAGCTGGAAGGACCGAGGTACTTGTTCCAGCATCGGCGCTGATTGTGGCGATGTTTTCAGGCTTGCCCAAAAGCGCCCCTCCGGCTTCGTTACTGAGACGCTGGGCTGTTAGAGTGCCACCGCCAGAGTTCGGTACCAAAATCACTTCGGCTCGTTCCGACGACGCGAGCGTTAGATTCTTGATTTCCGTAGGCGCTGCGAGGCGACCGCCTTCGGATGTCAGGAGAATCATTTTGGCACCGGAATAGGAAAACGCGAGCCTCGAGGATGCTGATGCGTTCACGATGTGGAGTCGCTCAAGTTTGCCCTTAGAAGCAGCGAGAGTGATTCCTTCGAAGCCATTGGTTAGCAACTTTGGCCCGGTTCGACCCATCATTGCTGTCATCATGTCTACTCCGGATGACTGACCGTGGTCCATGCCTGACATTCCACCCATGCCAGACATGCCATCCATACTGCCCATGCTTCCACTACCTGAATCCCATGGATTCTTGACTGTGATTGGTGGGTCGTTGATCACAAGCACGCGGTTGGTGGTCGATGCCGCCAACGAATCATCATCCATGTCTTCGACGAGAATCGCGCCGGAAAGGCCCGATGCAACTTGTTCGGCCGTGAGACCGTGCATGTGTGGGTGGTACCAGAATGTTCCTCCGGGGTGATTTGCAGGAATGTCATATGTGTACCTGTATGACTTTCCTGGATCGACCATGATGAATGGGTTGTCCTGGCTCGGGGATACATGCAGGCCGTGCGTGTGAAGGCTGGTTGGTTTGCTTAGGTTGTTTACCAGCGTGATTGTGAGTTTGTCACCTGGGTGAACGTGAAGTGTAGGTCCGGCTGTCTTTCCGTTGTAGGTCATTGCCCAGCGTGTGGACGATCCGTAGGGAACCATGGTTTCGGCTGCGGTGAGCGTCACGTCCAGATTGCCGCTATTGGATGTCAGGTCTTCGGGAAACTGATTACTGACGGTTGAACCTGTCGGAGGTTGTGTGGTAGTTGGAGCGCAGGCAGTGAGGAACAGTGCGGCTGCGGCTATCGCTCCTGCTGCAAGCATTGATTTGCGGACTTTTGTTGATTGCAAAGGATTGCCTTTCAGTTTTGGGGTATGTGAATGTGAAGACGTCGCTAGCGCGTGTCATCAGATTCGCCAAACTGAAAGCTCTGCCCTTCCTGGTGGATCGTGTTCATGTCTTGCTGCCGCGTATTTTGAACATGTTCGGCATGCAGCGGCCAATGCCACCGTGGACACTTCTGGCTGGACGGCAAGCGAAAAGTTTTGAGGGGCAACACCGTGGCATGAGTGTTCGTCTGTATTGCAGTTCGAGGGGTGTTCCATCCCCCGCGAACCGCCGTCAGAGTGCAAGTCAGGCATGGCCATGGCAAGGTGCGTGGAGTGATGAATGTGAGTTGTTTCAGCCATCGACATTTGCGAGGCATGCGCTGGATTAGCGTTTCCAAGCTGGTGCATTGCGATCACGGCAAAGCAGAGCAGCAGCGCGAATAGGACACCCAGGCTCTTGTGTGATCGGCTTGTAGTCACCATTCAAGTGTACGTCTGTAATTTCTTGAACCACTTGCGCTGTGAGTGAAACCATCAGGTCAAGGGGCCAGCGGACAACAAGTTACCAAACAAGTTACCAAAATCGGTCATTAGCACTCACTTGCCTTTATTTACAAGAAATTATTGACCTAGGTTCCAAGTCCTACATTCTCCGCGTTTGATACAAACTGGCATAACCGCCAGTTTGCTAATGAGACAGTGAAAAACCCTCTGAGAAATCAGAGGGTTTTGTCGTTTTTAGGCGTTGAAAGGATTTGTCTCACGTCCAGATTTCAAGGTACTAGTCCACCACTCAAGCTGATCAAGAACGACCTGAGCAGACTTACTGGTCGTAGGGTCTTTGATAGAACCATCTTCGGCGAACGCACCGAACACGAACGGAAGCGAAATGCTTGCTTGAATGTCGTGAACATGAAGTTCTGCCATCACGGGGCGAAGTTGCTCAATCGAACGAAGACCGCCAGACGCGCCACCATATGAAACGAAAGAAGCAGGCTTCATCGTCCATTCTTTGTAGATAGCGTCGAGTGCTGACTTGAGTGATGCTGGATAGCCGTGGTTGTATTCGGGCGTTATAAATACGAAGGCGTCTGCGGCAGCGATACGCTCTGCGAAAGGTAAAACATCAGGGTGATAGTGCCCCATCTTTGGTGCGCCTTGCCCCATCTCCATTGGAAAACCGAAGTCGGCGAGATCAACTATGTCGATTTCGAAGCGACCATCGATGCGCGCAATTTCGGCAAACCAGTTAGCAACTTTCGGGCCGATACGCCCAGGCCGTGTTGAACCAATGATTACAGCGAGACGCATCGACGATTACGCATCCTTTCGAGGTTTGACAGCAAGCAACCATGCAAAGGCGGCGACGAGGTGCATAGCTCCAAGGGTTAGTCCGGTTGTCGCGTCTTGCGACATTACCCAACCGTTAGGTGCCGAGATAATGGCAACAACGAAGCCCACCCAAACAAGAATGTTGAGTGATTTCAAGCCTTTCTTACCGACAAGGCTTGCGACAGAGGCACCAATAGCCAGAGGTACCACGGTTGCGATGCCCGTCATAAGTGCGTCAATCGGGGCAGGGGAACCAACCCGGTAGGTAGCGCCTGCGTTTTCCCCGATGAAAAACAACACAACGTTTGCGATGGCAGCGACGGCCACCCAAATAGCAACACGTGAAACACCGATGCTGACTTTAGAACTCATAATCTCTCCGATACTTGTATTTGTAGATAGCGTTAGACTATCAAGAATAGTTGAGTTGCTCAACTATTGACCTACTTAATGAAATGAGCAAAGTTGGACAGCAACAAGCAGATGGAAGAGTCGCGGCAGTTATCGCACCTTTTGGTGCTTTCTGCCGACCTGTCCAAGACAGTGTTTTCTGACATCGCAACTTCTCTAAAAGTTCCAGTGCATTTGGCGCGAGCGGTTCTTCTGTTGGAGGAGCCAGCCCCGATGAATGACCTGTCCCTGAAACTCGCGTGCGACAAGTCCTACATAACGCAACTGGCAGATCAACTCGAAGAACTCGAACTCATAGAGCGAGTGCCAGGAGCAGACCGTCGGACGAAGTTGCTTTCCCTCACCTCAAAGGGCAAGGCACTTCGCACCAAGTTAGCGAAGGCCGCTGGCAGCCAGAGCCCGATAATGAAGTCGCTAAATGATGAGGAGCGCGCTCAACTTGCCGTGCTCCTCGACAAACTTCTTTCCTAATGGCGTAGAAAGATGGCGTAGAAATGTTTTACGAAATCAGGCTTCGGCGTCAACGCTGAGCAGCAAGCGGGTAATGCGATTCCCCTATTCTCCGCGTTTGATACAAACTGGCATAACCGCCAGTTTGCTAATGAGACAGTGAGAAAGCCTCCGAGAAATCGGAGGCTTTTGTCATTTCTTATTGCCTAGACAAAGTGGACAGCTACCAACCGTTCAACAAGAAGGATTAGGCCTACAACGATCATGGAACACCCGGCAACACGGGATGTGTATCGAGTTACTCTCGGATTTGAACTCAAGACATTTCTAGCGACGAGACCAAGAATCAAATACAGCATTCCGGTTAGAGCTATGAACACGAGACCGAGGACGAGAAACTGGAGCCACACGGGCCAGCCTTCCTTGGTCACAAACTGAGGCAGGATAGCCAGGTATAGGAGCAGACCTTTTGGATTCAGCCCGCTGACAGCCATACCGCGTAAAAAGTAACCACCTTTTGGAGCGCTCGGCGGCTCCGTAGAATCTGGATATAAGGGTCTAAAACTTGAAACGAGTATCGAGATGCCAAGATAACTCAGGTAAAAAGTACCAATCAAAGTAAGAACTGTGAGCACAACTGGGTAGCTTGCGATAAATGCCCCTGCACCTACAACTACTGCCAGCGTTATTGCGCCATAGCCTGCAAGTATTCCCAGAAGCGGAATGGCAATCACTGTGTCGCGAGAGCCCGCGGCCAACAAGAACGCCCAGTCCGGCCCAGGCACAATCAATAGCGTGGTCGAAATGAGAGCGAATCCGATAAGCAAAGACCATTCCATCGTTTCCTCCATTGATTTCTTGACTTCTGTAAGGGAAAACTAGCAATTTTTCTCCGAAATGTGCTTCGCAATATTTTCACTTTGAGTTGAAAAAATGGCATAAAATTGTCACATGGATAGGCTTGACCGAAAAATTCTTTCAATTCTTCAAGATGATGGGCGCATCAGCACCACCGATCTGGCAAGCGAAGTTGGTCTCAGTTTGTCTTCTTGCCATCGACGTTTGAAAGACCTGGAGTCGACAAAAGCAATCACTAATTACAGGGCAATCATTGACCCAACCAAAGTGGGGCTTGGCTTTGAAGCTCTGGTTTTCGTGTCGTTGAAGACTGAAGAGCGTGACACCATCCTGGCATTCGAGAAGGAGTTGCAGAGCATTCCAAACGTGATTCTCGCTCAGAGGCTTTTTGGCGAAGTGGACTACCTGTTGAGAGTGCGAACCAACGATATTGATGCGTTTGCCGCACTGCGCGACGACGTGCTCTCAAATTTGCCTGGTGTGGGAAAAATGAATTCAACGCTTGTGATGAAAAACATCGTCGTGGACCGTGCATACCCGACTGACTTGGGGTAAAAACGCGTTGCAGTTTCCGCACACTACCGGATGAGATCGCCTGCAACAAGTGACCAAATAGCGACATATTTCACAAAACGCCTGTGAAATCTGGGTTTCAGTCACGAAGACGAAGTTTCGTGGCGAGTACGCGATTCTCCGCGAGGTCCGAGCGAGTCGAAAGACTAGGTGACCGAAGCCACCACTGGTGTGTAAAAACATCAGGGTTCACTAAATGAGACAGTGAAAAAGCCCCAGAGCAATCTGGGGCTTTTGTCAATCTAGAGTTCCAACTTTCTTTCACCTAACCATTGAGCGGCTTCAGCCGTTCTGTGGTCGAAGAAAAGGCTTTCGCCGCCGTCAAGTGTTGAAATCGAGTCCATTTCATTGTCAGATAATGCAAAGTCAAAGACATTGAAGTTCTCTGCCATGCGCGAAGGGGTGACCGATTTTGGAATGACTACTACACCTCTTTGGATTAGCCAACGCAGCACAATCTGCGCTACCGACCGGTTGTGCGAGGAAGCGATACTGCTCAGAAGTTCATTGGTGAAAAGATCATTCCTACCCTCAGCAAAAGGTGCCCAAGATTCAATCTGAACACCACGTTCGGTCATCAGTGTCTGGTAATCAGAACGCTGGAAGAACGGGTGAGTTTCAATCTGGTTCACATGAGGGGCTACGTCATTGTGAAGAATCAAATCCACTAAGCGGTCTGGATAGAAGTTCGAGACACCAATCGCCCTGATGCGACCCTCTTTGTAAAGTTTTTCCATCGCCCGCCAAGCACCGTAGTAGTCGCCAAACGGCTGGTGGATCAGAAAAAGATCGAGATAGTCAAGACCCAGTTTCGAAATGGCCGTGTCAAAGGCTTTGAGAGTTTCCGTTTCGCCAGCTTGCTCAATCCAAAGTTTGGTGGTTATGAAAAGTTCATCTCTGGACACTCCAGACGCTTTGATGGCATCGCCAACGGCGGCTTCATTGAAATATGAAGCAGCGGTGTCGATGCTGCGATATCCGATTTCAATCGCTGATTCGACTGCTTGCTGGCAGTCTTTGGGCTCTGGGACCTGGAAAACGCCAAAGCCCAACTGTGGCATCTCCACGCCGTTGCTCAAAGTCACATTCAACATGATTCCTGCTTTCCCTCTGTTCCAACCATAACCAAGGGTTTGATCTACGTGTTCCAGTTGATTGGTTTTGATTGCGATGATGTCCCCCTGGGAAAGTGCAACGTGGCGTAGAAGTGGTTTGCGAAAACCCGCCTAGGCGTCAATGCTGCGAACCAAGCGGGTAAAATTGGTCGAAATCTAGCAAGGAGAGCCCATGCACCTCGGATACGTTGTCCTTTACGTGAAGGACGCTGAAGATTGTTTGAAGTTCTGGACCGAAAAGGTTGGCATGGTTGCCAAGGGAAGTAAAACTGCTGGTCCGTTTGAGATTCACAAGGTTGGCTTTGAGGGTCAGCGCGTTTCATTCGAACTTGTGCCACTGGAATTGATGAAGGACAATCCGGACGGACTTGACTTGGCAACGCCGTCGATTGCTTTCTATGACGAAGACCTAGCTTCAGCACGTGAGCGATTGCTTTCGGCTGGGGTCCAGGCAACCGAAATTGCCGACCACGGTGGCGTTACTGCATTCGCCTTTTCAGATAACGAAGGTCGCTGGTTCGCCGTAACAGGTGACTAAAAATCGGTCAGCTTTAGGAGTGCTCGGTTTCTCGGCAGGTTCTTGTAATCCCACTGGATCACTTCGGACTCTTTAAGCCAGTTGGTGATTGTCAGTTCGTTTAGGGTGGCTTTGGTTAGGCCTTGTAAGCCGGCTGCTTGGTAGTTTCCAACTTTGGTGAGACCTGCAGTCGGAAAAGATTGTCCACTCCAGAATAGAAGCTCTAGGCCTGACTTTTTGAGGCTGTAACCGGTAACTGGATTTCCATCGATGAACCAAACCGGATGACCGTGCCAAACTTTGCCTTCTGCCTGGGGAAGTGTCTTGCCAATAAGTTCTCGCAGTATTTCGGCAACTTCCCGAGGACCTGCTTCAAGCTCAGAGTTATATTCGGTGATGTCTGCCATGGGTTTACTTTTTCTTCTTGGTTAGGTTCCACCAGAACTCTTTGAGGCCTGCCACTATTTTCTGGAGGCCCTGCATTCCCTGCTTGTTCAATTCTCTGGCCCACTCGATTTCTAGGGCGAGGATGGAGAGCCCTAGGAAAATAAACAGAAGACCCGGACCTGGTGTGACCATCATGATCAGACCGAGAATCAGCAGTGCGAAACCAATAACCATAGTGAGCACCCAACGCACTGGGTGTGGCAAAACTGAAAGCCACTTCTTTAGTCGTTCCATGTTGTGAGTCTAATTCGTGTGACAGACCTAGCCCGAGAGTAGATTTGGTACATGTTCAAAATGATCTTCGTAAACTTGCCAATTGCAAACCTGAAGAAGTCGGTTGATTTCTTTAGTGGTCTGGGTTTCACTTTCAACCCTCAGTTCACCGACGAAACTTCGACTTGCATGATTGTTTCCGAGTCGATTTACGTGATGCTGCTTGAGAAGGAGAAGTTCGCAAGTTTCATCCCTAAGAAGATTGCCGAGCCAGACACCACCGAGGCGATTCTCTCGTTTTCTTGTGATTCCGCCGACCAAGTTCGAGAGCTTTCGGAGAAGGCGTTCTCGCTTGGCGCCAAGCAGGTTAACGAACCTCAGGACATGGGTTTTATGTTTAGTTGGGGTTTTGAAGACCTAGACGGTCACCTTTGGGATCTCTTCTGGATGAATCCAGAGCACGTTCAGTAGTGGAGTATTCGTTCGAAGCCAAGGTGTTTCGTTGGGAAGCGAATCCCGCATTCTTCATGCTTAGTCTGCCGCTTGACGTCTCTCAGGAAATTCATGAGGTGAGTGAAGGACTGACCAACGGCTTTGGTTCGCTAAAAGTGGAAGCCAGGATTGGTGCCGTTACCTGGAGGACCTCAATCTTCCCCGAATCAAAGACCGGTTGTTGGGATTTGCCTCTAAAGGCGGAGGTTCGGAAAAAGAACGCACTGGTTGAAGGTTCTGTGACTTCCGTTGATGTAACGGTTTTGGGGTTCTAAATGCCAATCAAAGTTGTTTTTCTAACCTTCTACTTTGAGGCCTGGGACGCCTTTGCCGATATCCACACGCAAATGCTGGCAGACGATCGTTTTGAAGTGACCGTAATTTCGATTCCAAGGCGGTTTCGCAAGGACGAGCCGTTTGGTGGCGAAGACAAAGTGAGCGCATTCCTTGATTCTTTGGGTGTTGATCATGAACGTTTCAACTTTGAAGATTCTTTCGAAGGCTTGACTGCACTGCGTGCGATGAAGCCCGACTACGTTTTTATCAACTACCCGTGGCAGCGAAACTACCAGCCTGGCTATCGGGTTGAGGAGCTTTCAACTTTCACCAAAGTTTGTTACGTGCCGTATTACTCGCTGGCACTGGTGAACGAACCAGGGGAACTCGGGGTTACTCCTTACCTTTACACCCAACGTTCCAACCAATTAGCCTCGTTGGTTTTCACCCAAGACCCGAACACTTTGACTTCTTACGCGAAGACCAGTCGTGGCAATTCGTACGTTCATCTAACCGGAACTCCGAAACTGGATGGTTTGGTTAGAAAGGTGTCCGAATCTTCAGGCGCTTGGCCATTCCCGAAGTCAGATAACCGTCGAATGGTGTGGGCTCCCCACCACAGTTTCTCGAGCACTTGGTTGAACTTCGGAATGTTTCCAGCGCTCTTCCAGGAGATGCTCGAATTTGCTGAAGGAAATCCTGAACTTGAGATATTGCTCAGACCACATCCAATTATGTTCGGCACTTTGGTTGAAAGTGACCTGATCGCCCAGGATGTTCTTGCCGAATGGATTGAGCGTTGGAACTCGCTATCTAATACGGCAATCGATCATGACAGCGACATCGCGGCACTATTTGCGGCAGCCGATTTGTTTGTGACCGACGGAATCTCATTCCTTGGCGAATACCCGATCACTACCGGTAAGCCGACAATTTTCTTCGACAAGCCTGGGCACTGGCCTTGGTCTCCGATTGGTGGGCTGGCTTCGGCTGCGAACATCCATGTTGGAAGCTTCGACGAATTCGTC
>ERZ650308.273-NODE-273-length-27342-cov-10.309964_pt1 | contig 27342 bp, 24 predicted proteins | sample MGYA00376244_ERZ650308 | MGnify/ENA primary metagenome ERZ650308 (study PRJEB26733, sample SAMN07839295) | wastewater metagenome | biome: small river; feature: stream; material: water | place: USA: North Carolina | collected 2016-04-26 ... | reverse complement strand
CGCTACCTTGAAGCGTGTAGGTAATGAAGTAGCAGCTAAATACAAAGCATAAAATTAGAATACTATGGCTTCCTTAAAAGAAGTAAGAAATAGAATTGTATCGGTTAACTCGACGCAGCAGATCACGAAAGCCATGAAAATGGTTTCCGCTGCGAAGCTACGTCGTGCACAAGATGCCATACACCAAATGCGTCCTTACGCTAAGAAATTAGCGGAAATGATTGCCACCGTTTCTGCTCAAACAGAAGCGGGTGCGGAGAATCCTTTCACAGAAGTACGTGAGATCAAGAATGCCTTAATCATTGTAGTAACCTCTGATCGTGGACTTTGCGGCGCATTCAATGCGAACGTAGGAAAAGCGACCATGGCCTTAGTACAAGAGAAATATGCAGATCTTCATGCAAGTGGAAATGTAGAGATTCTTTCTTTAGGTAAAAAAGGAGCAGAATACTTATCACGTCGTGGGTACAAAGTGAATGATGCGCATACTGACATCTTCACACGTTTAAACTTCACAAATGTGCGTGAAATCGGTGAAGTAGTATTAAATGCCTTTACAGAAAAGCAATATGATGTAGTGGAAATCTTATTCAACTATTCGAAGAACGTAGCCACTCAGATTATTCAAACAGAACAATTACTTCCTTTAGTAGCCTCAGAATCAGGCGAAAAAGCGAGTTCAGTAGATTATATCTTTGAACCATCTGAGGAAGAAATTATATCTGAATTAATTCCAAAGTCGATTAAATTATCCATCTTCCGTGCCCTATTAGAGTCGAATTCATCAGAACACGGCGCTCGTATGACGGCTATGGATAAAGCGACCGATAATGCAGGAGAATTAATTAAGGCATTGAAATTAGAGTATAACCGTTCACGTCAAGCAGCCATTACGAAGGAAATCTTAGAGATCGTAGGGGGTGCAGAAGCGTTAAATGCATAAACGGGACAGCCTACCTAACAAGAAAGCCTTTCTTCACGGAAAGGCTTTTTTTAGCTAAAATGAAAAATAACGTAGTACATCGTACGGATGAGGAACAAGAAACCGCGGTCTTAGTTGCGGTCACTTCTCAGAAACAAAACGCCGAACAAACGGCCGAATACCTCGCGGAATTAGCTTTTCTAGCTTCTACCTCCGGCGTGGTGACGCTTCACAGCTTTACCCAAAACCTAGCGAAACCAGACAACAAGACTTACGTAGGAAAAGGAAAGTTCGAGGACATCATGGCTTACGTGATTGAAAAGGATGTCGATATGATCATCTTTGACGACGACTTAAGCCCATCTCAAGTGCGTAATATTGAATTCAACATTCAGGAATACGGTAAAGAGGTAAAAGTACTCGATCGCAGTTTGTTGATTCTAAATATTTTTGCCCAAAGAGCCCAAACCGTTCAAGCCCGCACTCAGGTAGAACTCGCGCAGTACCAATATATGTTGCCAAGACTAACCCGCATGTGGTCTCACCTTTCTAAACAACGGGGTGGCGTAGGAATGCGTGGTCCAGGGGAAAAGGAATTAGAAACGGACCGTCGTATCGCGAACGACCGTATCGCCTTTCTGAAGGACAAATTAGAAGCCATCGACAAGCAATCCTACACCCAGCGCAAAAACCGCGACCGCATGGTCCGCGTTTCATTAGTGGGTTATACAAACGTAGGCAAGTCCACTTTGATGCAAAAACTAGCAAAAACAGACGTTTTTGCTGAAAATAAGCTATTTGCTACGGTAGATTCCACGGTCCGTAAGGTAGTTTGGGAAGGCATTCCTTTCTTATTAACAGATACCGTAGGTTTCATCCGCAAGCTCCCTACCCTCTTGATCGAATCCTTTAAATCGACTTTAGATGAGGTTCGAGAAGCTGATGTGTTATTACACGTGGTAGACATTTCCCATCCGAACTTTGAGGAGCAAATCGAAGTAGTTCAAGGCATTCTTAATGAAATGGGCGTAGGAGATAAACCCACCATCCTCGTTTTCAATAAAATTGACCTCTTCCCTGTCGAGGACATTTTCTTCGAAGGATCTGAAGTGGGCATCGATGGCGAAGTGGAATTAAGTAAAATGGACCGTGTGACTGCCTTTTTAAAGCGCACTCACTGGCAAACCAATACCCCAAAAACCGTTTTCATCTCTGCAGAACAACGCAGCAACTTAGCCGAACTTCGCGAGACGATCATGGGACAATTAAAAGACAAGCACATGCAGATTTTCCCGAACTGGCTGGAGGGAAATCACTTGATGGGGCATAGTGATGGGTATACTCCTGAAGGAGAGTAGAGATAATAGAGTAGAGATTATAGAGTAGAGAGTAGAGATATTGGCGCTGTAGTTCAACGGATAGAATAGGCGTTTCCTAAACGCTAGATGCGGGTTCGATTCCCGCCGGGGCCACCCAGAGGGAAGCAGAAGAGCGCTCCTTCTAAACGCTAGATGAGGCCGGGGTCGCGCTCGACTCGATTCCCGCCGGGGCCACATGACGCGGAGCGTCAGTAATCAGTAGCCAGTGGACAGTTGTCAGTCAGTCCGTAGGACAAAACATTTCAAAAGGTCATCCGCGGAGCGTATACATACTTTGTACTTTTTGCTTTATGCTTTGTGCTTTGAAGACGCAGAGCGTCGTTAGTCAGTCCGGAACAATTCTCACAATTATTGTGTTACACACCCATTAAACAAATCAATTGAGTCTCAATTACATCCATCAACTTTTCAAAAATACAGCTGAATTACCCGAAAACTGGGATCAGGTGGCGGCGTCCTGCCTTTTTTTGCAGAAGAATTATTTGCAGACTTTGGAGGAATCTTCGCCTGAAAATATGAAATGTACTTTCGTGGGGATATTTAATGGCGAAAAACTGGTGGCTAGCAGTTTGATTCAAGAGATTGACTTAGCGAAATTGCCTGGTTTTGGAGAGAGAGATCATGCCATCAAAACGGCGATGAGGAATTTTCTGTTTAAGCAATTTGCATCGCAATTACTTTTGGTGGGGAATAATATGTTGAGTGGCCAAAATGCCTATGCTTTTTTGCCCGAAATAGATGAAAGAATTTTAGTTGAAAAACTGCGCGAGATTGTTGAAAATTGGCCCAATAAACCTCATTTAACCATATTCAAAGATTTTAATGAAGGCCAAATCAAGACCTTCCATATCCCTGCCTTTGGAACTGATTACGAATTCAGCTCACAACCAAATATGGTTTTTGAGATTAAACCCCAGTGGAAATCAGAAAACGATTATGTGGCTGATTTGACTAAAAAGTACCGTGACCAATGGAAACGGTGTCGAAAAAAAGGGGACGGCCTAAGTAGAAAAGAGCTTAATTACGAGGAAATAGTAGAACTGGAGGAAAGGATTTATGCTCTCTATCTACATGTGGCTGAGAATGCACCATTCAACACCTTTATCCTGCCTTCAAACCATTTTTCCACCTTTAAAAAATACGTTGGAACGGATTTTATCTTGCGAGGGTATTTCCTAGATAATCAGTTAGTTGGATTTTCTACCGTCATACGCCATGGGGAGGAATTAGAAACCTATTTTCTTGGGTATGATGAAACGATACAGCGTGAAAAAATGCTTTATCTGAATATGCTGTACGATATGGTAGAATGTGGTATCACTGAAGGGTTTAGCCGGATTATTTTAGGCAGAACAGCGCTTGAAATTAAGAGTTCAATTGGGGCAAAAGCGACGCAACTAAAAGGGATTATGCGGCATCGTTTTGGCCTAATTCATCGCAATCTGTCCTGGATTTTTCCCCTTCTAGAACCGGAAGCTAACTGGATCGAGCGTCATCCGTACAAAGACTAGACCGCAGAGGAGTCGATTAAACATTCCACATTCGGGTGCATCCATAAAAAAGAAGCAGGACAATCCGTTCCTATTTTACGTTCCATAATTCGCTTCACAGCCTCTTGTTTTCCTTTTCCCGTAATCAAGAAAATGATTTTTTTTGACTGCATAATTCCTTCCATTCCTACACATAATCCATAGGCCGGTTCATCCCCTTGTGAGAGTGCAGGGTCATGTGCAATCGTAGAGTCAGCTAATAAAGCTTTGTGAAAATAAGGCTGCAAGATATCAGCAGGCTCATTAAATGCGATATGACCATTTTTACCTAAGCCTAAAATACAAATATCCAAGGCTCCGTTTTCGGTCAAAAATGTATTCATTCGTTGGCATTCCGCTTCCACAACATCAGGTTTCGTATCAAACGTGGTGTAGCGATTATCCTCTATTTCCAAAGGTCCCAATAAATGCTTTTTCAAATAGGTCTCGCATGAATCTGGATGTTCAGACGGAATTATCCCCCATTCATCCATTTTGACTACCCGCATCTGACCAAAAATATCCTTCTCTTTTGCCATTTCCGCATACATGCCTGTGGGACTACCACCCGTGGCCGCACAAAATAGCAAGTCAGGGTTATGCTGTACTTCTTCAACAATAAGAGAAGCTGCTTTTTTGCTTAAAGCCGCGTAATTTTCAAGGTAGGAGATTTTCATTTTACATCAATTGTGTGGCAATATACCAAAATTTAAATAGACCTTTTTAAGCCCTTTGCAAATAATAAATTGACAATCCTAATCCGAAAGTGAGATTATCAGTTTCTTGATAATTTACCGAAGCCGTAAAGCATAAAATCGAGCTCCATTGCACGCAATTGATCATATGAGGCATTTACCAGGTTGCTGATTTTTTCAGCATTTAGCATTCCAAAACCTTTTATGTAGCTTGCTTTTGCCTTCGGGTAATTGCCTAACCACAATAGTATGAAAACAATAAAATACCTAACCCATTCATTAACTATATCCTTTATCTGCTTAATCTCCATTTTGTGTTCACAAAAACTGGTAGCACAAGATTGGAGATTTCAGGTAGGAATCAATTCCGCTCAATTCAGATTCAGTAATCCTATTAATTCCTCAGCCGACTCATTTCAACCCGAGGCAGGATTACACCTATCCATTGCACATAGCAGACCACTTGTCGATTCGTCTAAAACGAAAAGCGCATTTGTCCGAAAACTCCTTTTTCAATGGGGTATTCATCTGAATGAATTTAATTCTTCAGGAGTGGTCCAACATATTCCCTTCAGCTATTCTACTACCTACGCAGGCCTAAAATCAGGTCTGGGAATGAGATCAAATTTGGGGAAAGGATTTGCTATCTCTTATACAGGTCTACTTCAAGTGAATCAGCTAGTAATGGGAAGTCAAAAAATGGGCGTTCAAACTTATAATTTGCAAGGAAATAATCAATTTGACCGACTTCAGTTTCATCTAGGAGCAGAAATACAAGTACTTAAAAAGTTGAATGCTCAAACTGACTTGTTTATATTCTTCTCTGATTCCTGGCAGTTAAATACCATCCAAAAAGATGGAAGTCAATTCGCGATCAATCCTACCTCTTTTGGGTTTGGTCTACACTATTCTCCTTTCAACAGCCATGAATAATATCCAACGAATTCTTTTTTTGATCGGAATCTCTTTTTGTGGATATGCACAAAAAACAGGCATCAATTACCAAGCGGTCATCCTAGATCCTAACTCTATTGCCATGCCTGGCAATAATTATTCAGGTCAACCATTGGCAAAATCTCCCGTTCAAATCAGATTTAGCCTACTAAAAGGCACAACGCTAGAATACCAAGAAACACATCAAACTCAGACGGATGAGTATGGATTAATCAACCTGACTATTGGCAAAGGGATTAAACTATCGAGCACCACTTTTGACGATATCCGATGGTCTGACACCCTAAAAACCTTACAGGTCGAGGTGAAGTTTTCCTCCTCAGCTTCTTACACGGAAATTAGCCGAAATAGCCTAAATTATAGCCCCTATGCGCTGTACGCAAAATCTGTTGACTACCAAAATATCCAAGGAAAACCAGCCGGCCTCTCCTACTTCTCGAATGATGCGGGTCTATTAAATCAAGCGGACTTGGCTGCCTTACGACTTGAAATAAAGAATCAGATCAACCAAATTATCCTCAACGATGTACCACTAGCCTCAGACATTTTACCTGGTAAAATAAAACTTTCGGGTGACTTATCCGGGCTAGCCACTGCACCCCTAATAAAGGATGATGCCATTTCTCATAATAAAATTACCAATGGGGCAATTCATGGACCTAAATTAAGAGATTCAAGTATCGTAGATCAAAAAATCGCATTTGGAATCAATCCTGCAAAAGTGGGTTTAGACTTAGTTGATAATACGTCAGACCTAAATAAACCGATCAGTACGGCTACTCAAACCGGCTTAGATTTAAAGGCGGACAAATCCGAATTGAACGCAAAGGCACCTCTCCTCTCACCCACCTTTACCGGAATCGTTTCGGGCATTTCCGCGAGCATGGTAGGCTTGTCTAATGTCGATAATACCTCCGATGAAAGTAAGCCAATCAGTGCTGCTACACAAACGGCATTAGATTTAAAGGCAAGTATAGCTTCTGTAGATTTAAAAGCAAATTCAACAGATTTAGCTTTCAAAGCTGACCTTTCAGATCTAAACCTAAAGGCGCCTATTGCATCACCTACCTTTACAGGGACGGTTTCTGGCATTACAGCAACGATGGTAGGATTGAGCAATGTGAACAATACAAGCGATCAAGCAAAGCCCATTAACGTGGCTACACAAACCGCTCTGGATTTAAAGGCATCCATTATATCCTTAAACCAAAAAGCAAACGCGACAGATGTTGCCTTGAAGGCAGATATCATCGATTTAAATCTAAAAGCACCTATTGCCTCCCCTACTTTCACAGGCACAGTAGGAGGAGTAAGCGCTGCTATGGTAGGTTTGACTCATGTGGATAATACGTCTGATGCGAATAAACCAATTAGCACCGCCACACAAACCGCGTTAGATTTAAAGGCAAATTCAACTGATTTAGTGGCTGGTTTAGCGACAAAAGCCGGGACTGCTTCTCCTACTTTTACCGGAATTGTATCTGGAATTACAGCAAGCATGGTGGGATTAGGTAATGTTAATAATACTTCAGATGCCAATAAACCGGTCAGTACGGCGGTACAAACAGCCCTGGATTTAAAAGGGTCGGTTAAAAAAGTAAATGGGGTAGCTCCTGATATAAATGGAGATATTGCCATTTCACTTGGAAGAAACTATACTGGATTGTACAATAATGGTAACATAAGCATCAGTGGAACACCGGTCGGAGGTGATATTTTCATCGTTTCATCTGATCCGGTTGGAGCAAATAATGGTAGAACTTTTATTTATGTGAGTCCAAACTGGAATGAAATAACTAATAATATCGGGACAACTGATGCACGATATGTACAATTAGCCGGAAGTACGCTTCAAGGAAACCTGGTTTTCCCAACAGGAAAAAAAATAACATTAACGGACCTGCCGAGTCTATCTACTGATGCCGCAAATATGGCATATGTGGACGCCTCTAAAACGATAGACGCAACCTCACTTGTTAATGGAAAAATTAGACTAGCTGGTGATTTGACAGGGACAGCCTCTAATCCAGAAATAGCGAACTCCGCTATTACTGATGCTAAAGTAGCCAACGGCATCAGCCCGACGAAAGTGGGACTAGGTAATGTTAACAATACGAGCGATTTATTAAAACCCATTAGTACCGCGACTCAAGTGGCATTAGATGCAAAAGCAAACAACACTGCCTTATCCTTAAAGGCGCCTATTGACTCCCCTACCTTCACAGGGACCATCTCAGGGATTACGAAAACCATGGTGGGTTTAGGAAACATAGACAATACAACAGATTTGTTAAAACCCGTCTCTAATGCCACACAATCAGCCCTTGATCTAAAAGCAACTATAACAGCACTTAATTTAAAAGCCAATTCCACAGACTTAGCTTTGAAAGCTGATATTGCGGATTTAAATCTAAAGGCCCCCATTGCCTCCCCTACCTTTACCGGGACAGTAGCAGGAATCACGAAAGCTATGATAGGTTTAACTAATGTAGATAATACAACAGATCTATTAAAACCGATCTCATCAGCTACTCAGACTGCGTTAAACCTAAAAGTTAGTTTGACGGGCATTGAAACATTAACAAATAAAACCTTGACTTCCCCTGTGTTCACGAGCCCTACCTTAGGAACACCGGCATCAGGCTTGGCAACGAATTTAACTGGCTTACCGTTGTCTTCTGGAGTAACAGGTATTTTACCCGTTTCGAATGGAGGAACAGGAGTTAATTCCCTAAGTGGATTAGTTAAAGGGAATGGAAGTTCGGCCATGTCAGTCGCCATTAATGGAACTGATTTTAGCCTAGTTAGAGAGGTGAGCGATGAATATACGGCTACTGTAGGCCAAACAGTTTTCGCCCTTACTCAAACAAAATCGGCGAACACACTCATGAGACTCTACATTAACGGTGTCAGAATTTCGAAAACAGCATTCAGCTTATCTGGTACTACGTTCACCTATCTACCCGCTAATAACGAAACCTACACCTTAATTACAGGAGATCGCATCCAAATCGACTATTACTATTAATCTCATGAAAAGCACCATACTATTTGTTTTCATGCCCTTCCTAGTTTTTAGTCAGTTGACCAAGACTGGATTTCGTCAAACTAACCCCAACATTTATGTGGATTTTAGTGGGAAAATAGGAAGTGGCAAGGGATTAGAACGTTTTGGAAAAAAAACACTATCCTTTGTCTGTGGAAATGCACTTACGATTGTTCATACCACGACTAATGGGGTTGCTCCCGTAAATAAAACAGTTATCTATGGTACCGTAAAATCATCTTTAAGTGGTTCGGAAAAATGTTGGATTACCCAAAACCTAGGTTCAACAAATCAAGCCACATCGGAAACAGACGCCACTGAAGCTGCAGCAGGATGGTATTGGCAATTCAATAAGAAAAAAGGATACAGAAATAATGGAGTGTCCACTTCCCCTACCTTCCCCTCTACGAATACAAATACAGAAACTTTGAATTGGGGAGCTACGACTGACCCCTGTACCTTGGAATTAGGTGTAGGCTGGAGGATACCCACTGTAACAGAGTGGACAGCAGTCAACAATGCAAATTTAAGAACCCAAGCCTATGCTGGTGTATTAAAAATGCACGCTGCCGGCTATTTAAGCACAGGAAGTAGTAGCTCCTTAATGAATCGGGGATCACAATTCTTTTATTGGAGCTCCACTCATAGCGACGTTACCTACGCGAAAGGCTTGGTCATTTATACGACTTCAACTTACAACCAAATATCCAATAATGATAAGGATGCAGGTCTTTCCGTTCGTTGTATTCGAGATTAACATGAGGTGGTTTATCTGGTTAATTCTACTATCTTATACCGGTTTTTGTCAAGGCAAATCAGAAGTATTTCCCGATTTCAAACGGTCTAACCAGAAAAAACTATCCATCGAAATGGTCATTTCTCGAATCAGAGAAACAAGACTTAGTGACTCTTTACAGTATGGAGATGCGCTTGATTTTTATTATCCTAAAATCGCAGCCACAGGCAAAAACGATTGGATTGAAAAATTAGCTGAATTCAGTTTAGATCCAAATTGCCCTGCGAAGTTTAAACAAAAAATAAACGCCCACATTGAGTCTATTAGAACCTTGCAAATTGGAAAACTGGCTCCCGATTTCATAGTAGACAAATTTCAATTTGGTCATTTTCATCCTGGGACAAAACAAATTTTAATCTTGTTCTATAGTCCATCTTGTTTCCACTGCACTGAATTATTAATTGATTTAATTCCCTATGTCAAGTCGCAAAATCTACCTGTTATTGCGCTGCAAATAGATAATGATACAAATCCGTGGGTTTTCCCCTCTGAATGGATACAAATCAAGGCTACTGAAAAAATAAGGAAGGCCTACGGAGTGTTTTCAACTCCGAGTCTCTATATAATTGAAACTAAAAGCCATAAAATTAGTGGCTTGCCTGAAAATATGGAACAACTAAAAAGTATGGAAATATTGTTCTAGAAAGAAAATGGATGAACGCATCCATTCATGTTTCTTTTTTGGGTAAATTACGAGGATGAAACATATAGTCCTATTCGCTTTAGGGATCTTCGTATTTTCATGCGGAAAAAAGGAAGAAACCAGTCTTCCTATAGTAGGTCCCATTACAGAATCAGTTTATGCCTCAGGTGTACTAAAAACGGCTGATCAATACCAAGCTTATGTCACCGTTAATGGGATAATTAGCCAGTTACTCGTAAAGGAAGGAGATTCTGTACAGGTAGGGACTCCATTAGTAGCTATCACCAACGAGACTCAACGTTTTGCCGCAGAAAATGCGAACATTGCGGCTAATTTCAATGATTTTTCCGCTAATTCAGGAAAATTAGATGAGGCAAAATTAGTCATTGAATCCGCTAAAAATAAATTCAGAGTAGACTCGTCTTTGTACTACCGCCAAAAAAATCTTTGGGATCAACAAATAGGAACGAAAGTAGATTTCGAATTGAAAGAATTAGCCTTCCAAACGTCTAAATCTAACTATTTGGCAGCTATACAACGTTACAAGGAACTAAAGAGAAGTTTAGAATTCAGTTCCGCTCAATCAAAAAAGAGTTTACAGATTTCTAGAAATCAAGCCCAAGATTTCATTCTACGTTCAAAAACAAATGGAATCGTTTATAGTCTATTGAAAACGATTGGGGAAATCGTTAGTCCACAAACCCCTATTGCGGTGATTGGAAATTACCAGGACTTTGTTTTAGAACTGCAGGTAGATGAGAATGACATTTTACGTGTTCAAAATGGCCAAAAGGTGATTTTAACCTTAGATAGCTATAAGAATCAATCATTTGAGGCGAAAGTCACGAAAATCTCTGAGATTATGAATGAGCGTAGCAAGACATTCGTAGTTGAAGCAAAATTCACTAAGGCTCCCCCTAAACTATTCCCAAATATTACTTTTGAGGCTAATATTTTATTAAGCAAAAAAGAGAATGCAGTACTAATTCCTCGAAATTATTTAAAACAAGACTCAATCGTGACCTTAGCATCTGGTGAGGAAAGGGTTGTGAAGGTGGGATTAAAGGATTTTCAAAAAGCAGAAATTCTATCTGGGTTAAAAGCCACAGAGGAAATTGTAAAGCCTAAATAATGAAATTCAAACTCGTTTATCAGGTCGCATTCTCCCTATTGATTGCCCGGTGGAAGCAGACGTTAGTCGCGGCTATCGGTGTGACCATAAGTATTACGATGTTTGTCACTGTCCTTAGTTTCATGTCTGGATTAAATGACATGCTAGATGGCTTAATTACGAACAGAACGGCACACGTTCGCATCTATAAAGAGATTCAAATCTCAGAAAAACAGCCAGCAGATTTTGTGAATCAAAACGGTCACAATTTCGTTTCCTCCATTAAACCGAAGAATGAGTTACTAGGTATCAATAATAGCAAGATCATCATTTCATCTCTTCAAAAAGATGATCGCGTTTTAGGGGTTGCTCCTAAAATAAGTGCTCAGGTTTTTTATAATGTGGGGGCGGTAGATTTGACGGGATCTATTTTTGGGGTTGATCCTGTGGAAGAAAATCGACTTTTTAAATTTAGCGATTATGTTACTTCCGGGAACTATATTGACTTGAAGAATATCCCCAACAGTATCATTTTGGGAAAAGGCGTAGCCACTAAAATGATGGCTAATCTGGGTGATGTCATTCAAATCACCACGAGCAAGGGTGATCAAGTGGCACTAAGAGTGGTGGGTATTTTTCAATCTGGAATTCAAGATTTAGATAATGTCCAAAGTTATTGTTCGTTATCTACCACCCAGAAAATTTTAGGCAAGCCCAGCAATTACATCACAGACATTCAAGTAAAATTAAAGGATATTCTTTGGGCGCCAGAGGTAGCTAAAGAGTATAAAAAGGTGTATGAATTAAATGCGGTTGATATACAAACCGCGAATTCACAATTCGAAACAGGAAGTTCGGTCAGAACGCTTATTTCTTATGCGGTGGGTATTACCCTATTACTAGTCGCAGGTTTTGGTATCTATAACATCCTGAATATGATGATCTATGAGAAAATGGATTCTATCGCCATCCTAAAAGCGGTAGGGTTTTCAGGAAAAGATGTCAATAAAATATTCATTTCTATTGCATTAAGCATCGGTATTTTTGGTGGAGTCATGGGACTACTGCTCGGCTTTGGGTTAACCTCCATCATCGACCAGATTCCATTCAACACCGAATCATTACCTACGATCAAAACCTACCCGATTAATTATAACCCTAAATTCTATTTAATAGGCGGGACTTTTGCCATCGTCACCACCTATTTTGCAGGATTCTTCCCATCACGTAAGGCTAGTGGTATTGACCCGGTCATCATCATTAGAGGAAAATAATATGAATAAGGTCGTATTAGAGGCAAAAGAGATATCGAAATACTTTCACGATCCCGTGACAGTGAAGATTTTAGACAAAGTTAGCTTCCAGCTAAATCAAAGCGAATTTGTATCTGTCATCGGTCGGTCAGGTTGTGGTAAATCAACCCTTCTCTACATTCTATCCACCATGGATACGGATTACGAGGGGGATCTTTTAATCGATGGAGAATCGATGCGTGATAAAAAAGAAGGAGAGCTAGCCATCGTCAGAAATGAAAAAATTGGTTTCGTATTTCAATTCCACTATTTATTAAACGAATTCTCAGTCCTAAAAAACGTCATGCTCCCTGGCTTGAAACTCGGGAAGTATTCAGAAAATGAGATTGAGCACAGAGCTTACGAAAAGCTGAAAATATTAGGGATTGAAAATGAAGCTTTAAAAGACCCGAATCAACTCTCAGGTGGACAAAAGCAGCGCGTTGCCATTGCAAGAGCACTCATCAATGACCCCTTATTAATTATGGGTGATGAACCCACTGGAAACTTGGATAAGAAAAACTCCGAAATCGTATTTAATATATTCCAAGAGTTAGCCGAAGAGTATAAGCAAACCTTATTAATCGTTACGCACGATAATGAATTCGCGGCAAAAACGACTCGTATCATCGAGATGGAAGACGGCCATATCAAATAAAAAAGGAGCAAAGGGTCAATAACCCTCGCTCCCTGCATTCATCTGTTCTATTATTATTTCTAGTGGTTAGGCGGTATCAGATTCGCTTAAACAATAATAGGGATTTAGTAGGGAGCCTGGAAATTAATTCCCTTTTGTATGTTCCATTTTCGAAATACCGAACAAAGTGTCTGAAAAAACGGGCGAATCGCCACTATAGCTTGCTTTTTCTTTCTGCATAAGCAGAGGGGGACTCCCCCACTATTTCTTTGAAGTTGACGAAAAAAGTCGTTCTGGACTGGAAACCAGATTCAAAACCAATGGCTTCTAAGGTGTGCACTTTATCTTTCCCCGCATCGATCAATTCTTTTGCATACCGAATTCGCCAGCGCATGCGTTGCTCCAGAAAATTAGATTGCTGTGTTTTTCTGAAATAAAAATTAAAATGGTGCACCGGAATATCTAAGGCAGACGATAGTTGTGCGAGCGAAAAAGAAGTCTTCAAAAAGGGTTTGTATTCCTCTAAATACAAATCCAATTTAGTTTCAATTTCAATTAATTTTTCAGGCGATAATTCATAATGAGGTATTTTCAATTTCGCTTCTCTTTCCTCAATAATATAGGGTTCATATAAGAACTCCGGAAAGTAGAAAACACTAAGCGAGAAAACCAAGTAAGAACCTAAGCCCAGGTAATTCCAAGGGGTATTCCCTTGGTAGGTTAACTTATACTGCTCAAGATGGGGAACGATTAAAAAGAAATAGACCAAAAAGAGGACCAATAATACTTGAAGCACGAGGAAACCTGGAATCCAAAAATGCAATATGAAATTTTTAGGCCTTTCAGGTCGATGAAGTAGGTATAATCGGGCACTGTAAAAAATATAACCACTGCTTAAAATAAGTTTGAAGTAAAAATGAAAACGAGTGGACAAGAGGAATCCGAATTGTTGCTGAACTAATTCATGTACATCAAATTTAACTAATTCAGCTACCTCTACTTTATGAGCGAAAGAGGTAAAAGCATAAGGTAACATATCTACTAATTGGATAGCAAAAGGGAGTAAATGCAACCAATCGTAACCCGAAAAATGTACTTTAACCTTTAACATCGCCCGGACATACAAGTAGGCCAAGGGATATAGTAAATAATAAAACGCGTCGAAATTACCTAGAAGAACGGCAACAACCTCTACATGCCATTCGATAAAAAGACAGTAATGCAATAAGGTAAATAAGCCAAAAAAGAGAAAATAGAAAAATAGGAATCGCTTCGGACTTTTGAAGAAAGCCCCAGTCGATTTAAAGAATAAAAGCAAGAGAATGAAAAAGCTCATGAACACCGCAAGCGTGTGCCCCAACTTATAAATTTCGTGCATTAAATGGTTAGGTATGAGTGGTTAAAGGTATTCTAACGAATGTACAAAAATACCCCCACAATCAATCAACCCGCCACGTATTTAATCAGGGGTATTTTACGCAAAATCCACACAATTCCTCCCGAAATCAACAGACAAGCAAGCGCAGTCAATGGCACCGCGATACTTGGGTGAAGCATTTCGCCGTAAACACCCGCTTTGGCTAAATAAAACAACACGATAATATGCACTAAATAGATGCCATAGCTATGTGAACTCACCCAATCGCGAAAAGGAGTCAAAATGCGAATATCAAGGTTTTGGTACCTAAAAAATAAAAACAAACCAATCGTTGCTAATACAACACTGGGCGAAAAATTAGCATATAATAATCCGTAAAACTTTCCATTCTCCGCGGTAAAATAATAAGACCCTAGCATCGTCCATAACGTACCCAGCACAAAAACAGCAAAAGCCTTCCATTTAATCCCTACGGAAAATTCCTTCGTGCTCAGGTAATAACCCAGCACTAAATAACCCACATAACCAGTGAAATCCGTTAACGCAATAGGCAATTTAAGGTAGGGGAAATGCGGGTTATTGAACAAAATCGTCAAGCCCCAAATACCTAAAAAATACTGAATATGGGATTGAGGCGCAGATCTAATCCAACGACCAATGATGGGGATAAACAGATAGATCCCAATGATCATGTAGATGTACCAAAAATGGTAGGAAGCGCCATTAAAATATTGCTGCCCTACCCAGTTCAACCCTTCCGCTAGACCAAACGATTTTCCACGCAATCGTACTTGCCAATTAAAGATCGAAAAGAGCATATTATAGAAGAGAAATGGCAAAACGATGCGCATAAAACTCTTCTTCAAAAAAGGTCCAATCGCTTCCTCGCGCGGCAATAATAAAGCGCCAGATAACATGACAAAAATGGGCACCACGTAGCGATAACCTCCATTGTACAGATTGGCGAACCACCAATGATCAGCCGGAACCTTCGTGAATCGAAATAATATAGTTGCCGAGGCGTGAATTAATATCACCCCTATGGTTGCATTTACACGAAGATTGTCCAGCCAGGTTATCTTCATTTAGCTAAACGGCTGCTTGTAATGGCGTTTCTTAGTCGCCGCATAAATGGCATTGGCAATGGAACCGCCAGTGGGTGGTAAAGCAGGTTCGCCTAATCCGGTAGGAGCAATTCCATTATTCACAAAATGCGCATCGATCACTGGAATTTCATTTCCGCGGATCATCCGGTAGGCATTGAAATTTTGAGGACTGGCAACGCCGGCTTGAAAATTTAATTTCGCAAACATTGCATGGCCCATTCCATCAATAATAGCCCCTTTCACTTGGTTTTCAGCGCCACTCAGATTGATAACCTCCCCACAATCAGTCACCGCTGTTACTTTCGTTACTCTGGGTTTGCCTTTTTCGACTTTGACTTCTGCGATTTGGGCCACATAAGATAAGTGAGAATAATAAACGCTAAATCCTTGGTGAACACCTGGTTTTTTCTTCCATTGCGCCTTTTCAGCTACTTGCTTGATCACTTCTTCAAAGCGAGCAGGTTCATAGGTAATTTTACCGACAGGTTTTGTTTTTACTTTTTCCAAAAGGGCTAAACGCATCTGCACCGGATCCTTTCCGGCAGCCTCTGCCACCTCATCTAAAAAAGCTTGCTCCGCAAATCCCAAGAAATTCGTAATAGGCGCGCGCCACGGACCTGTTGTAACGGTAGATTTTTGGTCAATCGATTCAATCAACACATTTTCAATGGCTCCTACGGGGAAATTATCTTGACGTGTGGAGTTACCGGCATTTAATCCCACTCCACGCAAAGAAAAGGCAATTATTTCGCCATTTGAATCTAATCCAGCCTTAAAACGATAGCGAACCGCTGGACGGTAGGTTCCACCCATCATATCATCCTCTCTCGTCCACATCACTAAAACAGGTTTCTTGATCAAACTGGATAATTCAGCCGCTTCTAGCACAAAATCATTACTTAAACGACGGCCAAAACCTCCACCCATTTTGGACAATTCCACTTGAATCTTATCCACTGGTATTTTCAATAAATCTGAAACTGCTTTCTGGGCCGGTTGCGGAACTTGCGTGGGGCCAGCCAGCAGAACCGAGTCTGCCTTCACATCTGCAAAGAAATTCATCGGCTCCATCGGAGAATGAGAAATGAAGGGGCACTCATAGGTGGCTTCGATTACTTTAGCAGCAGAAGCAATGGCAGTGGCGAAATCTCCATCTTTACGCATCACTTGAGCCTTCTCTGATTTCATTCCTTCGTCAAACCAGTTAGCATGGGTTTCATTGTTTTCCAAAGGAAGTTCTGAACCATAATCACAAGTCAAACTTGCGCGAGCCTGCAAGATGGCGTAGGTATTCTCTCCCACGATGGCCACTTTATTTTTGAAGGAAACCACGTCTAAGATCCCCGGCATTTTCTTTACATCCTCCGCCGAAAACGATTTCAACGTTGCCCCAAAGGGTGGACGCACGATTTGTGCAAAAACCATCCCTGGTTTACGGATGTCAATCCCAAATAAAGGCTTACCAGTTACTACATTTTTATTATCAACTCCCTTTACACGCGTTCCAATAAGTTTATAATCCTTGCGATCCTTAAACGTAACTTCAGACGGAACGGGTAATTTAGCAGCAGCTTCGGCAAGGGATCCGTAGGAGGCTTTTTGGCCTGCTGGACCTAATACAAATCCTTTCGAGGTTTTGCATTGCGCTACATCCACCTTCCAATGATCTGCTGCCGCTTGCATCATCATCTTCCGCACGGTGGCGCCAGCCTTTCTTAATCGTTCCCAGGAGTGTTTTAAGGCGCCACTCCCTCCTGTCAATTGACGTTCGAATTGTTTGGTATCTAGATTCGCTTGTTCCACTTGAACTTGTGCCCAATCCACATCTAATTCCTCTGCCACCACCACGGGGAAAGCCGTTTTTATCCCTTGTCCAATTTCTGGATTGGGAGAAAATAAGGTGACTTTGCCCAAGCTATCGATCGACAAAAAGGCATTAAATCGACCCGCTCCTGTGACCACTTCCATCGCGGAAGTTTCTGCGGAAGCTTCCGCTGAAAACCAATCAAAACCTAAGGTAAATACACCCGTAAATAGGGAGGCTTTTTGAATAAAATCTCTTCTTGACGTTTTCATTTCTTGATTTTTTTAGAGGCTAATTTGACTGCTTCTTGAATGCGGTGATAAGTTCCACAACGGCAAATATTCCCGGACATACCATCCACAATTTCTTGATCTGTTGGATGCGGATTCTTCTTTAAAAGACCAGCAGCGGTCATAATTTGACCTGCTTGACAATAGCCACATTGGGGAACATCTAGCTCATCCCAAGCCACTTGAACGGGGTGTTTACCAGCTGGATCTAATCCTTCAATCGTGGTAATTTGCGCATTAGAAACGGCAGAAATAGGCAGAACGCAAGAACGCATCGGCTCTCCGTTTACCCATACCGTACAAGCACCGCATTGTGCGATGCCACAACCATACTTTGTTCCTAAAAGGGACAGATGATCTCTGAGTGCCCATAATAAGGGAGTATTGGGATCGATATCCAAAGAGACCTTTTTCTTGTTAACTGTGCAATTGATGGCCATAGGTTTATAATTCAAGCAGGATGAAATGAGTACGAAATATAGGAATTATTTAGGAATTCCAATGCTGAACGTGTGCTGAGTGACCTGATTTTGCAACGTTTCGAATGAGGATTGATCACCCCAGGATTTAAATAGGGCCAAAACGAATAATTTAGCCTGCAATTGGTACCCTTCTTTCGTTAAATGAAGTTGATCCTTCAAAAAACAACCATTTTTCACCCACTCCTGATTGGAACCAAAACCGCCCATCACCTGGTTTAAATCATAATAGGACGCTGGTAGTTCAGCTAAGACACGAATAACTTCTTGCTGAAATTTCGGGGTGCGTTTTTGAGCTCGGGTGTCAGGCGGACTAGTAAAAAGAAAGAGAGTTTCAGGTGATTTGGCTTTTACGTCTTGCATAAATTCGATCAGCGCTTGGCGGTATATTGCCGGATTCCAAGTGACATTATAGGCTTCATTGGTTCCAAAGGAGCAGATAATCAGATCTGGTTTCAAGATCTCTATTTGGTCCAAAACCAAGTTCCCTCGAAACTTCAGATGCGTAAACTGCGCTCCAGCAACACCTAAATCCAGGTAATCAGTACGAGCTTCTGAAGACAAAATTTCCACCCCGTGCAGGGTAAATACATCTTGATTGGAAGCGCTTTTTTGAAGACCTAGGGTAAATTGACTTACATTGGTGTAGCTTTTAAAATCCCAATAGGCCACTTTTCCTTGGTAACCACGTTTCTCTAAAATAAATTCCGGTCCCACATCCGGAACCATTGAACAAGAATCAGCACTCGTCCAAACCCGAATCTGATTCAGTGTGGCCAAGGAATCGCGTAAGGTAAAGGTGATTTGTGCAGCACTATCCCGCGTAGAAACAACATAACCAGCTAAACCGATATTCCAACCAGTAGAAGATTTTAGAATAGAAGTTCCTTCCCAAAAACCCCTCGCTTTGGACTTCAAGACACGGCCATCCACACTTTTCGCTAGACTGTAGGGGAATTGAATTCCTTCCGTTTTCACTCCCAATAGTCGTTTAATCTCACCTGAGAAATGACCAATTTGTACGTGTGAATCCCCCAGATGCAGGACTTTCAAAGTTCCAGACTTCCATTTAGACGCTAATGCGGCTAGGTCTGCATCCCGCTGAATGACATTGCAGGAATGGCAGACTTGGGTGGAATCCACTTTGGCCAAAAGAGGAAAAGAAAACACCCAGAAGAGCAGAAATACATACCTCAAAATTGAAAGTAGATAAAGGGTTGCACCAAGGTGTCGCGGAATTGAATAATTAATTGCAGGGCCGCTAATAAGAAGAAAAACCAAAAAAAGGAGGGTACATAAAAAGTTGTTTCAAATGCTTTTCGCTTCCAATTTCCTGGAATTATTGTCCAAGATAATAGGGCCACGAGTAAAATAGCCAGTTCATTTCGAGAAAACCAAAAACCAATAAAATCAGTCTCCGAAGTCGCTATAGCCATTTGATTCAGCAGTAACAAAGCCGTATCGAAATCACGTGCCCGGAAGAAAATCCAACAGAAAGTGACAAAACTAAACGTACAAATGCCCCCTAAAAAGTCCATCCACTTACCCTCAGGAAGGTGTTTATGAATCGCTTTATGAAGTGCCAGCGCTAAGCCATGAGCTGCTCCCCAGCAAACAAATTGCCAACTCGCTCCGTGCCAAAAACCACCCACTAACATCGTGATCAACAAAAAAAGGTAAGTATTCAATGCCCCTTTTCGATTTCCACCTAACGGGATGTAGACGTAATCGCGCAACCAGGTAGAGAGGGAAATATGCCACTTGCGCCAAAATTCGGTCACATTAGTGGATCCATACGGATTTTCAAAATTCTCCTTCAACCGATAACCTAACAACAAGGCTAATCCAATGGCGATATCAGAGTAGCCGGAAAAGTCGAAATAGATCTGAAAACTATAGGCTAAAGCACCCACGAGATTCTCCCCACCCGTATACAAAGCCGGATTGTCAAACACCATATCCACGTATTTCCCGAGGTAATCCGCGATCAATAATTTTTTGATTAGTCCGGTCACAATCCGAAACAAACTTTCTTTATACCGGCGTGCATCCAGGTTTTCTGGGGAATTTATTTGGCCTAAAAAATCCTTCGCCCGGACGATGGGTCCCGCCACCAAGTGTGGGAAAAAAGTCATATAAAAAGCATAATCGAGGAAACTTTTAGAAGACCGAATCTCGCCGCGATACACATCCACGATATAGGAAATCGACTGAAAGGTATAAAAAGAAATCCCGATGGGCAGAAACAAATCCACCGGCTCGAAATGAGTCAATAAAAGCCAATTCGTGTTCTCTAAAATGAAATTAGGGTACTTAAAATAAAGCAAAAAGGAAAGGCTAAATAGAACGGCGACACCTAGCCAAATTTGCTTTGAGGTGCCCTCTTTATTTTCTATTTTCCGCGCAAAAAGAAAATCCACCACGATTTGGAAGACAAAAAGGGCTAAAAAAGGGCCGCTCGATTTATAGTAAAAGAATAAACTAAAGGCGATTAAATAAATTTTTCTGAACGAATTCTGCGTAAAAAGGAGCGCATAGAAAAAGAGAAAAATACCGAACGTAAACAGGAATGAAAACTCCGTAAAAAACCAAGGCTCTTTCGTGGAATACAGCATGAATTCACGAAGGAGCTGCTCAAAAGGGATCGACCCAAACGCCTGCTTAATAACCTCTATAATCTGCTGCATTTAACACAATTGCTTTGTATTTTTTAGGATAGCCAAACCGCGTTGGAGGCATCATCCGAATCTTCCAACGACTCGATTCCTGCAACCAATTAGCTACATTTCCCATCCAAATGCGGTAACCTGGCAACGAAGGATGTCTGCCATCTGTCGCTTTCGGTAAAATAAGGTGTTTAGAAGAGAAAAAAGCAGCGGAATCAGCTACTGCTTGAAAGGCATCCGTCACCACGTAATCATAGCCCCAATTGGTAGGTCCTATCCAAGCATACGGAAGGCCATTCAGGCGTTTATGGAAACTCTTGGCAAGATTTTTTCTAGTCGAATAATCCTTTGCTAAAACTTCATTTAGGCCAAATAAAACAAATACGAAGCTGGGACGGTAGCGTCTGATAATCTTGGAAATCGTATCGGATTTCGCAAAGTTCAAGGAAGTGGCAGACGCCCATTCGACGGTGGCGACGAGTTTGTGGCCGTTGCTTTGGCAGTAATCATTCAACACATTCTTCATCCCACCAGCTTCTGAATCCCCAATTAACAAAATCCGATGCTGCGTGGAATCATCCACACTCGAGTCCGGCAAAATGGGCTCAGGAATCTCAGAATACACCATTTGGGCTGTATCTGCAGGAATTACATAGGTGGGAATCGTGTCAATTTCAGCCACCTCGATGATTTCAGAAACCTGTTCCACGGGTTTTTCTATCTCAAATAACTTCTTGATTTCTTGATCAGCCAGCAAATAGGTACTAGGTATATAACTGTACAAATACAGCGCAGAACACGCTAAAATGAAACATATTGACGCCCAAACCAAATAAAGCCTATTCATTTAATTAATCAACGTAAATGATTTTTTCATTAACCGAATCCAGCGTTTCGCGTTCGCCGCATAACGCGCCTTTGCCATCGCACGGGTCCACTTCATCGCATCCGGATTTCCTTTTAGCATAATGTAGTATTTTTTGCTGGCCAAAACCTCGCAAAAATCTACCATACTATCCTCTGGGCGCGCATAATGTTTGAAACTAGACTTCTTTTTACGCGAATATTTACCGCGCAAACCAAAGTAATTATTCTGCTTTATGGATTGCTTAGACTGACCAAAACCGGATTCACAAATCCCCACCCCAACAATTAATTTCGAAGGAATCCCATACACTTGAGACAAGGAATCAATGAAGGGTTTGTAGCGTTGAATTTTCTCCTGCGTGCCTTGAAAGGCATTCGCCGTCAGCTGAAGGAACAGAATAAAAAAGAAAACAATGGGCTTCATATGAAGCAAAAATACAAAATTAAGCGCGGATTACCACGGTCAAACTCCGGGCACCATGTGCCCCAATCACGAGTGATTGCTCAATATCTGCAGTCTTGGATGGACCAGCTAAAAACAAACCGAAGCTCGAGCTCGTTTTTTTTAATTCCTCATAAGCAGCGTGCATATTCGGAACAATTTTAGAAACGTTGATCACTAAATGTTGGCAAATAAACGGCGCCACTCGATGCGGCATCGCCTCTTCTGTTAACCAAATCGCCCCATTTTCTGCGACTCCAAATTCGCCATCGATTTCCAATACTTCCACTTCGGCTAAACTCAAACCATCCATGGTTTTTTCATAGCGTCGTCTTCCGGGAAATTCGATTTCCAAAGCTTCGGCGGTCAAAACACGCGCTCCTACCGCCTCCAAAGCAGCTTTGAAATCAAAGTCCTCCGACGCCCCTTTAAAGTCGCCTGGATGATTCACTTGTTCGAGTGCCTCCATTTTTCCTAAAATCTGTTCTCTTGCGCTCATCGTTTTTTATACCACTCTTGAAAACTCTCCTTGGGCGCCACCGGCATTTCCCGCTGTTTATACCAAGGATTTAATCGGGAATTTAATAAGGGTGCAAATCTTCTTAGAAGCAACCCTCCTATTCGATAAATCGCCGGATGGGCTAAGGTGAACGCCATCAGCTTCATGCCTATCGTTTTGCCTACTGGAGCTAATCCAGCCGCCATCAAGTCTTGACGCCAAAACCACAATTGCTCATGGATATTTATCTTCACCGGACAGACATTGGAACAAGAACCACACAGGGTACTCGCAAAAGGTAAATCCGCATTCGCTTTTTTGTCAATATTCGGAGCCAAAATAGATCCAATTGGCCCTGCGACCGGTTGATGGTAGCTATGTCCCCCACTTCTTCTGTATACTGGACAGGTGTTAAAGCACGCCGCACAGCGGATGCATTTCAACGAATTCTTGTATTTCGGGTCAGCGAGTTGACGTGTACGGCCGTTGTCCAAGAGAACAATATGCATTTCTTGTCCTTCGCGAGGTTGATGGAAATGCGAGGAATAGGTCGTGATTAATTGTCCTGTGGCACTTCTGGCAAGCAATCTTAGAAACACAGCTAAATCTTCCCGTTTAGGAATAATCTTTTCAATACCCATGCAAGCAATATGGACTTTAGCCAAATGTGCTCCCATATCCGCGTTACCCTCATTTGTGCAAACGACGAATTCGCCCGTTTCAGCAATGGCGAAATTCACACCGGTGATGGCTACTTCAGAGGCAAGGAAGTGCCCGCGCAAATGCTGACGGGCTGCCTCTGTCAAAAACTGAGGATCCTTGTTTCCTTTTGGTGTACCTAAATGCTGATGGAATGTCTCCCCCACGTCCTCTTTCTTCAAGTGAATAGCCGGCAACACAATGTGACTTGGCGCTTCCTTTCTGAATTGAACAATGCGTTCACCTAAATCGGTATCTACGACCTCGATACCTTTTTTTGCCAAATAATCATTGAGATGGCATTCCTCCGTCAGCATCGATTTACTCTTCACTAGGACTTTAGAACCTTGTTCGGCAATTATTTGGTGTACAATCGCATTATGTTCCGCTGCATCTGCCGCCCAATGCACATGTATTCCATTCGCCTGCGCTTTCGCTTCGAAGGCTTGCAAATAGCTGCCTAAATTCGCTAGGGTATGATCTTTGATTTGGGAGGCATGTTCACGAAGCGCTTCCCATTCAGGTAAAACCTTCGATGCCTTATCGCGCTTTTCGCGGACAAACCACAAGGTCTCATCATGCCAGTCCGTCCGCTGAGCGTCCGCAATAAATTTCTCCGAAGCTTCTGCGTGACTACTCATGATTCAATATTTCTACGATGTGTTTCACTTGGATACTAGAACCTTGCCGGCGCAAAATCCCTTCCATATGCATCAAGCACGAAGTATCCGCTCCCACAATATATTCCACCGCATTCGCATCGTGTTCTTTGATTCGATCCTGTCCCATTTTCACGGAAACAGCTTCTTCCGTCACACAGAAGGTGCCACCAAAACCGCAGCATTCATCTGCACGTTCAGGTTTTAATATTTCAACACCCTCCACGAGTCCCAATAGATCTTCTAACTTCGAAAAAGACTTTTCATTTCGCTCTGTCATGGAACTCAAACGTAAACCACGTTGTCCATGGCAGCTTTGGTGCAAACCAACACGATGTGGGAATTTCGCTGACAAAGACGTGATTCGAAGCACGTCAGTCAAAAACTCACAAATCTCGTAAACCGAATTCCGTATTTTCTCCGATGGATGATGCTCTTTTAGATGCAATACGCAAGAACCGGATGGCCCCACGATGTAATCAAAACCGGCAAAATTGTTAGTAAAATTAGTATCACAACCCTCAGTAGACGAGGCAAAACCGGAATTGGCCATCGGTTGGCCACAACAGGTTTGGTCTGTAGGAACGATGACTTCGCAACCCAGCTTCTCCAACAATTCCAAACTCGCCACCGCTACTTGCGGATAGAATTGGTCAATGTAACATGGAACAAACAGGGCAACGCGCATCCTAATATCGTTTCAATTGAATTAAATTTTGGGGTAATTCCCCTTCGTAAACCAGTAAAGCAGCCCCTAAAGCACTCGCTTGGGCAACTTCTGCGGCATACACTTCTACATCTGGAAAGGCACGCGCTAGTAAGCGCATGTACCATTCGTTTTTACTAAAACCGCCATCGACAAGCAATTGTTTGACCGGTGCCTCTTTCAGCAACAGGTTCAAACTACTGATTTGTTGGCCTACCAAATCTACCATGAATTGGTCATATGCCGAAGCCAAATCCGGAAAATCATTCAAATCACGAGACGCGAATGCTGATTCAAAAACGGAAGAGGCTTTCGGTTTTAAGTCATACACTTCGTTTGAGAATTTCAAATCGGTAAATGATCCGCCAAAATGCGCCTCCATCCGAGCCACCTGCTCCTCATGAAAATGACCTCCAAATAAGCGAGAGGCTTTCACGGGTTTTCCGTTTGGCTGTAAATAACACAAGACATCTTGTTCTAATTCCGCAGCGCTTAACGGAGATTCATTGAAAGGATGCATCGCAATGCACCAGGTACCGGTCGACAAGAGCACAAATTCCTCCGAAACCGTACGCAAATAGGGAACTAACGCAGCAGAGGAATCATGCAGTCCAAGACCATAATGAATTCTATCGATGTCGATAAAACCCGCAGCAGAAATAGGAGCTAATCGATCTTCAAAAGCAGTGACCCAAGGATGGTATTGACCCTTGTCGAAATCCCATAGAGCTGTATGGCAACCGATGGATGTAATCTCTGATAAAAACTTACCCGTAAAAAGGGATGCGAGGTAATTGGGAAAATGAAAGGCTTTGAATACCTCCGACCAAAAAGGCTTTGAACGAGCCGCATATACCTGCAAACCCGAATTCAGATTACCTAAAATGGGCGATGCCGTTCTACGGGCAAATTCTGCATCTCCTCCAAAATCTGCATAGGGAAAAGGCGCGGAAGCTGGTTTCAAATAATTATACATGGGCGCCACCGGCTCCCCCGTTTGATCCACATACACAAACGAAGCACCATAGGCAGAAAAATTCAAGCCGATGAGCTCAAATTCAGGTATTTGGCAAAGTTCTGTAAACGTGGAAACAATCCATTGCTGAAGTGCCGGCAAATCCTCGCAAGGAAATCCATCCTCATCCACGATCTCCACAAAATGCTGTTGTTTCTCGAACACAATCTGAAACGAAGTATCCCACAGAAAGACCTTTTTATTCGTCTTTCCTATGTCAAATACCGCGATGACAGGTGTTTTAACGCTCATATTACAATCCAGTCGCTACTGTTTTTGCACCGCGAGACTTGATAAGTTGTTCCCGCATTTTCTCCTGACGGAATAAGGCGATCGGATCCAAGGCTCCGCCTACTTCCAAACGAGCCTGTGCCACTAATGCGCGCACATCGGTACGGAAAACAGCTTGTAAAATTTCTTGGCAACGCACCACATCATTGGCTTCGCGCGCTGCTTCTAAGGCTACACGATCTACCAATAAGGCCTGAGCATAGGCGATTTGAATCGCTTCCACCGATTGCAATAGATCTTCTAAGGGATCTTTTACGTTGTGTGAGGCATCGATCATCCAACCTAGGTCTTTGGCATGATTCATTCCTTTCGCGTCCATCCCGTCCACTAATTCGCTGAAGATCAAGAACAACTGATACGGTTTGATCGAACCAGCGGTTAAATCATCATCGCCGTATTTAGAGTCATTAAAGTGGAAGCCACCTAATTTGCCTTCCATCAACAAGATTGATACGATTTGCTCGATGTTCGCATTTGGTAAATGATGACCTAAATCGACCAAGGTCTTCGCTTGCGGCCCTAATTTATTCACCATCGAATACGACGCACCCCAGTCACCCACGGTCGTCGAATAGAAGTTCGGTTCGTAGGCTTTGTATTCCAAATACAAAGACCAGTCGGCAGGTAAAGCCGCATAAATCTCCCGTAAACTATCTACCGTGCGCTCATAAGCGTGACGGAAGTTCAATTGACCTGGAAAACAAGATCCATCCGATAACCAAACGGTTAATGCCTTTGAACCGAGTTCCACTCCGTGCTTAATCACCTCAATATTGTGATCAATCGCCTGTTTCCGAGTCGCCGCAGAAACGTGTTGCAAGGAGCCGAACTTATAGGAATGCGCTTGATCCGCTTGATCTTGAAAGGTATTCGAGTTCACCGCATCGAATGCTAAACCGTGTTGAGCAGCTAACGTGCGAATCGCCGCGGGATCCGTAGGAATATCCCAAGGAATATGCAAAGAAATCGCGCCCGATGACTGATTCAAGGCATGCAATAAACCCACATCAGCGATTTTCTCTTCCAAATTTCGAGGTTCGCCTCCGCCAGAGAACCTACCGAAACGCGTTCCTCCCGTGCCTAAGGCCCAAGAGGGAATCGCGATTTGAAAATCCTTTAATTTCTGCAAAATGCCTGCTGGCAAATTCACCTCGGATTTCAAGAAATCCAGTCGGCGAGTATGTTGCGCCAATAAGGCTTCGTTATGGTTCGAAATATTCATAGTCATCATTATCTTAAAAATCCTGCGGCTACACCACCATCCACGTTTAACGCATTTCCGGTGGACTTATTCAATAAGCCTCCCACGAATGCAAAACATGCATTGGCTATATCATCCGGCAAAATAGATTCATTTAATAGGGTACGTTTCGCGTAATAAGCTGGTAATTCAGCCACGGTGATGCCATAGGCTTTTGCGCGACCTTCGGCCCATCC
>ERZ650308.271-NODE-271-length-27403-cov-7.686376_pt1 | contig 27403 bp, 31 predicted proteins | sample MGYA00376244_ERZ650308 | MGnify/ENA primary metagenome ERZ650308 (study PRJEB26733, sample SAMN07839295) | wastewater metagenome | biome: small river; feature: stream; material: water | place: USA: North Carolina | collected 2016-04-26 ... | reverse complement strand
GCTCTTCCGATCTGATGCGAAACGGCGCGAATTTCACTCAGTGGGTGGCGTTGGCGATAGGTTGACAGACAGGTTGACACATGCAGCAGCAAGCCCCGATTGACGAGATCCAGCGCCTGCTCGACGGCTTCGACCCCTCAGAGGTCCAACGCATAGCCGCGGACCACCTCGCCGAGATCCAAAGCATCGGCACGACCGTCGCCCTGCGCCGCCGCCACGCGATAAAGACCCGTCGAATCGAGTCGCAGGACGTGCTTTCCGCCGCTGTCCCCGCCGTCATCGCGCCGGGCGAGTCCGTGCACTGCATGAGCCAGGGCGACGTCGACGTGCTCAGCTACACCGCCCACTTCCTCGCCGCCGCCGGCCACTTCGACCACGTGCTCATGGCGACCTGGCGGATCAACCGCGACGACCTCGAACTCATCGCATCCTGGGTCGACGCCGGCCGCATCGCCCGCTTCGACCTTGTCATCGACCAGCGCTTCGCCCGCCTGTCGCCCGACGAACACAGCCTCGCGCTCCAAATCTGCAACGCCAGCGACGGCGAAGTCCTGCTGCTGCTCAACCACAGCAAGGTAACCCTCCTCGAAAACGACGACACCGCCCTCGTCATCGAGTCGTCGGCCAACGTCAACACCAACCATCGCCTCGAGCAGACAACCATCTGCCACGACCGCGCCCTGCTGGCCTGGTACCGGGACATCTATCGTGAGCACCGCAGCCGCCGCCGTACCGGCTAGGGCCAGCCAGGCCCAGATAGCGCGCCTGCTGAACGTCAGCCGCCAGGCCATCAGCAAGCTCGTTGCGCGCCGCGTCCTCGTGCAGGACGCCGACGGCCTGCTCGACGTCGACCTCGTGCGGATCGCGCTCGCCAACCGCGTGCGCCCGAGTGCCAAGACAAACGCCGCGCTCGCCGCCACCCCGGTGTCCGACCCTACTTCGCGCCCGGCGGCGAGCAGCGCAGACGCCGCGGCGCCGCCACCGGCGAAAGCCACCGCCCCCGACGACACCGCCACCCTCAGCTACCACGTCGCCAAGACCCTCGGCGAAGCCGCGCGCGCCCGCATGGATCAGCTCCGTCTGCGCAAGATGCAGGGCGAGCTCGCCGAAGTCGCCGCCATCGACCGGGGCGTCTACGCTGCCTCCCGCATGCTCCGCGACATGGTGCTCGCCGTCCCCCGGCGCATCGCCGCCGAACTCGTCGCGTGCGGCGACGCACGCACCGCGGAACGGATGATGACCGAGGCCCTTCGCGCCGCCATCGGCGACTTCCGCCAGCTCGTCGCCGCACAGCTCGCCTCCGCCCCAGCAAACGCCGACTCCGGCAACGCGCCGGCCCCGCCCACCCAACGCACCGCCGCATGAGCAACCTCGCCGACGGCTACCTCGCAGTCCTCGATGCCCTGGCCCGCGGCATCGAGCCAGACCCCGACATGTGGGTCGACGAATGGGCAGAGGCCTACATGGTCATCCCCAAGGGCAGCGAACCCGGCCCCTACCGCAACCACCGCACGCCGTATGCGCGCGAGGTCATGCGCTGCCTTTCGCCGGCGCACCCCTGCAAGCGCGTCGTCGTCCGCGCCGCCAGCCAGATGCTCAAGACCCAGTGCGGCCTCAACTGGATCGCGGCCAGCATCCACCAGGCTCCCGCGAACATCCTCGTCCTGCTGCCGACGCTCCCGCTCGCAAAGCGCGTATCCAGCCGCATCGCCGACACCATCCGCGCCGTCCCCGCGCTGCGCGACCGCGTTGCCGAACCGCGCAGCCGCGACGCACGCAACACCCTCGACACCAAGGAATTCCCCGGCGGCGCCGTCTACATCACCACTGCCGGCAGTGCCAGCAACCTCGCCGAGCTGCCGGTGCGCTACGTCTACTGCGACGAGGTCGACCGCTGGGACCGCACCGTCGACGGCGAGGGCGACCCCATCAAGCTCAGCGACAACAGAACCACCACGTACGAGCTCAACAAGAAGCAATACTACACCTCGAGCCCGACCTTCCAGGGCCTCAGCAAGATCGACGAACTCTACGGCCAGGGCGACCAGCGCCGCTACCACGTCCCGTGCCCGCACTGCGCGAGCGCCATCACGCTCGACTGGGAACACGTGCGGCACGACGCCACGCTCTCCCGCGCCTGGATCGTCTGTCCCGAGTGCGGCGCCGAAATCGAAGAGCGTCACAAGACCGCCATGCTCGCCGGCGGCCACTGGCAAGCCCAGACCGACACCACCAGAGACGGCGCCACCGTCAGCTTCGAACTCAGCGCGCTGTACATGCCAACCGGCTGGATCAGCTGGCTAGGCCTCGCGCGCGAACACGCCGAAGCGAAACGCGCCCTCGAGCGCGGCGACGAAGGCCCGATGCAGGTCTTCTGGAACACGCGCCTCGCCAAGAGCTGGGACAGCACCGAAGAGCGAACGCCGCCCAAGCAACTGCAGGCCCGAGCCGAACCCTGGCCGCTGCGCGTCGCGCAGCGCGGCGTGCTCGCCCTGACCGCCGCCGTCGACGTGCAAGGCAACCGCCTCGAACTGCTCATCGTCGGCTGGGGCCCCGGCCTCGAAAGCTGGATCGTCGACTACCAGGTGCTCTGGGGCTCGCCCGCCGAAGACGCTGTATGGCAGCAGCTCGACGAGATCCTGCGCACCCCCATCGCGCACGCCGGCGGCCAGCAGCTGCGCATCGGCGCCACCTTCGTCGACAGCGGCGGCCACAACACCCAGGACGTCTACGCCTTCACGCGCACCCGCAAGCACCGCCGCGTGTACGCCATCAAGGGCGCCAGCAAACCGAACCGCCCCATCCTCAGCGCCAAGCCCAGCAAGGTCGACATCAACCATCGCGGCCGCACGGAGCGGCAGGGCGCCGAACTCTGGCTCATCGGCACCGATGTCGCCAAAGACTGGCTCTACGCCCGATACAAGCTTGCCGCCGGGCCCGGCGCCATCCATTTCAGCCAGGACTTGCCGGCGGCGTTCTACGAAGGCCTCGTCGCCGAACGCAAGCTCATCAAGTACCGCAAGGGCCACGCCTACGCCGATTGGATCAAGAACCCCGGCGATCGCAACGAACCCCTCGACCTGATGGGCTACAACCTCGCCGCAGCCAACTACCTCGGTCTGCATCGCAAGCGCGACAGCGACTGGGAAGCCCTGCGCCAGGCCGTCGAGCCGCCCACAGGCGACCTGTTCGCCACCGCGTCGTCGGCCAAGCCGGCCCCGGAAGCGGACGACGGTATCGATCGCACCAGCCTTCCCCGCCGTCCCATCGGTTCGCGAGGCGGGCAGAACGCCCGTGACTGGTGACCCCAATGGCCCGCAACCCCCGCCCCGACGACCCGCGCCGCCTCGCCGACCCCGACCTCGTCGACCGCATCTTCGAGTACATCCGCGAAGAGTTCCCGGAGATTCCGTCTGCCCGCGTCGCGGACCTGCGCGCCGCGACGCGAGCCGAATTCGGCGGCGACCGGCAATACATCAGAACGGACCGGCGCCGTGCACTGGCCGCAGAGGCGCTGCGACTTTTCAACGGCCGCAACGCAACTGAGGTCGCCAGGCGTCTCGGAATCTCTCGGGCCACGGTCTTTCGGCTGCTCAAGCAACCGGGGACCACGTCCTAAGTTGTCTCAATCCTTGCTGGATTTTGAGACACCCCGCCGCCTAGCCTGCGCGGCATGGCCCTCACACAGACCGACCTCGACGCCCTCGACGCCGCCATCGCCTCCAGCGAACTCGAAGTCACCCTCGAAGGCCGCCACGTCAAGTTCGACACCGTCGACGCGCTGATCAAGCGCCGCAACTACGTGGCCGGCCTGCTCGCCGGCAGCAGCGGCAGCACGCCGCGCCGCCGCACCTACTTCCCGACCTTCACCACCCTGCGCGGCGACTGACAGACGCCGACTCCGCGCGCCCATGCCCGCCTCCGCCAACGCCCTCGACCGCCTCATCGGCTGGATCGACCCCCGCCGCGGCATCGCGCGCCACGCCGCGCGCGCCCGCCTCGAGCACGTACAACGCGCCTACGAGGCCGCCAGCCCGCGCGACAAGTGGAAGCCCCGCCGCGCCGGCGCCTCGCCTGCGGCCGACCACCTGGCCGACGCCGCCACTCTGCGCACAAAGGCCCGCGCCCTGCGCCAGAACGTGCCCTACATCGCCGCCGGCATGCAGGCCCTCGTCGACGCCACCGTCGGCACCGGCGTCGTCATCCGCGCCACCGGACGCGAGGCCGCGGCGAAGAACAAGACCTTCGCCGCCTGGAAGCCCGAATGCGACGCCGACGGCCGCCTCGACTTCGACGGCATGGTCGCCGCCGCCTACGACACCACCGAGCAAGACGGAGAAGTCCTCATCCGCCTGCGCCCGCGCCTGCCCAGCGACGGGCTGGCCGTGCCGCTGCAGCTCCAGCTGCTCGAAATCGACTGGCTCGACACGACCAAGACCGTCGCCGTCGGCGCCAACCAGGTCATCGAAGGCATCGAGTACGACCCCCTCGGCGCCGTCGCCGCCTACTGGCTCTACGACAGCCACCCCGGCGACATCGGCACCGTCCGCGCCAGCGGCCGCACGCAAAGCCGCCGCATCTCCGCGCAGTTCATCATCCACCTCTTCCGCGCCGAGCGGCCGGGCCAGGGCCGCGGCTTCACGCGCATCGCGCCCGTCATCGCGCGCGTGCGCGACCTGCAGCTCTACGAAGACGCCGAGCTCGCGCGCAAGAACCTCGAGTCGCGCCTCGGCGTCGTCTACAGCGGCAACCCCGAAGACCTCGCCAACCCCGGCCCGGGCAACCCCACGGGCGACCCCGCGCAGGCCCGCGTCACCGGCGACCTGGGCGAACTCCCCAGCGGTGGCATCACCGGCCTGCCAATGGGCGGCGCGTTCGAGATCGTCGAGCCCAAGCCCGCCGCCGGCTACACCGACTACGTCAAGCAGCAGCTCCACCTCATCGCCGCCGGCATGGGCATCACCTACGAGATGATGACCGGCGACGTCAGCGAGGCCAACTTCTCGAGCGCGCGGGTGCGACTGCTCGACTTCCGCCGCGGCGTCGAGCGCATCCGCTGGCTCACGCTCAAGCCCCGCCTGCTCGACCGCCTGTGGGTCGCCTTCGTCGACTACGGCATCGCCGGCGGTGTCTTCCGCACGTTCGACTACGGCGTCGCCTACAGCTTCCCGAAGTTCGACTACGTCGACCCCGACAAGGACGTCAAGGCCGACATCGCCGAAGTCGCCGCCGGCCTCTCCAGCCTCAGCGAGAAGCTGCGCCAGCGCGGCTACGAGCCCAACGAGGTCTACACCGAGATCGCCGCCGATTTCAACCGCCTGCGCGAACTGGGCGTCCTCGACATCCTGCTTCAGCTCCAGACCGGCAAGCCGGTGGCGCCGGCGGCCGAAGCCGATCCAGCGCCTGCGCCCGCCCCCAAGCGCGCCGCACCGACCGCGCCGCCCACCCCGAACAGCGAGACCTGACCCATGGCCGAGACCGTCACCTACGCTCCCCGCCCGCGTGCCGCCGCGCCCGACGCGGTCATCACCAAGGTGCAGCTCACCTCTGCGGGCACCAGCCAGCCCGTCTACACCCCGCCCGAGTGCGTCGTCAGCGTCGTGCCGTCCAGCGGCACCGGCAAGGCCCAGGCCACGTTCTCCCACCCGGCAGACGTGGCTGCCGGCACCGCGACCTGGCACGACTGGGATGCCGGCGACGTGTCTTCGCCGCGTAACCAGCTCCTGCTGCACGCCGTCGCCGTGCGCTTCGTCTTCAGCGCGGCCGGCGTCGGCGAGGTGGCGCAATGAGCTGGCCATCGCCGCCTGGCAGCAGCGGTAGCGGCGGCGGCTCCGGCAGCGCCGGCACCAGCTACCTCGGCCTCGTCGCCACGACCACGGCGCTGACCGCGCTCGCCGCCTCGCTCGGCTGCACCGCGCTGGTCGGCGCGAGTGAGGCCGCAGCGTACCTCTACGAGCTGAAGGCCGCCGACGGAACGATCGAGGCGAACTGGCAGGCGCTGCAGGCCATCATGGCCGGCGGCTCGCAGTACGCGGTCGAACTGGTGGCCGGGAAGTACTGGCGCCGCGCGCTGCTCTACGTGCCCATCGGCAACCAGGTGACCGTCACGATCGGCGGCGTCACGCAGCCACTGCTGCTCGGGTCCGCGCAGCCGCACGTCATCGACATCTACGACGAGCCGGGCGTCGCCTGGCCGACATCCATCACCTTCCAGCGCACGTCCGGCTCGGACGCGACCGGCTGGTTTTCCGTGCTGGGGTAACCGCCATGGCCATCATCCGCACGTCCTACGGCGATTCCACATTCGCTGCCATTGCCGCGGCGTACCCCTCGCTCGGCGCCAATCTGGCCGCACTGCCGGCCGGCGCATCGTTCGGCGTCAGCGACCACGACGGCGTCTTCCTCACGCGCTCGGTGAGCGGCAAGTTCCTCGTGCCGAACCGCCAGGTCAACGGCCCGAAGCCGAACTCGCCGAGCGGCACGCAGGTCAACCTGCTCGGCCCCGCCAACACCGCGGCGCTCAACGCCTCGCTGAGTCAGGGGCAGTACGTCGTGCGTCCGACGTTCTGGAAGATCCCGGGCGGCAAGCCGATGACCGTCCGCGGCTTCCAGATCTATCTGAACGCGTTCGGCGTCGCCGGCACCGGCTCGACCGGCTTCGACATCCGGATCTACGAGGCCAACCCGGACGGCTCGCCGATCCGCGGCGCAGCGCCCCTCTACGTCTGGAGCTTCAACGGCACCGGCACCGGCACCGGCGGCGCCGGCACCGGAAGCGGCACGCCGGGCACGCTGAATCTCACGTCGGGCTCGACCGCGGTGTGGCTCACGGTCTCGTCGCTGCCGGGCGGCAGCCGAGAGCTGCCGCCGCAGTTCTGGCTGGCGACGAAGCATGACTTCCAGGGCACGGCGCCCAACCTGCTGATCCCGTCGCAGACAGGCTTGCTGAACGACGCGATGACGCGCCTTACGCCGTCCGGCGGCTCCGCGTCGCCGTCCGGCTCGAGCTGCTACACGTGGACCGAGGCCAACTTCACGCCGGGTGAATTCGCCATCTTCAACGCCTCGGCCGAACTGGTGCTGACCGGCCTGAACGCGCATACCGTGCTGCTCGACCTGGCATCCTGATCGTGCTCAGCATCAACTACCCGCTCGCCTACAACGCCGTCGTCGGCCACGCCGCGCACATCCCCACGCGGCGCCCGCCGCGCTCGGCCGGCGTCACGATCCAGGGCGGCCGCCTCATGCTCGACGGGCAGCCGCTGCGCCTGTCGTGGGCGACGTTCACCAACGCCGCCGGCGTCCTGAAGAGCACCGACGCGGCGCTGCGCGCGCTGCGCGCCCAGATCGTCGCCGATGGCTGCAACGCGATGCGCATCCGCGCGCCGAACGCGCGCTACTGGACACAGAGCGTCGGCAACTACGGCATCTACAAGACGGCCAGCAACGACGCCACGGTGGCAAACCGCGTGCTCTACGAAGAGGCCGCGCTCGTCCAGCTCGACCGCAGCATCGCCTGGGCGCTCGATGCCGGCATCGAGCTGATCTACCTCGACTTCGAGGGCTACGACCAGATCGCGCTGCGCGGCGCAAACCAGCGCGCCGGCGGCACGTACAACAGCAACGGCATGTGGTGGTCGGCCGAGTACCGCGCCCTGTGGTGGGCCGCGATGCTGCCGGTCCTGACGCGGGTGAACACGATCACCGGCACCCGGTACTGCGACGACAAGCGGATCATCTGGCTGTTCAACAACGAGAACGGCCCGAGCCAGACCTACCTCGCGAGCAAGAGCGCCTGGGGCAGCAGCGCGCAGACCGGCACCACCACCAGCGGTAGTGCCGTGGTCACCGGGCTCGACACCTCGGTGCTGCGCGTCGGCATGGGCGTCACCGGGACGTCGGGCATTTCGAGCTCGCTCACGATCCAGTCCGTCGATTCGGTGTCGCAGGTCACGCTCACCGGCAACGCGAGCGCGAGCGGCTCGCGCACGATCACCTTCACGGCGCACCACTTCGACAAGATCATCGAGGGCATCGACGACTCGACGGGCGCGAACGGCTACTGGAACACCGAACTCGTCTCGCTGCTCACGGCCTTCGCCGCCGCGAACAGCTGGACGCTGCCCGCCTGGGGCCGCGGCGCCACGCCGGCCGGCGGCGGCGCGCAGGGCTTCCCGCGGCAGTACGTCTGGGCGAACTGGGGCACGCTGACCGATCGCGAGAACCTGGTCGCCTTCATCGACGACGTGGAATACAACGCCACGGTCGAGATGCTCGACCTCATGAAGGCGCTGCGCGACGACATCATCGTCTGCCCCGGCACCTTCCTGTACCAGTCGCCGCGCTGCTCGCTCGCGCTGCCCTCGCGGTTCGACAACAACGTCATCACCGAGGTCCACGACTACGCCTACTCCGGCGCGGGCATCGGCGTGCAGACCGGCGCCGGCACGACGCGCCAGAGCATGCTCGATCGCACGTGGGCGAACGTCGGCAACGGCTACGGCTGGGTGAACTCGGTGTGCGGCGTGCGCAACCTGAAAACGCCCCTCATCAGCGGCGAGTGCGGCCAGTACAGCCCGAACCGCTGGCGCTTCGAGCGCATGTATCTCGAGATGCTCGTCTCGCTGTCGCAGGGCTACAGCGCGGTGCAGTACGCCGACTGCCAGCAGGACACCGCCGACCAGGCCTTGAACGTCGGCATCGGCCAGACCTCCGACCACGTCGGCACCGGCAGCTCGTGCGACCGCCTCGTGCGCGAGGCGCTGTCGCCCGCGCTGCGCTATGGCTTCCTGGCCGAGGCGAGCGCGTCGTTCACGATCTACTCGACGCGCGCGAGCCTGCTCGCGGCGCAGAAGGCGGCGCTGTCGTCCGGCCTGCTCGGCGGCAACCGGCTGAACCCCAGCTACTCGGGCTCCGGCTACGAGAACTGGGTGTGGGCGGACACGAAGGTCTACTGGGTCATCGACGACAGCGCGACACCGACGACGGTGTGGACCACCTTCCCGAAGGTCACTGACGCCACGTTGAACGCCGGCACGTACATGCGCAACACCGGCAACGGCCCGGGCTGCGAAAAGGTGTGGGTCAAGCGCGGCGACGTGGCCGGCGGCGAGATCGCCTGCGCGCAGTGGATGACGCCGTACATGGCCGGCTTCCTCGACATCGTCACGCCGACGCCGCAGTTCAGCCAGCACCCGCTGAAGATGAGCGGATCGGAGGCGACGAAGCCCTGCGTCACGTTCATCCGGTCGGATGGCCTGTGGCCGCTCTTCACCGGGCCCGGCAAGCTGTTCATTCACGGCACGGACCTCACGCTCGGGCTGGTGAATCGCAACTCGTCCTACGCGTCGAGCGGCGGCATCGGCGAGGCCACGTTCCTCGCCAACGACCTGCAGACCGTCTACTACTCGGCCTCGAACAGCCAGCTCTGGGACAGCGGCATCGTCGCCGACCAGCGGCAGGCCATGCCCGAGGCTTTCACGCTGACGATCGACACGACGAACAACGGGCTGAACCCGGCCGGCACGGACCTCGAGTTCTTCGGCGTCGACAAGGACGGCATCCCGCACCGCATCGCGACGAGCTACGACAGCGGCACCAAGCTGCTGACGCTGCCGTACGACGCCACGTACCCCCGCTACGCCTACAACCCGAAGCCAACGAGCACCGTCGCGCGGGCGTCGGTCAGGCGGTAGGCAGAAGAAGGTTGTCTCAATCCTTGCTGGATTTTGAGACACCCCGCCCAGCAACATCCCTCCCCATGCCGACGCTGCAAACCCCCGCCACCCACGATCTGCCGCTCCAGCACCGCGCCGCGTCCGTCGAGCCCGCGTCGTTCAACGCCGAGCGCAACACCGTCGACGTCGTCTGGACCACCGGCGCGCGCGTGCGCCGCTACGACTGGTGGAACGACACGCCCTACGACGAAGATCTCGTCGTCGATCCCGAGGCGGTCGACATGTCGCGCTTCGACGCCGGCACCGTGCAAGTCCTCGACGGCCACCGTGTCTCCGGCGGCGTCGATGCCATCCTCGGCCGCGCCACCGAAGGCGCCATCTCGGGCGGCGAGGGCCGCGCCACGCTGCAGCTCAGCCGCCGCGATGACCTGGCCGGCGTCGTCGGCGACATCCAGGCCGGGATCATCCGCGCCATCAGCTTCGGCTACAGCGTGCAGCGCTACGAGATCACGCGCGCGCAAGACCGCACCGACGGCGTCAACGTGCCGCTGTACCGCGCCGTGCGCTGGCAGCCGCAGGAAATCAGCTTCGTCACCGTGCCCGCCGACCCCAACGCCGGCACCCGCGGCCAGCCGGGCCGCGACCAGCAGCAGCGCAGCGCCGGGCCCCAGGCCCCCTGCGAATTCGTTTTCACCCGGTCTGCCAACGAAAGGACCACGACCATGACCGAAGCCGAACTCGAGGCCCAGCGCAAGGCCGAGGAAGCGGAAAAGACCCGTCTCGCCGATCAGGCGGTCCAGGAACAGGCGCGCCAGCGCGCCCAGGCCGAGGCCGCCGAGCGCGCCGCCGCCATCACGGAACTGTGCGCGCGCCACCAGGTGCCGAACCTCGCCGCCGGCCTCATCCGCAGCGCCAAGAGCGTCGAGCAGGCCGGCACCGCCGTGCTGGAAGAGCTCGCCTCGCGCAGCGCCGCCGCCGGTGGCGGCCGCAACGTGCACACCGTCAGCGACGAGACGCAGACCCGCCTGGCCGGCATCGAAGAGGCCGTGCAGCACCGCGTCGACCCGCGCGTCAAGCTCACCGACAACGGCCGCCAGTTCCGCGGCATGTCGCTGCTCGAGATCGGCCGCGAGCACCTCGAGCGCATGGGCCGCGGCACACGCGGCATGACGCGCATGCAGCTCGCCAGCGAGATCCTGCACTTCCGCTCGCCCGGCATGCTGGGCACCAGCGACTTCGCGAGCCTCTTCGCGAACGTCGCGAACAAGCGCCTGCGCAACGCCTACACCGAGAACAACGCCAGCTTCCGCCGCTGGGCACGTCGCGCGCCGAACGCGCCCGACTTCAAGTCGATGAGCGTCGTCCAGCTCGGCGCCGCGCCCGACCTGCTGCAGACCAACGAACACGGCGAGTTCAAGTACGGCACGCTCACCGACGGCAAGGAAACCTACAGCCTCGTCACCTACGGCCGCATCGTGTCGCTCACGCGGCAGGCCATCGTCAACGACGATCTCCGCGGCTTCGACCGGCTCACCACCGCCTTCGGCGACAGCTCGGCCCGTCTGGAGAACCGCACCGTCTACGCGGTGCTCACGGCCAATGCCGCGCTGTCCGACACCGGCCTGCTGTTCAACTCCACGGCCGTCACCACCGCCGGCGGGCACGCCAACCTCGCCGGCAGCGGTGCGGTCATCAGCGTCGCATCGCTCAGCGCCGGTCGCGCGGCCATGCGCAAGCAGAAGGGCCTGCAGAGCGAGGAACTGAACATCGCGCCCGCCTTCCTGATCGTGCCCGCCACGCAGGAACAGGTCGCCTACCAGTTCACCAGCCCGAACTACGTGCCCGAGCAGCCCGGCAACATCAACGAATTCCGCGCCGGCGGCCGCACCGCGCTCGAGCCGATCGTCGAATCGGTGCTCGACGGCAGCAGCACCACGGCGTGGTACCTGGCCGCGGCGAACGGCAGCGTCGACACCATCGAGTACTGCTACCTCGACGGCGAGGAAGGCCCCGTCATGGAGAGCGAGGCCGGCTTCGAGGTCGACGGCGTCTCCTACAAGTGCCGGCTCGACTTCGCCACCAAGGCCATCGACTTCCGCGGGCTCTACAAGAACCCCGGCGCCTGATCGACGGCAGCTCGAACCACCTTCGCAAAGGACCCCGCGATGAAGACCTACGTGCAGGACGGCGACGTCCTCGATCTCGCCCCCGGCGCCGACGTGGCCAGCGGCGTCGGCTACCTCTTCGGCACCAGCCTGTTCGGCGTCGCCGTCAACGACGTGGCCAGCGGCGTCACCGGCCAGTTCAGGACGCGCGGCGTCGTGACCATCGGCAAGACCAGCGCGCTCGCCATCGCGGTCGGCGATCGCGTGTTCTGGGACTCGACGAACAAGGTCGTCAACAAGACGCTGACGGCGCAGCAGTGCGTCGGCATCGCCGTCGAGGCCGCGGGCAACCCGTCGAGCACGGTCAAGATCAAGCTCGGCAGCTACACCGCGGTCGCGGCCTGACGCACACGCGCGCCCATGAGCTTCGCCGCCGCCGAGGCCCGCGCCAACGCCGCCGTCTTCCGGCGCCTGGCCAACGCGCAGGCCGCCTTCGCGCACGCGGGCGGCGGCACGGCGCAGTGCAACGTCGTCTTCGATCCCGCGCGCGCCGATGTCACGGCCGACAGCGGCGTGCTCGTCACCCGCCCCGTGCTGATGATGCAGCCCGACGCCGCGCCCCTGGCCGCCGAGGCCGACACCGTCGTCCTCACCCGGCTCGACGCTGCCGCCACTCCGCTCGGCAGCTACGTGGTGCGCAGCGTCGCTCCGCTGGCCGAAGGCGGCATGCAGCGCCTCGTGCTCGCCCAGGCCTGACACCATCGCGCCATGCTCGCCGCCGGCCAGCTCGTCCACGCCGTCGCCGCGCGCCTGCCCGGCCCGGCCTACACCAGCCGCGCCTGGCCGATCGCCGAGGCCGAGCTGCCCGCGTGGCGCGTCTACGCCGCCGGCGAGAGCATCAACCGCGCCGAACTCGACCCCGACCCCGTCGAAGAGCACGAGCTCGACATCGAGCTACAAGGCCTCGTGAGCGCCACCGACGCGCTCGACGACGCCATCAACGCCCACGCCGCACAGGGCCTCGTCGCGCTCTTCGACGCCACCCCGCCGCCCGACGCCCTCGCGGCCTTTGCGGGCCGCGTCGAGTTCGCTGCCACCAGCATCGACCGCCGCCAGCCCCGCGACGGCCAGGCCAAGGTCGGGCAGGTCATCGTCACCGTCACCGCCACCTTCCGCGTGCGCGCGAGCGACCCCGAAACCATCATCCTCTGAAAGGCCCCACCATGGCCCGCAAGAACGTAAACGGCACCATCGTCGCCATCGGCTCGGCCTTCGGCGCGACCAAGGCCATCTCGGCCATCAGCAACGCCACGGCGGCCGTCTTCACCTTCGAAGCCAGCCACGGCATCGACGTCGGCGACTACTTCCAGCTCGACGCCTGCGGCTGGCCCCAGCTCGCCGGCCGCGTGTTCCGCGCCAGCGCGGTCGCCACCAACGACGTCACCGTCGCCGGCCTCGACACCAGCAGCACCACCCGCTACCCCGCCGGCGCCGGCGCCGGCAGCGCGCGCGAGGTCACCACGTGGACGCCCATCCAGCAGATCAACGCCGACGGCCTCACCGTCGACGGTGGCGAGCGACAGTACCTCGAGGGCCAGTACATCGACAGCGACCTGCAGTTCCGCAGCCCGACGCTCAAGACCGCCGTCAACATCGCGATGGTCGTCGACGACGACCAATCCCTCACGCACTGGACGGCCGTGCGCGCCGCCGAAGACTCGCTCGCCAACTACCCGATCCGCTTCACCTACCCGGGCGGCGGCGGCTTCGCGGTCGGCACTGGCATCTGGTCGGTTTCCGCCGCGCCGGCCATGACGGGCAACAACGTCCAGAAGCGCACCATCAGCGTCGCGCTCGCGTCGGTCTTCAGCGAGTACACGAGCTGATGCCGCCCATGACAGACCATGCCAGCATCCAGCGCCAGGCCGCAGCCGCCCGCGCCTACGAGCAGCCGATCGACGACGCGCCCGGCGTCGTCTTCGAGCTGCGCCTGCCCACGCGGCTCGATGTCAAGATCGCGGCCGTGCGGGCGAACGCCCATGCCGCGGCCGGCGACCCGGCGGCCGGCCTGCTCATCGAGCGCCACCTGCTGCTCGCCGCCATCACCGGCTGGCGCGGCGTGTGCATCGGCCACCTCCTGCCCGGCGCGGCCGACGCCGCGCAACCCTACGAGCACGCGCCCGGCGCCGCCGTCGCCACGCTGCTCGACGCCCAGCCCGACTGGGCCGACATCCTCGGCGCCGGCCTCATCGGCCGCATGGCCGAGCGGCGTGCCGAGCAGGATACAGCCGCAAAAAACTCCGCGGTCTCGTCGCCTGGGAGCGATCCCGCGGCGAGGCAGACGCACTAGCGGACATCGGCCTGGGCGGCGCGGCCATCCCGCGCCCGACCCTCGGCGAGCACGAGCAGCGCGCGCTGCACTGCTGGCGCTGGTGCGGCGGCTGGCGCCCCGACCTGTGGCCCGCCTACGCGGCGGTGCATGACAACGTGCCCGACTGGGCGCTCCTGATCGACCTGCTCGAGGAACTGCGCGATGCCCAAGCCCAATGAAGCGAAGATCGCACTCTCGGCCGAGAACCGCACGGCTGCCGCCTTCGCTGCCGTGCAGGGCCAGCTCGGCGCGCTGGAGGCCCGTGCCCTGAAGGTGAACGGCGCGTTCGGGTTGCTCGCGCGCCTGACGCCGCTCACGGCCGTGCTCGGCGGCGCGGGCTTCGTGGCCATCGCCAAAGCCGCGAACGACGGCGTCGATGCGCTCAACGACCTGGCCGACGCCACGGGCGCCAGCATCGAGAACCTGTCGGCGCTCGAGGACATCGCCGTGCGCACGGGCACCGGCGTAGACACGGCCGGCGATGCCGTCGTCAAGCTGAACAAGGCGCTGCTCGAGGCCAACGACAAGGAGAGCCCAGCCGCCAAGGCGCTGCAGGGTCTGGGCTTGAGCATCAAGGAGCTGCAGGCACTCGACCCGGTCGATGCGCTGCAGAAGCTCGCCGAGGCGCTCGCCGGCTTCGAGGACAACGGCGCCAAGGGCCGCTACACCCTCGCGCTGCTCGGCAGGGGCGTGCGCGAGCTGGCCCCGCTGCTCAACGACCTGGCCGAGGCGGGCAAGCTGCAGGCCACCACCACCACCGAGCAGGCGAAAGAGGCCGAGAAGCTCAACAAGGAGTTCTTCGCGCTCCAGAAGAACACCGTCGACGCCGCGCGCGCGATCACCGGGCCGTTCGTCAAGGCGCTGAACGACCTGATCGAGCAGTTCCGCAACGCGAGCAAGGAAGGCAAGGGCTTCTTCGACAGCGTGAAGGAGATCGCGACGCGCAGCCTCAACGAAACGCGCCTGCGCGAGGTCAACAAGTGGCTCCAGAGTCGCAACATCAGCGAGGCACAGCGCAACGACCTGCTGCGGCAGCAGGCCGAGCTGCAGGCCAAGGTCTACACGCTCGACAGCAAGGCCGGCCCTGGCCGCGGCTTCATCATCCCCGATCTCGTCAAGCCCAGCCTGCCCGAGCTGGGCGGCGACGACAAGAAGACCGTCGCCAAGGTCTCCGAGTACCAGCGCTACGTCGAAACCCTCACCGACGCGATCCTCGCCACGCGCGACCTGTCGGCGGAAGAAAAGCTCGAAACCGAGATCTCGCGAGGCCACCTGAAGGTCACCGCGCAGCAGGCCGAGCACCTGCGCCAGCTCGCGCGCGCTGCAGAGCTGCTGAAGCTGCAATTCGGTGAAGTCACCGACGCGCAGGAAGCTTTCCGCCGCTCCGAACTCGAAGCCAACGAAGCCACCGTCAAGGCCCTGCGCGACGCGCAGGACGATCAGGAGCGCGCGAACCGCGAGCGCCTCGGCTCGCTGCTCTCGCAAACCCCGAAAGCGCAGCTCGACGCCGCGCTGTCCGACATCGAATTCCTCAACAAGGCCTTCGACGCCGGCAAGGTCAGCGCCGAGCAATGGGCCGATGCCGTGCGCCTGGCCACCGGCCGCCTGTCCGACGGCGCGAAGGAGGCGACGGACGACTGGACCGTCTTCGCCGAACAGGCCGCCCGCAACATCCAGGATGCACTGGGCGACACCCTCACCGCCGCGATGCAGGGGGACTTCCAGTCCATCGGCAAGATGTGGGTCCAGCTCATCGACCGAATGGTGGCCGAAGCCCTCGGCGCGCAGCTCGGCAAGGCGCTGTTCGGCGACTTCGGCAAGTCGGGAGACATGGGCGGCTGGGTCGGCGAAGCGGCGAAGTCGATCTTCGGCAGTGGCGGCGGCACAGCTGGTGGTGGCGACTGGGTAGGCGAGATCGCCAAGTGGGCCGGCACCTTCTTCGGCGGCGGCATGGCGACCGGCGGCGACGTGCGCCCGGGCACCACCTATCTCGTCGGCGAGAGCGGCCCCGAGCTGCTCACCATGGGCAGCCAGGGCGGCCGCATCACGCCGAACGACCGCCTCACCGGCGCGGGTGGCGGCAAGACCGTCGTCATCAACCAGACCTTCCATTTCCACGGCCCCGCGCCGTCCCGGCAGGACCGCACGCAGATCATGGCCGAGATCGGCCTGGCCACGCAGCGCGCCCTCGCGCGCAACACCTGACGCCCCCTCCGGCGCACGCGCCATGGCCTTCTTCGAATCCCCGCGCTTCCCCGAGCGCATCTCGCTCGAGGCGCGCGGCGGGCCGGGCTTCGCCACCGACGTGGTCACCGTCGAGTCCGGCCGCGAGAAGCGCAATGCGCGCTGGGCCTACCCGCGCCACCAGTGGGACGTGTCGCACGCCGTGCGCACCGAGGCGCAATACAAGCCCCTGCACGACCACTTCATGAGCGCCAAGGGCCGCGCCAACGGCTTCCGCTTCAAGGACTTCACCGACTACCGCGTGCTCATCACCGAAGGCATCGCGATCGCGCTCACGAGCACGACCTTCCAGCTCGCGAAAAAGTACACCTCGGGCGCGCAGGTACAGAGCCGCCTCATCCGCAAGCCCATCGCCACGGGCTTCGCGATCCTCGTCTCCGGCGTGCCGCCCACGTACACGCTCGACGCGACCACGGGCATCGTCACCATCGCCGCCGCGCCGGCCGCGAGCGCCATCACGTGGAGCGGCGAGTTCGACGTGCCCGTGCGCTACGACACCGACCAGCTCGACGGCCAGATCGTCGGCCGCAACGCCGACGGCCTGCTCTACACCTGGCAGTCGATCCCGCTGATCGAGGACCCCACGGCCTGAGCCATGAGCAAATCCCTCCCCTCCGGCCTCGCCGCCCACTACGCCCAGCCCGCGACCGCGCTGTGCCAGTGCCTCGAGGTCATCCGCACCGACGGCCAGGCCCTGCGCGTCACGAACGCGCAGCGCGATCTCGTCGTCGCGGGCCAAACCTACCGCGCCGAGCCCGGCCTCGACGTGGGCGACGTCGTCGCTACCGCCGGCTTCGCCGTCGACAACCTCACGCTGACCGTCATCCCCGACGACACCGCCGGCGCCTCGCGCGTCACGCGGGCCGACCTGCTTGCCGGCCGCTGGACGGGCGCCACCTTCCGGCTCTTCGAGTGCGCGTGGTCCGACCCGACGCACGGCGTGAACACGCTGCGCACCGGCACCGTCGGCGAGGTGCAGCTCGCGCGCGGCAGCTTCGTCGTCGAGCTGCGCGGCCTGAAGCAGGCGCTGCAGCAGCCCGTGGGCGACATGACGAGCCGCACCTGCCGCGCCCGCCTGGGCGACGCGCGCTGCACCGTCGACCTCGCGCCGTGGACGCACGCCGGCACCGTCTCGGCCAGCGCCGGCGCGCAGCAGTTCACCGCCTCGGCGCTGGCCGAGCCGGCCGACTACTACGTCGAGGGCGAGGTCGCGTTCACGTCGGGCGCGAACGCCGGCCTGTCGCGCAAGGTGAAGGCCTACACCGCCGGCAAGGTGTTCACGCTCGCGCTGCCGCTGCCGGCCGCCATCGCCGTCGGCGACGCCTTCACCGCCGTCGCCGGCTGCCAGAAGCGGCACGACGTGGACTGCCGCGACAAGTTCGCGAACCTGCTGAACTTCCAGGGCGAACCGCACCTGCCCGGCATCGACGCGCTCACGTCGCCGGCCGAGGCCGACGTGTCGGGGGACTGAGCGCCATGCCCACCCGCCCCGCCATCGTCGCCGAGGCCCGCGCCTGGCTCGACACGCCCTGGCAGCACCAGGCGCGCGCGCGGGGCGAGGGCGTGGACTGCGCCGGCCTCGTCATCGGCGTGGCGCGCGCGCTGGCGCTGGTGCCGCCCGACATGGACGTGTCGGCCTACACCCGCGCGCCCGACGGCAGCATGCTCGACGAGTGCGACCGCTGGATGCGCCGCATCGCGCCGGCCGAGGCGCAGCCGGGCGACGTGCTCGTGCTGCGCTTCGGCGGCGCCTCGAGCCCGCCGCAGCACATGGCCGTCGTCGCCGACTACCGGCACGGCGGCCTGTCCATCGTGCACGCGGTCGACCACCCCGACCGGCCGCGCGCCCGCGTCGTCGAGCAGCGGCTCGACCGCGCCACCCGCGCGCGCGTGGCGGCGGCGTATGCGCTGCCGGGCGTCGACGATGACGCCGGCGACGACGGCGATGGCGATGGCAGCGAAGGCGGCGAGGGCGCGGAACCATGACGCAGCTCGTCCTCGGCGCCGCCGGCGCGGCCGTCGGCTACGTGATCGGCGGCCCGACCGGCGCCATGATCGGCTGGACCGTCGGCAGCACCATCGGCAGCGTCATCGCGCAGAAGACGCAGCACGTCGACGGCCCGCGCCTGTCGGACCTGCGCGTCACCGGCAGCGCCTACGGCGCGCCGATCGCCGTCATCGAGGGCCACTACCGCACCGCCGGGCAGATCGTCTGGGCGAGCGACAAGTACGCCATCACCACGACCACGAGCGAAGGCGGCAAGGGCGGCCCGCGCGTCGAGACGACGAACGTCGAGTACCGCGTCGACCTGCTCTACCTCGTTTCGGGCGAGCCCATCGCCGGCATCGCGCGCATCTGGCGCGACGGCAAGCTCGTCTGGAACGCCCGCGCCGACGCGCCCGACGGCACCTGGACGAACTCGGCCGCCGCGCCCGACTGGACCGAGCTCATCGTCTACCCCGGCGACGCGGCACAGCTGCCCGACCCCACGATCGAGGCCGCGCTCGGCGTCGGCAACGTGCCGGCCTACCGCGGCCGCGGCACGGTGATGATCCGCGGGCTGAACCTCGGCTCCAGCGGCGTGCTGCCGAACCTGACGTTCGAGGTCTGCCGCAGCGCCGTGCTCGACAACGCCGGCGCCGACGTGGTGTTGCAGAGCAGCTTCGCCGGCAACGACTCCACGGACGTGTCGGCCTCGGCCATGGGCCCAGCCGCGCTGGCCGGCGGCGCCACGCTGAGCGGCGATGCGCTCCAGATCCCCTACGGCGTCGGCCCGAGTTCGCGCGCCTACTGGTCGGGCGCCGACGGCTCGCCCATGGGCCACGCGGCGAACACGGCGTGGACGCTGGAGGCCATCGTCACGCCGGGCTTGATCAATGACGGCTATCCGTGGACGCTGTTCTCCATCAAGCGGAACGAATCGCTCGGCGGGCCGTTCTTCTCGGTGCTCTGCTACAAGACCTCTGGCGTCTACGGCAAGCTCGCGCTCGCCGCCGACGGCAGCGCATGGGACTACGGCCCGCTGACGCCGCCGTGCTTCACCGGCGGCCGCGTGCACGTCGCCCTCGTCGTGCCGGCCGGTAGCCCCACGGCTGCGCGCATCTACGTGGACGGCGTGCTGCAGCTCACGACGGCGAGCAGCTCGACGATGAACACGAGCTTCATCGACACCCATGTGCTCATCGAGGCCGGCTGGAACAGCAGCGGCGTCTCGGGCGGCACGGTGCACGCCATTCGCAAGACGAACCGTGAGCTCTACACCGGCACCAGCTTCACGCCGCCCACGGACTTCGCCCCGCCCGACCTGCCGTTTCCGATCGTCACGCCGCTCGACGAGCCGCTGGCCGACGTCGTCACCCGCCGCTGCCTGGCCGCCGGCCTCACGGCGGGGCAGATCGACGTGACGGGCCTCGCCGGCCTGTACGTGCGCGGCCTCGCCATCAGCCAGGTGAGCAGCCCGCGCAGCGTGCTGGAAGCGCTTGCCACGGCCTACCAGTTCGACTGCGTCGAGTCCGGCGGCCTGCTGAAGTTCGTGCGCCGCGGCGCCGCGCCGCTGGCCGCGCTGCCCTACGGCAGCATGGGCGCCACGGCGGGCGAGCAGGCCGAAGAGCCGCTGCCACTGCAGTTGCTGAACGACATCGAGGCGCCGGCGCGCATCACGGTGCGCTACCTCGACGCCGACGCCGACTACCAGGACGGCGCGCAGTCCAGCGACCGCCTGCTCGGCCCCAGCCTGCGCGAGGACTCGGTCGAGCTGCCCCTCGTGTTGACCGCGGCCGAGGCCAAGGCCATCGCCGACATCGCCGTCATGGACGTGGCCGCCAGCCAGCGCACCGCCGGCCCGGTGGCGGTGTGCAACGACTACGCGGCCCTGGAGCCGGCCGACGTGCTGCCCCTCACGGACGTCGACGGCACGAGCTACCGCGCGCGGATCCTGTCCATCCGCTCGAGCCACGGCGTGCACGCGCTGAGCACGGTGATCGAGGACGCGAGCATCCTGGCCAGCACCGTCGGCACAACGCCCAGCACCGGCGGCAGCAGCGTCGTCGCGGTGGCGGGCGACACCACGCTCGTGCTGCTCGACATACCGCTGCTGCGCGACGATGACGACGGCCCCGGCTTCTACGCCGCGGTGAAGGGCGCGTCGCCCTGGCCCGGCTGCGCGCTGTACGCGAGCGCCGACAACGTCACCTGGTCGCTCGTCGCCAGCATCGGCGAGGCCACCCAGATCGGCACCTGCACCAGCACGCTCGGCGCGTGGTCCGGCGGCGCGGTGTTCGACGAGAAAAACACCGTCACCGTCGATACCGGCGGGCAGGCGCTGGCGAGCTGGAGCCGAGACGACATCCTCGCCGGCACCGCCACCGGCTACGTCATCGGCGCGGAGCTGATCTACGCCCGCACCGCCACGCTCGTGAGCCCGGGCGTGTACACGCTCTCGGGCCTGCTGCGCGGCCGGCGCGGCACCGAATGGGCGATCGCGGGCCACGGCGCCGGCGAGCGCTTCGTGGCGCTGCCGGTGAACGGCCGCGGCCTGCGCCGCGTGGCGCTCGACAGCGGCGACATCGGCGTCACGCGCTGGTACAAGGCCGTCACCGCCGGCCGCGCGCTCGACACCGCCACCGCCCAGGCCTTCGCCTGCAGCGGCGTCAGCCAGGTGCCGTTCGCGCCGGTGGACTTGCGCAAGGCGGTGGCCGACGCGGCGGTGGCGGTGACGTGGAAGCGCCGCACGCGCCGCGCCACGCGCTTCACCGGCGCCGGCGGCATCTCGGTGCCGCTGGGCGAGACGAGCGAGGCCTACACCGCCACGCTGCGCGACGGGTCGAGCGCGCTGGTGTCGAGCGAGGTCGTGTCGTCGGCCGCGTGGTCGAACGGCGGCGCCGTGGCCACCCGGCATCTCACGCTGCCCACGCGCGACCTGCGCAGCATCGGCGGCGAGCTGGTCGGCCTGCGCGACGACCAGCTCGGCAACGCCGCGAATCCGGTCTACCTGCTGCGCGCCGACCCGGCGACCGGCCTGCCCGTGGAGCAGGGCCCGCAGCTCTGCACGGGCCGCGTGGCGCAGTGGGCGGCGAACGGCGACGACCTCTACGTCGCCTCGAGCGACATCGAGTGGCTGGCCACGCCGGCGTACTACACCGGCGGCCATGTGCGCCGCTATGTGCGCACGGCGCTCGGCACCGTGGCCGCCACCTACACGGCCGCCACGCCGGGCGACCCGGCCGGCATCGCGCACGACGGCACCTACGCCTGGATGACCGAGAGCCAGGGCGACAACCTGCGCAAGCTGAACGGCTCGACGCTGGCCTCGATCGCCACCTACGCGATGGGCGCCGAGCTGGGCCGCCTGCTGCACGACGCGGCCACGCTGTGGATCTGCAGCCCGGGCAGCGACGAGCTGGTGCACTGGGACATCGCCACGACGAGCGACATCCTGCGCATCGCCACCGGCCCGCGGCCCGTCGACCTGGTGCTGACGAGCGCGAACGCCTTCGTGCAGACGACGGCCGGCATCGAGGTCTACGACCGCGGCACCGGCGCGCTCGTGGCCGCGCCGTCGATCGGCACCGTGAGCGGCGGCATGTGCGCCTTCGGCGCCGGCTACGTGGCCGTGGTGGCGTACGACGGCGCGGCGAAGCTCGTGCTGCTCGACGCGGCCACCGGCGCGGTGAACCGCACCTTGCGCCTGGCGCCGCCGTACCTGCACGCCGCGTCGGCCGTCGACGGCACGACGCTCTACCTCACGACTTCGGCCCCGGGCAGCAGCGCGCAGACCGACGGCTACGAGCTGGCCGCGCCAGGCCTGGCCGGCTACACGCTCACCGTCGCGCAGCGCGGTGCGCTGGGCGATGGGTATGCGGCCTCCATCACTCTCTGAGCACGACCATGACGACCTTGCAGCAGCTATCCCCCGCCCAGGCAAGCCCCGAGGTGCCGGTGAACGAGAACACCGAGGCGCTGACGCCCGCCGCGCTCGGCGCCCGCAAGGCCACGACCACGAGCGGCCTGACCTGGGGCTACTACGGCGGCGAGATCCTGGTGAACGGCACGCCCACGGCCATCGCCGACGGCACCGTCACGCTCACGGCGAGCGCGACGAACTACGTGAGCCTGAGCCAGGCCGGCGTGGTGAGCGTGGCCACGACCCGCACCGCCGGCAACGCGCCGCTGTACAGCGTGGTGACGGGCGCGAGCGGCGTCACGAGCTACGTCGACGAGCGCAACCCGAGCGCGCTGGCGCGCCTGTGCTACGGCGCCGCCTCGCGCGCCATGGCCGACGCCAACCAGACGCTCACGCAGGCCGAGGCACTGTGCGAGCGCGTCACGACCACGGGCGCGCTCACGGCGCAGCGCAACCTCGTCGTCCCCCTGGTGCGCCGCAGCTGGACGGTGCGCAACGCCTGCACCGGCGGCTTCGGTGTGCAGGTGATCGGCGCCAGCGGCACCGGCACGGTGGTGGCGAGCGGCAAGGTAGCCATCGTCGAGTGCGACGGCACGAACGTGCTGCGCGTCACGGCGGACGTGTGAGATGACGCGCGACGACCTGCGCTACTGGCTCGGCGAGGTGGCCGCGCACCCCGCCAGCTACGGCTTCGCGGCCGCCGTCGCGCGCTGGATGCTGGGCGATCGCGCCGGCGGCCTGCGCGGCCTGCTCGGCTACCTGACGGCGGCGCTGGTAGTCGCCTGGGGGGGCGCGCTGTATCTGGCGGGCGAGGGCGTCACGCCCGAGCGCGGCGGCTTCTACCTGCTGCTGCTGTGCTTCGTCGCGAAAGACCTGCTGACGGCGCTGGCCGGCCTGGCGGTGCAGTTCCGCGCCGACCCGCTGGGCGTGCTGTGGCGCATCCGCCAGGCGCTGCGCGGCGGCCCGCCGCCCGACGACACCCCGACCGACGGAGGCGCCCGATGACGATGATCGCGCACGAGTACTGGACCGACGGCACCGGCGGCGTCGCGCTCGACGTGCTGGTCACCGCGCTGCTGTGGTTGGCCGCGCTGCTGCAGACCGCCGTGCTGCGCGACCGCAGCATCCGCGAGACGCGCCAGGCCGACGCCTCGCGCTGGCTGGTGACGGCCGGCATCACCGGGCTGGCGGTGCGTTTCACCTGGGTGCTCGTCGAACGCGGCGACCTGGCCGTTGCGCCCTACGGCCTGCTGCCGGTGGCGCTGGTGGCGATCGGCAGCATCGGCCTCGGCCTCGAGCATCTGCGTCGCCCGCACGGCCGGCGCCGCGTCGACGACCTGGCGCCGAACGAATGGCCGCGCGTACACGGGGCAGGGCGGCGGCCATGACCGAGATCGCCCCGCGCCTGTGGTGGAACGGCCGCGCCGGCGTGGCGCGCATCGGCGACGTGCAGCTCACGCTGCGCGCCGCGCCACCGGTGGCGCCCGAGCTGGCCGAGATCGACTACGCGCCGGCGCTGGGCACGGCACTCGTGCGCACCGGCTTCGGCGCGCTGCGCGACATGACACCGGCCGAGATCGAGCACGCCGAGGAGGTCCTGGCGGCGCTGAGCGCGGCGGCGGCGCGGGCGTTCGAAGCTCCGGGAAATGCGCCGCTGGAGGCCGCATCGCCACGTGGGGCATAATGCGCCCCGCCTTCCCGCGACCGAGCCGCAAACCCGCGCCGGGCCTGCGTGCAGGGCGCGGACTTTTAATCCGTTGGTCGCAGGTTCGAGTCCTGCACAACCCACCAGCGGATAAAGGACTAGCGCGGTAGCATCTACTAACTTAGATGCTCGTGGGAATTCACGTGGGAAGTTTGTGGGTTCACGTGGGAATACTCACGACGCTCTGGCGGCCTCACTCGCCAATCCGCACAACGCGATATCAGGTACGGCCAGCGGCTCAGGGACGTTGCGCTTGCGCCAGTCGTCCATCTGCTGGGCCAGTGCTTCGGCCTCCTGCAGCTTCTCGGGCTCGTGCAGGCCGTGCGCCATGGTCGCCCAGTGCCGCACGGCCATCGCAGCCCGTGCGTCCTTCGCGCGCAGCACGAAGATGGGCTCGTCGGGCGCCGCCTTGTTCAAGCAGCTCTTGGGGTCGGTCAGTTCGCGGTGCTTCAACATTTCCTCGGCCAAGTGAGGCCGAACCTTTCGTTCCAGCGGACCCGCGCAGGCCCGGCCGTAGTGCGCATAGGCCCGTGCGCGCGGGCCGCTGAACTCAATCGTTCGGCTTCATGCGGACACTCGCGGCACCGTTCGTGCCAAGAGCCATGCCCACAAAGCGCCGCCGAGCACCTTCGCCACAAACTGCAGCAGCACGATGTGCGGCATCAGCGCCCCAAAGGCCAGCGTCGGGAAGATCAGCGAGTCCACCGCGGCGCCGGCTACGTTCGATCCGTTCGCACGGAACAGCCACGAGCCGCGCAGACGAGCGAAGGTCAGCCAGTCCACGAGCGCCGCAGCAGTGAACGCGGCCGAGCTGGCAACCGCGATCTTCCCGGCCGCGGGGTTGAGTACATAGGTCAGCACGCCGGCCGCCACGATCAGCGCGAGCATCTGCCACGCCTTCAGCCGAACGTGCAGCCAGTCGCGCAGCGCCAGGTCAAGCCCGATCAGCACGAAGGCATTCAAGGGCGAGATTGCCGGCCCGAAGGCGGCAACGCTCAGGTTCGCCAGCGTCATCGCGGCGGCGTAGATCAGGATTGCGATGGTCAGCACAGTTGCTCCTGTAGGGGCCGCTCATTCCATTGAAGCGGCGGGTTTGTCGAATCGATCCTCATGGCAACGCAGTCCGGGCACTTGCCGTAGTCTTTGAAGTTGCGCGCCACGTTCACGCTGTCGGCGCTCGCCAGCGGCCACGGGCCGGACGACTGACCCAGCATGCGCAGTCCGTGCACCCATGGCAGTTGCGCGCCGAAGGTTCTGAACAGCGCGTTGAAAGCCTCGTCCATGCGCCGGCACCATGCATCGCTGCCGATGTCCCAATACTGGGCCGTGCTGCCGAAGCACACGCGCTCCCAGCCATCGCAGAGTTCGAGCAGGTAGTTGATCGGCAGGCCAAGGTGCCACACCGGGAGACCGAGGCTCTTGCGGAACGGCCAGGTCTTCACCATTGCGCGCTGCTCGTCCACCGTGCCGTCAATCACGTCGGGGACCACGGCCCAATGCGGGTGCGCAAGCCTCGGCTCAACCCACGCATAGAAGCCGTCCCGGTCGAACTCCAGGCCGCGCGTCTTCACGCTGAATGCACCGTTGTCCCACATCACCGATTGGCCGATCTGCAGGCACACGTCAGCGTCGCGCGGCTCAAAGTACGAGACGCAGAAGTTGCGTCCCTTCATCGTCATGAGCTGCGCGCGTGGCGTTATCGGTGTTCCGTGGTAATGCTGCATCGCTTCGGGTGAGAGCCGCCGAACTCTTCGTTCGAGCAGACGGCCTAAAGGTTGGTTCTTTGCTTGAGGTTGAGCGGGCCGCTGCTCAACTCAAACGTTGGGCGTCTTGCTGTCATCGAAGCCGTGCTGCACGGCCCGCCAGTCGCCGTGTCTCGCGTCGCGCATGTCCGCCGCTCGGAACTCGGCCGTACGCTGGCGACGAAACCTGCGCGCCGTGTTCACGTCGGCGGTCAAGGTCATGTTGACTTGGCATGCCATGTAGAGCCCGGTGGACTGGCCTTCCTTGGTGAAGTTCTCCACCAGCCATGCGTAGGTCATGAGTAGTCCTCGTCGAAGTTGCACGGCACGGTCCACTGCTTGCCGCAGCGGCTGCACTCCACGATGTCGTGCTCGTCCACCACGCCGCAGCAGTCAACCGTGCGCGGCTCGGGGCAGCGGTGCAGGTGCTTCTGGCAAAGCTCGGGCTTCTCGGCGTCGTGCAGGCTGCACCCGCCCTTGATCCGGCCGCCTTCGTAGCGCTTAAGCGTCGTCATACAGGTCGTGTTTTTGGCAAAGGCTGTCCATGTCCAGCCGAGCGCGTTGCGTCACAAGATCGCGGCCGTCGCGGAACACCAAGCAGCGGTAGCGCTGCCCCGGTCTGATCTTCCACTTGTCGGCCTTCGCGCGCCAGACGGGCTGGTCGCGGATCTCGTTGAGCCAGGTGGTGTAGAGCGCCAGGCTCAAGCCCTCGGGGCCGGGTTGTCCGCGCACGCTTGCGCTGGCGGCCATGGTTGCCGGGCTGATGGAGTGGATTGTTGCTGCCATGGTGGTCCTTAAAGTCGCCAGTCAGGCGCCGGGGGTGGTGAATTGCTGCGTGCTGGGTTGTTGGCCAGGGTGACCATGCCCAATTCCTTGGCCTGGGCCCACTGCCGTAAGGCGTCAGCGCCCTCGGAACAGCCGTTTGACTTGTCCGGGTCGTCGACATAGCGCGAGTCGATGCGGCTGAACCGCTTTTTGTATCCGTCCAGGCGATCAATACCCTGCTTGCACCGGATCTCGTCGATGTAGGCGCCCTTCAAATGCTTGCGCACCAGCTGCACACCGGCGATCAGCTGCGTGATGACCGGAACGATGACCGTGTTCTGCAATCCCAGGCCGATCAACTGCTCCTGGGTCGACCGGTTGGTGTCACTGAGCTTGCGATGGGCGGCGTCATGGGGCAGGAAATGCTTGTTGAACAGGTAGCCGCGCTTCGTGAGCTCCATGACGTAGTGCTTGAGGTTCTCGTTGTGGCCCTCGTAGTAGTCGATGAATCGGTCCTCGCCGCGCAGTTCCTGGTGGAACCAGATGGCGCAGCCGTCACGGTTGCCGATGTCCCAGAACGTGTCGACCGGCAGATCCAGGCCCAGAACATCGCGGATCCCGCCGCGCTTGCGCAAAAGCGCCATGTCCTTGGAGTAGTAGTAGCCGTCTCCCGACACCTGGAAGGCCTCGTCGACCGTGCCCGGGTACTCCTGCCACATCTTTTCGTCGCTGCCGTTGAACGTCGAATCCCGCGTTCGGCAGTACCAGGCGCGCTGGCCCAGGTCAAACTTGTTGTCCGTCAGCAGTTCCAGCTTCTCGAAATACTGGCCATCGGCGTCCGTGACATGCACATCGGCCGGATCGATGCGGTACTCCGGGGCCATCCACCAG
>ERZ650308.269-NODE-269-length-27832-cov-4.664183_pt1 | contig 27832 bp, 39 predicted proteins | sample MGYA00376244_ERZ650308 | MGnify/ENA primary metagenome ERZ650308 (study PRJEB26733, sample SAMN07839295) | wastewater metagenome | biome: small river; feature: stream; material: water | place: USA: North Carolina | collected 2016-04-26 ... | reverse complement strand
CTTGGTGGAGCAACACCTGCAGATGACGTAACCGTCACAATCGAAGCTGTAACTGATATTACAGATTTCGCTGCATTAGATTTAACCAAATCTATTAACAAGTTGAACGAAGGATTCTACAGTTTAGCAGATGGATCAGAAGGCCAAATCATGTACTTGGTTCCTCGCAGTGGCATTAACAATGCAGGTAACGTACAAGTGATAGTAGCAAATGCTCGCAACAGCAGCGGTAACGGTACAAACTGGTTACTATTTCCATTGGCACAAAACAACAGCAGTATCTGCACACTAATCTTCACTGATGGTGCATGGGAACAAACCGGCGGATTCTGGGATTAAAGGATAAACAAAATGGCACAATACAACATCACAGCAACATCTGCTAAAAAAGAAATGACAGTTAGTAACACTGACTCTAAATTCGCAAGCCCAGCAGAATTTGAAACACATGAGCTTGCACAAGCTCAAGCAGACAAATACGCAAACCATCTGAACCATGATGACCACGAAGGCGCATGGGATTGGGAAGGTCAAGCCTCAGAGGCTTAACTACCAAATAATTTGAGTTTGCCTTGCATATAGTATAAAATACTATATGATTAAAGTTTTTGACTCAGCAATCGACGATACGACAGCCATTGAATTATGGAACAAGTATCGTCGATTTCGTTTTAGCTACTATTGGGCAGGTAATGTTAAGTCTTCATTGAACCACTGGCATCATGGCATCGCAGATGGTGGACTCAATGGGGTAGATGATGTTTCGCATAAGTTTTATAATAAGCCAGGATATGAATTAGAGTCCCGTGTATGGGATGTTATTAAGAGTAACATCATTACAGAGCCTTGCAAGCTACTCCGTTGCTATGTAAACGCATACACTTTTGGCACAGAAGGCGCAATGCACACTGACAGCAATAGGGAAGGTGAATACACAGTCATGCTCTATCTCAATCGAGAATGGCAAATGAACTGGGCTGGCGAAACTGTTATACTTGACGCAGAAGGTAAAGATATCCAGCAGTCTGTGATACCGAGATTTAGGCGCATTGTGAAATTCCCGTGCAATCAATTACATGCAGCCAGACCTGTTAGCAAGACTTGCAATGAGCTTAGAGAAGTGTTAGTATATAAGATACGTTTAGATTCTGCGCCAGATATCATTGAAGAAAAATACACAGCCTTGCTTAATCAAATTGGTGCAGATAAAACACAGCACTCTAAAGGCACGCTAAAAAGCCATTTAATGGGCACATATCAAATACTGCAAAACAAAAAGCAAAACATTGATGTATGCCTAGCAGGACTGTTCCACAGTGTATATGGCACCAGTATCTTTACATACTCAAGTACGTCCGATAGAGATGCAGTAAGGGCAGTGATTGGGGAAACTGCTGAACGCCTTGTGTGGCTGTTTTGTAACCTAGATCGCCCTGCATGTTGGTCAGTGCAAGGCAATGTCTTGCCCACAAAAGATGGCAGCACTATTACTGTCACTGACCTAGAACGAGAACAGTTGGCGCAAATAGAAGCAGCTAACTTAGAAGATCAACGATAATGCTCAACACTATTCAAGACGCAGTGCGTCAAATACTCCCGGCTAAAAAGAAAACCAGCTCCAACGGCTGGATCAGTTTCAACGGTGTGTGCTGCACCCACAACGGTGAAAGCGCAGACACACGCGGCAGAGGCGGGCTTGTAATGAACGCAGATGGTGGTACCAGCTATCACTGTTTTAACTGCGGGTTCAAAGCCAATTACACACCGGGTCGTCACTTAAACTATAAATTCCGTAAGTTACTAAGCTGGCTTGGTGCTAGCGACAACGAAGTAAAGCGGTTGGTCATTGATGCACTCCGTGTCAAAGAGTTAGTTGCACCTGAAACTATTAAGGAAGAGCGAGAAGAAGTAACATTTAAGGCAAGGCCCTTGCCCGAAGATGCAGTCAGCTTCAGTCAGTGGAAAACGTTCCTAACGTTACAAGATGAAGACGAACCAGTGCATCCACAGTTTGTTGCGGCATTTAATTACATATACGAACGCAAGATTGATTGGGAACGGTATGAGTTCTACACTACAGAAAACGAAGCATACAATTTGCACAAGCGTGTGATTGTACCCTTCAAATGGAAAGGCGAAACAATTGGATACACCGCAAGAACATGGGACGACACAGTTAAGCCCAAATACCACAACCACCATGAGCCTAATTTTGTCTTTAATATGGATGAGCAGTTGGCTACTAGCAAGTTTGTTCTTGTCATGGAGGGTCCGTTTGATGCGATGGCTGTTGACGGTGTTGCTATACTGGGCTCCGAATGTAATGAGACTCAAGCAGACATTATCGAATCTCTTGGACGTGAAGTTATCGTAGTCCCGGACTTTGACATTAAGGAAGTTAACGGCAAGCGAGTATGGGCAGGAGAAAAGTTGATCGACCAGGCCATTGAATACGGGTGGAGTGTGAGCTTTCCTGTTTGGCAAGAACTGATCAAAGACACAGCCAAGGCAGTTGAAACTTACGGCAAGCTGTTTACTATGAAGAGCATTTTACAAGGCAAGCAAACGAGCAGATTAAAGATTGAGCTTATGAAGCGCCGCATATATAATAGCTAACAGGAAAATTACATGGCAACAAAAGAATACAGTACCGACTTACAAAAGCTATTTTTAGAAATGATGTTACAAGACGCACAAAGTTACGTGCGTGTGGCTAACATTTATAATCCCGAAAACTTCGATCGCAGCATTAGAGCAGCAGCAGAATTTATCAAAACACACAGCAATGACTTTAAAACATTGCCAGGCTATGACCAAATCAAAGCAGTTACAGGCGTAGAACTCAAAGCCATCCCTGACGTGGGAGAAGGACATACTGAGTGGTTCCTCAATGAGTTTGAAAACTTTACTAAGCGACAAGAATTGGAACGTGCTATTCTTAAAGCAGCAGACATGCTGGAAGCAGGAGACTTTGATCCAGTAGAGAAACTGATCAAGGATGCAGTGCAGATCAGTTTGCAGAAAGACATGGGCACAGATTACTTTGCTGACCCAGCAGGACGTATTAACAAATATTATAACAGCGGTGGACAAGTAAGCACAGGATGGCCACAACTTGATAGATTGCTATACGGCGGATTCTCTCGTGGTGAATTGAATATCTTTGCAGGCGGATCTGGTTCAGGTAAGTCGTTGGTTATGATGAATATTGCACTCAGCTGGTTGCAAGCAGGCCTAAGTGGCGTGTATGTTACACTGGAATTGAGCGAAGAACTTACAAGTTTACGTACTGATGCTATGTTAACTGGCATGGGCACTAAGGATATTCGCAAGGACATTGACACTACTACGCTTAAAGTCAAGCTAGTTAGCAAGAAGTCTGGTCAGTATCGTATTAAGGCATTGCCTGCACAGAGCAACGTTAACGACATTCGCGCTTACCTAAAGGAAGTGCAGCTACAAACTGGTATCAAAGTTGACTTTGTGATGGTTGACTATTTGGACTTGGTTATGCCCGTGTCGGTTAAAGTTAACCCTAACGACCAGTTTATTAAGGACAAGTATGTAGCTGAAGAGTTACGTAACTTGGCTAAGGAACTGGGTATCTTGCTAGTTACCGCATCGCAGTTGAACCGTAGTGCAGTTGAAGAAGTTGAGTTTGACCATAGTCACATTGCTGGTGGTATCTCTAAGATTAACACAGCCGATAACGTGTTTGGTATCTTTACTAGTCGTGCTATGAAAGAACGTGGCAAATATCAAATTCAGTGTATGAAGTCTCGCTCTAGTACTGGCGTTGGGCAGAAGATCGATCTCGAGTACAACATCGAAACCATGCGTATCACAGATCCCGGCATTGATGAAAGCAGTGGCAATGGTGGTCCACCTAGACTTGCTGGCATTATGAATCAGATCAAGAACAAGCCAGCGGCGTCTGATGATGAAGGGCCGTCGTCATTTGAACGTGCGACAGGAACCCCTGCATGGGAACAAGGGCCTAAAGTAACTGGCGAAGTCCAGAGCAACAAGCTAAAACAGATGTTAGCCGGACTTAAAAGCAATAAAGAATGATTGATTTTGCGTTAGTTAATGCCAACCAGTCTAGTCTTAAAGATAGTTTGGCATCTAGACTAGAGGTAGGGGTTGATTGGGCATATAGATTAACTAATGTGTTTTCACCTGAGTTTGTTTCAAAAGCCTTGGCGGAATTTGAAACAAATACTCAGTGGAACCGCATTGACTTACAAAAGCATTTTGATCGCCGGCTAATACTGTGGAAATCTGATTCAGTAATTGAAGAAGCCCACATGATATTTGAATCGTGCGAGTCTGAAATGAGCAAACTGTTTAACAAGCCCCTGAAGTTTTCAAGCGTGAACTTTTGGCAAGACGGCCCAACCTACACAATACGCCCACATGCAGATACTACCACAGGCAAAATAGCTGCATCAATACAAGTCTATGTTGGGGAATCTGGGCCACTAAGTGGTACTGAATTATACAAGGATGGTCAGGTATTTTACAGATTTCCGTGGCAAGAAAATACCGGTTACGTAATGAATACTGTTCCCGAAAGTATACACGGGATGGGAAATCCTGGATACACTCGACACAGCATCTATGCGATTTACAAGTAATCAAATCATCAACTAAATATACTAAATTGGAGCAAATCTTGCAAAAACGTACTCGTAGTATCCTAGACGAACTTGCTAGTATCGGCGCACAAAAGGACAAAGAAAGCCTTATTGAAAGCCGTGCTAATAATGTGATCGCTAGTGCTATCAATTTAGTAAACTATATCAAGGAAAATTATGATGCTGATACATCTGCCGAACTTGAGCGTAGGCTTCTAAACAGTATCCGTTCGCAAGATCCACAAAAATTCACACGTGGTGTACGGAGACTAAGAAACAATGAGAATTAACAGCATCCTATCGGAAAATGTAAGAGCAAAGCAACGATTAATCGAAGATCCAAATTACAAGAAATTGTATAATCTTGGTCGCTTGCTTAAAGAAGCAGACCTAACACAAGATCAAGTTAAACAAGCATTTCAGCGTGTAGCTGATGGCGCAGCAGCAGGTGCAAACACAGAATTCTCTACAGACGACCAAGCAAGCAACCGTACCCTATTAGGTAAAGGCGTTGACGTTGCTGGTAAAGTATCTTCTGCATTTAAAGACGTTGGTAACTGGATTGGTAATTCCGGACCAGTTGCTGGTTTAGATGCAATGATCGACCAAGCGCAAAAAGAAATTATGTCAGCAGCTGGTGGCGACGCAGGCAAAGTACAACAGGCGCTTGATTGGTACCGTGAATTAAGTAAAGTACCAGGCATGGCTCTTGCTATTAAAGCAATCGTAGTTGGTCTTGCAGGTTTAGCAGGTTCAGGCCTTGGTCCGGTTGGTATTGCAGCAGGATTGACATTTGCTAACAAAATGTTACAAGGTAACAAATTCTCTAGCGCAGTCGGTAGCGCATTAGCAACAGGCGGAACTGTAGCAGCTATGCACGTGGCAAAAGACTTATTAGCCGATTCACCGGATGCAGCAACCACAGAGCCAGAAGCAGGCCAAGATTTACAATTACCCGACGCTGATGCAGCAATGAACGCACAAGCAGACGTAGATGCAGCACAGCAATGGCTTGATGCAGATGAAGCAGGTAAAACTGCAATCGAACAATCTACTGGAATGCCAGCGGCGCAGCTACAAGATATTGCAGTTGGTAATAACTTACAGCCAACTGGCGCTGGCAGTGTGGACATGGGCGCCACTGATGCAGGCGAAGTGATTCAACACACCGTGACTCAAGGAGAGACACTAAGCCAAATTGCTAAAGCCAACGGTGTGTCAGTAGAAGAATTACAAGCTGCTAACCCAGAGATCACCGATGTGCACAAGATCGCAGTGGGACAAAATATCAATATCCCGGCAGAGACTGGTAGTAATGTTTATGCCAATGGCGTCGGCGCAGGCGGCCCAACTGCATCTAGCACAATGCCGCAAGCTCAAGCAGACGAACTAAGTGGTCGCGCATCTAACATAAGCGCAGCACAGCAAGCCGCAGCACCAGTTGCAGAGCCAGCAGCCGCGCCAGTTGCAGAACCGTCTACAGATTTTGCACAGCAAGCTCGCAACCAAGTTGACTTAAACAAGATGGTGCAGGACAAAGTAGACACAGATTACGCAAATCAACAAGGTACCCAAGGAAACTATGTACCAACTGGCAACGCCTACGTTGACCGCTTAAACAAAGCCGCAGCAAACGGTATCCGCTTGCGTGAAAGCTATATCGATCGTGACATGACTATCCGTATGTGGGTCTTGCGCGAAGGCATGGGCAAACCACGTGGTGGCGTACAGATTACAGAATCTGGACGTAAAGCTATTTTCCGTGCAATCGCTAAAGCAAGTTTAAACGAAGGTGCATTGGATAAGCTAAAGTCGTTTAACCATCAAGCTGGCGCAGCAATCGGTAAAGCAACAGCACCATTAAAACGTATTGCCGCGGCGGGCGCAGACGCAGCAACTAACAATATCACTTACGATAAGCTAGACATGAACTGGCGCCGTGGTGCAAAGTTATCAGGTGCCCCAACAGTAAACAGCGAAGACCTAGTTAAGTTCCTAAAAGACCAAGGTGTCAAAGATAATTTAATTAACAGTGTATTTGCTGACATGAATATCCCGCTTGACAAATCATCACAAGCTGCAAACGCCACAAAGGGCGGATTCTTATCTAGTCTTCTAAAAGGTGCAGGCGCACAGCAAGCAGGTCAAGCAGTTGACTCTTACAGTGCAGCAAGTACCGGCGGAGCAAAGGCACCACCTGCAGACGCATCCAAGACCGCAGGGGCAGCAATGAACAACTTACGTTCGCAATATGCCGCAGCACAACAACCAGCAGCCACACCTGCTCTAGCAGCAACAGCGCAAGCTACACCCGCTCCTACTGCAACGGCAGCAAAGCCAACTCCGGTTACTGGATCAACTGGATTTGATTATGCAGCAGCAGCTAAGATGGCCGGGATCAAGCCAGCAGCTCCTAAAGCAGCACCAAACTTTGGTCAGCAAATGGGCGGATATGGTAAGACTACAACTACTGTAAACACAACTCCCACAGTAGCTAAGCCGGCAGCACCAGCACAGCCAAAGCAACCTAAAGTTGTATCAGGAGGTGCTACTCCAGCTGAAGTGGACGCTTACAACAAGAAAGTGCAAGCCGCAGCAGCAGCACAACCAGCAATGGCTGAAAGCAAAATTGACATCGCCGAAACACTATGGCGCAAAATGAAGAGAATCAAATGATGTATTTGTACGAAGGTGGAAATATTTTTGGGGATGGCGACATTCCTAAAGAAGCAGTACAGGGAATCATTGCCCATGTACAGGCAGATTTACCAACTGGACTAAAAGCCATTGCTGACATCGGCTCAGCAGGATTTAAAGTATCAGCAGGTGACATGGACTTGTTTTTAGATGCAGAGACTGTAATGAAGAAGTTCGGCTCAGCAGATGAGAAGGCAGCTAAAGTAGCTCTAGCAGAGTTTATGATGGCCAAAGGTTACAAGGCCAAGATCTCAGGTCGCAACGTGCATATTGAAGTGCCTTACAAAACTGAAGCAGGCAATCGCGCAGCGCAAGTTGACTTAATGGTCATACCAGATGCTACCCGTGTAGCAGATTGGCACCAGCATGGTCCACGCGGCAGTTACGAAGATCCCAAGTTTAAAGCAGCACAAATCTTTATTTTGTTAAACAGCATCGGCAAGCACTTGGGTCTCAAAGTAGATGCGTTTGCAGGCAATGTATTACGTAGAGACAACAACGAAGTGGTAGCAAACAATAGAGATGCAGCCGCAAAAGTTTTGCTTAACCCTAAAGCAAAAGCAGCAGATTTAAATAGTGTAGGCACTATCATGGCCGCACTAAAGAACGATCCAGACCGCGAAGGTAAACTAGCACAAGCTAGACAGGACCAAGCTAAGGGATTGTTAACATTACCCGAAGACGTTGCTCCTGGTACAGCAACGTGGTTTAGAAACATATCAAGCCAATTATGAAAATTTTTGAAATTCTAAGAGAAGGTGGGTGGGACACTACCTTAACACAAAACACAGTTCTACATCCTAGAATTGTCGCTCCTGCATTGGCGGTAGTTGACAAGTTTGTTATGGACTTTAACCGCTGGTTAGAGCCTAAGGGATTGGGTCCTGTACGCAGAGGTCGCCCTACAGGTAGCAGCGCACATCACGAAGCTGACACAGCGGAACAACCAGACAAAGTCTACGGAGACATTGACTTACAAATGATTGGCCCCGAGTTTGAAGGTGCAACGTTTGCACAGTTTACAGGCAACTGGAACAAACTAGCAGATCAGTTTGTTAAAGAAGGCCATGCTCCTTATGTGGACACAAGCGAAAGCAAACCTGGTCACCCCATTTTCCAAATTGGCGCAAACGATTACGTACAGATTGACTTTATGTGGCATCCTGAGCGTTTAGAGCAATGGGGTGCAGCCCGTGTTACTCCCGAGCGTGGCGTTAAGGGCTTGCTAACCGGCAACATGTTTAGTGTGCTAGGCGAGCTATTGGACATTAGTATTCAACATGCAGGTGTACAGCTAAAGGTTATTGACAATCAGCACGTTCCATTTAGTAAACAAAAGGGCACACAAGTTGTTACTATCACAACTAATCCTAGCACCTACATCCTAGATCTGTTTAACTACGAAGCCAAGCAACAAGGGGTGCAGCCACGTATTGATCCTTTGTTAAAGCAGTTTCCGGGCAACGACTTAAATGATGTTAAAATTGCTAAACTAGTGAACGGCGTTAAAGGCTTTGCACGTAGCGCAGAAGCAAGTGGTATGATGGGCCAAGGTGATTTTGCCAACTTCTCAAATGCACAGGATTTTATACAGCAGTTCTGGCAACGTTACGAAGAAAAAGCCATGATTGACATTGCTGGCAAGAAGCGTGACAAGGCACAAACACCAGACGCTATTGCTAGAGCAGAACAAGACAGACAAAAGATCCAACAGGGTCTCGACATGGTTAGAGGACTATTCGCATAATGAAATTCAGCTTTATTAACATGCTGACTGAAGCAGCAGATCCACGTATTCCCCACCCAGAGGATGCTATCTTTGGACCCAATGGTAGTGCAGATGCTGCACAAGCTCTTGCGGGACTTAGAGGTGCTATTGCCCAAGCTGGTAATATGAGTATTAAATGGGACGGTGGTATTGCATTGTGGTTTGGTCGTAACGAACAAGGGCAGTTAGTAGTAACTGACAAGTACATGCCAGACAAAGGTGTGCTAGCAACTAGCCCCGAGCAATGGCGTGAATATGATTTACAAAAGAAGTCGGGAACAACTCGTGACGACTTGTATGCAAAGCTAGCGCAAATGTGGCCTGCATTGGATAAGGCAGTAGTTGGTCCGGGATGGTTCTTTGGCGACCTAATGTACAGCGAGCCATTGACTCCTATCCATGGACGCTTTGTGTTTAAGGGTCCAACCGTTGAGTACCGTGTTCCTATTGAAAGTGAACTAGGACATTTAATTAACAGATCTATTGCAGGCATTGTTGTACACGTACAGTCAGATTCTCCCGGTGGTACAAAAACGCCTTGGAACGGCAACGGTTTGCGTAATATTCCGGGCGGTGTGGCTATTATTAACCCTACTTTAGGCATTAAATTTAGCCTTAAAGAGCCTGTACAGCTTTCCAAAGCAGCAGATGCAGCAATTAAAAAGTGGGGCCCAACTGTAGACCAATTCCTTGCTACACAGTCTGGAACAGCAAAAGCTCTGCTACAGCAATTCTTTAACAAGCGTATTACTAACCAGCCCGAAGGCAGGGATCTTGTTGAGTTCTTAAAAGCAAAAGCTAGCGGAAAGCAGTTTCAAATCCTAGTAGGCGATCAGGAAACTCCCGGTGCATTGTATGCACAAAATGCAGAAGGCGGCCTAGATGAAAGTCCAGGATACACAGGGCTTAAAGCAATATGGAACGCAATCTATGCGTTTAAAGTCAACCTAAGTCAACAGCTTGAAGCTCAAGTTAAGGGACTAGAACAGTTTAGCGGTGGCCAACCCGGTGGCGAAGGATTTGTATTTCCGAGCCCAAATGGCCTGGTTAAAATTGTAAATCGTGGGCAGTTCGGCGCAGCGCATTTTAACAAGTAAATAGCCAGTCTTTTTCTCAAAGAGATAAATATTTACATGAGGCGTATAGCCCATTCATTAAAGGAAATTTAAAATGGCATTAGGACAAGTAAAAGTAAACGGCAAAGCAGCCGCAGGTGCATTCCAAGGTTACCAACCATTGGTTATTAAAATCGCTGACAGCCAAAGCGGCTTCACAGCAACAACTGGCGGTACAAGCCAATCTGTACCATTGGTTGAAGGTGGTTACGACCAAGGTATCCGTGCAGTAGAAACATTGGGTTCTATCGTATGGGCTGGTGCTCAAACTAACGCATCTTTGTGCGTTATCGTTGACGGTGCTACATTTAACGCTGGTGCAGGTCAAACTACATCTGGCGCTTACGGTGCATTGAAAGACGCTGTTGCTTCTGCAACTGGTATGGGCGTTGGTAACTTGACAGTTACTACATCTAGCGTATTGAACGGCGCTGGTACATTCACATTCGCTTAATATTTTAAGCAGTGAAAACAAAAAGGCTCTTAGGAGCCTTTTTTAATGGCTAACTAAATATAGTATATTGGAGATATAACATGGCCTCAGGCGCATTAAAAGTAAACGGCGATGCAACCGCAGTAGTTGCAACAGACATTGATGGTAACACAGACGGCTCAGCCCGCACTGCCACTGGCATCATTGCACCAGGTATGAGTGGTCGCATCACTGCATATAAGATCACAGGTGTTGGCGGATATGCTGCAAGCAACTTAACTCTTGAAAGCGGCATTAACCGCACAACAGGTAACGTTGGTTTAGTATCGCAGATGCTTGGAGTCATTCAACAACGTAACACAGTTGTGGCATACCAAGTGGAAAGCGGTAGCAATCAACTAAGTGCATTAGTAGAACACAGTGCATGGACTGACGCAGAATTGCAAGCATACATTCGTGCAAACATTACACAACTTGGTGTATACGGTAACAGCACAGTGTCTAGCGTATCAGTTGCTAGTACAGGCGGCTTGAAGTTAGCATAAGAGTTAACACTCGACAACAGAGGCAGTTTTATACTGCCTTTTTTGTTGGACATAAATATCTACATGAACCGAGAACTACAGTTTTATACAGGATACACACTAGTGGACATTACTGCCACTGGTGTAACCCGCTATAGACCTGAGCAAGAGTTTGAAAGAAATCAGCAACGTAACTGGGAAACGGTATTGCAGACAATGGGTCTTAGAACCCAGCCTCTCATGATCAACGGACCGATATGCACAGAAAGTAATCTAGCAGATGGTTGGAACTTTGGAGAATATTACCAAGGACGACATAAAATCTGGGTTTGGACCTTTGCAATCGAGCACCAAGACGTTTTCCTAGTAGGAAATAATCCACAAGGTGGCTTAGAAACTGACTTTGAACAAATTCCTGTCGTAACCGGATTGGCAGAAACAGCTCGTTTTATGTTGCCTATCTTTTATCCGCATGGCGCGATAAAAAATGTGTACTTTAAAAACCTGGCAATAGACTTAAATAATATTTAATGCTACGGCACACTCAGGCACTCTTTTATGGCACACACTTTGGCACACTCAACAGCATTGTTATCTGAATAACAAATAAGGAATATCGCAATGGCGACGGAAATTGAAAAAGAGAATCTTGAAGCGCACGTAGAGTTATGTGCTGAAAGGTATAAGAATTTGGACACTAAGCTAAACAGTCTTGATGAAAGAATGAGTCGCGTTGAGGATTTAATTGTGAGTATTAAAGAATCGCTTGCCGCTGCTCCTGATGCATCAAACAAAACAATTATCACTATTGGTACAGCAATCATCGGCGTGTTGATCTCCGGTTTTGTTGTTGTGCTAGTCAACTTTGTCAACAAATGAAAATTGTTGAACTATTAAATCACATTAGATTGTCCATCACAAACGAAGAAGCGGATGTGTTGGGAAAATTTAATGAACACGAAATAATTAAACGGGCCGACCTGAACGAGCGCGAAATTCACATTGCAAATCAATTAGTCAACAAAGATGTATTGTTGAGAAAGAATCAAGATGGCCAAATCACGTACAAGAAAAAATCCCATAACTAATGGGCAAGTAGTCGAGGCAATGGTAGCAGTAGATTTAGCTGCACAATATGTCAAAACCTGGACTAAAAATGAAACTCAAAAACTAATAAAAAGCGAACCCTTGATCATCCCCACTAAGGACGGATGGCAAGTTGGTAAGCACTCTATAAAACAGTCAGCAGGTGTCTGGCAACTATTCAACGACTTCGCGGAGTTGATGGCCACATTTACTTGCAAACAATCCGCTGTGACGTACTCGTTACTATATCAAACTGGCCGCTTGAAGCAAGCACAGAATTTATACCGAAACGATACGACACTAAGTAAGTTAACACAGGATAAAATCTATTACGTCCACAACAGAAATCGGGCAATCAAGCGCGATGACATGTTTACAGTTGACGTATTAGATGCTAGAATAACAGATAATAGTATCATGTTAGATCTAGCTAAAATAGATCTTGAAAAAACTTTAAATCAGGCTAAATATCTAAAAGGTATCTGGGAATAACCACTATGAGATTAAACGAAATGGGCGCTAAGCCAACCGCAAAACAAATGAACAAAGTCATGGAAAGCCGCTTTGGTTTCCAAGTTGACTATGCAAACTTAACCTTCAAGAAGGCTTACAAGATGGCAAATGCTATCAGCGAAAGCCTAAACAAGATTAAGAGCACACACGGCGTTCACACTGCTGAAAAGAATCCATCTTACATGGAAATGCTTATGGTACGTGAGAGCCTACACAGCTGGATGCGTGACAACAAACAACAGTTGATCAACGAAAGCGAAATGGCCAAGAGTGAAGCTATCTTAGCTGCAAAAGACATGGTCGATAGCATCCAAGACATGCTAGAAAAGATCAGCAAGATGCAGAACGAACAGTTGCCTGCATTGTTAGACACAATCCGTGACCAAATTGGCATTGAAAAAGCTGACGGCTTTAAGAGCGCAGTTAGCCCATTGCTAGGCAATTTGGCACAAACACTACAACAAGGTCGCGAAACTGCTGACTCAGCAGCACGTGGCTTAGCCGGCGAAGACATGGGCCAAGATATGGGCATGGGTGGCGCAGACTTAGGCCCAAGCATGGGCGGCGGTCTTGACGGTGAAATGAGTGACATGGACCAAGGCGCAGACTTTGGTGCCAGCGATGCAGCAACTGGCGGTACAGCCGACTTAGGCAGAGAAGTACGCTAATGCGATTCGCAGAAATTATTGTTGAAGACAGCGGCATAGGCGCAATGATCGAAGACGAGGCAGAAACTCGTGGAGATAGCGTCTTAGCCACAGCTCTTGAAGAATTACGTAATCGTGCTCACGGGCATTCAGTCCCTAAAGTTCGTGTCGACAGCTTAGTTAATCTAGTTAAGCGTTTGCCAGGTGGTGAATCGTTTAACGCAGATGCACTAGAGTCTGCACGTAAGAGCAACGACACAATCAAAAACTTAATCACAGATATTAAAGACGATGAAAACGGCGTTAAGTACGTTTACTTGGCTACATTCAGTGATGACGGTTTCGGTGATGAATCAACTCCTGGTGCAGAAGACGGAGCACAAACTGCTCCTGAGAAAACTGTTAGCAGTATGGCTAACAGAGCACTAGGAAATCGTGGCTAAATCTGTTATAGTTGTCCATAAAGGACTTATATGGCATATTCAGACAAGGTAATTGATCACTATGAGAACCCACGTAATGTGGGTTCATTTGCGAGTGAGGACAGCGATGTTGGCACTGGTATGGTTGGCGCACCCGCTTGCGGTGACGTAATGAAATTACAAATAAAGGTAGACTCGAATGGAATTATCACCGATGCACGTTTTAAGACTTATGGTTGCGGGAGTGCTATTGCAAGCAGCTCATTGGTTACTGAGTGGGTTAAAGGAAAAAGTCTGTCCGAAGCAGCAAGCATCACAAACAGTGAGATCGCAGGCGAGCTAGCTCTACCACCAGTTAAAATCCATTGTAGCATCTTAGCTGAGGATGCAATCAAAGCAGCAATTGAAAATTATCGAGCAAAGAATGATTCTAGTTTACAGTGATAGTCAGATTATTGACTTAGAGTGGCTTCCAAAAATACAGTTCAACCGCCCATACACAATTTGTCACAGCATTGATGAATACGAAGCAGCACAAGTTGACACCAAAATAGCATTTACAACACACCGATTACACTGTGACTTTGACACAGCCTACATCGGATTCGAAGATAAAATAAACCGTTTAAGTTATATTAGTGATTTGGTTTTCACATTTGAAAGCGAATTGCACAACTTCCATTGGCAAATTTGGGAAAAGTGTCATCATGACAATGTTTACTGGATGCTGCCTGGCGCAGTAAACGACAGGGAAGATATCAACAGTCACATCTTGTGTTGGGGCGACTGGTTTAAAACAACCGCAAACATCTACAAAGCATTGCCTGACAAAGTAATGCACATCAATCATTCAGCTACCAAGCCCAAATACTTTGATGCTCTACTAGGCAGTCCTAAGCCACATAGAGACTTTGTGTTTAAGGCAGTCAACGACAACCAGTTAAATGACAAAGTTGTAATGACTTACGGCGGCGACTGGAAAGAAGGCGAGTTCTACGCCAAGGACTACTTTATTTGGGAAGAAGGTACTACACCCATTGGGCAAACCATTGGTACTGCTGACTGGGCAGACTACTGTGGTCAGCGTGTACACCTAAGTCAGATTATTCCTATCAAGACTTTCAACGAAACAGCCTACAGTATCATTGCAGAAACTGACTTTGATAATACGCTGAGTTGCTTTACAGAGAAAACTGCCAAGCCAATGATTGCCCGCAGATTGTTTATTGCCTTCACAGGTTACAAGTTTATGCACAATCTACGTGCATTGGGCTTTAAAACATTTGATGGAGTAATTGACGAGTCTTATGATTTGATTAAAGACGATAACGAGCGTTATACTGCCGCATTTGAGCAGGTTAAGTGGCTTTGTGAGCAAGATCAAGATGTTATCTATGCCAAGATCAAGCCTATCGTTGAACATAACTTTCAACTGTTAATGACACGGGATTGGACAGAATGGCCAGCGTCCCGTATCACTCAAGTAATTAACTCAACAATCGTTGGTTAACAATTCCGGCCCACGCAGCATGTGCAGCAGGGCCTGGATGAAACTTGTCATCCATAAAACTTCCCATACTCTTAGCTAATTCGTAGACCCCGTCTTTGTCAGCGTTAGTAAAGATCCAGTTATCAAACTTGATTTCACGCAACAGGTGCTGAACTTCGGGAAACCCCGCAACACCAAAGTCGCCATTGGGGCTGATATTCTTACCATCAGTCCAGTAGTTTACGTAACTCATAAACTTGTACTTGATGCCCTTGCTCTCTAAGAAGCTTTGCAGTTTGACCATTTCCATTAAGTTGATCATCGCCAAGCTCAATTCACTGGATACCTTGTATTGCTCGTAGAACATCTTGTGTGCAACAGGATTTTTATACCATGTGCCCATTTGTCCACCACTAAAGATATAGCCTAGCTTTTGATTATCCATCCTGCGATAGAAACCATAGCTATCGTATAAGGCATTCCAGTCCGGGTCAGTAACGTCAGTTAGGAAATCTAGTCTGCTTACACCACTCCACATGACCAACACTTGGTCGTATGCGCCAGGATTCTCTAGGACCTTGTGTATAACGCTGTCTGCGATATATTGGTTACCAGCGGCCGCTTCTGCGATTGTGGTAATGTCTAGGTCTGGATTGATTTCGTTTAGGTAACGCGGCCAACACGTATTGAGTCCGCCCGGTGTCTCGGGCCATTGGGTAAAGCTGCACCCACTTATAAGTAATTTCATCAAAATATTTATTGACTATGTGATGACCAGTTGTTATAATTGCAACATGTTAACATCACCATTTATATATTCACCACTAAGCAGAGAATCAGTCGAAGGCAAGCGCCATTATTGTTTACCCGATGGCAGCAAAGTGCCCAGCGTTACTACTATCCTAGACCGTACCAAGAGCGAAGAAAAGAAAGCAGTACTTGCCAATTGGAAAAAGCGTGTAGGCGAACAGCAAGCACAAAAGATTGTGACAGAAGCTGCTAATCGTGGCACACGTATGCACAGTTATCTAGAGCAATACATCTTAACAGGTGACTTGAAAGAACTACCCTCTAATCCCTTTGCACAGCCCAGCTGGTTTATGGCAGCAGAAGTTATTTTACAAGGACTGCAAAACGTAGACGAGTTTTGGGGCACAGAAGTTCCGCTTTATTATAGTGGGTTATATGCAGGTACCACTGACTGCATTGGGGTGTGGAAGGGCAAGCCTGCTATCCTTGACTTTAAACAAACCAACAAGCCCAAGAAACGTGAATGGATTGATGATTACTTCATTCAGCTGGCAGCATACGCAGCAGCGCACAATCACACACATGGCACAGAAATCAACACTGGCGTTATTTTAATGGCACAGCAGCCCGTTACTCTACCCAACGGCGAACTTGATAAACCTGTGTATACTGAATATGTAATTGAGGGCGACGAGTTTGCCCACTGGAACGAAGAGTGGATGAAACGTGTGGAGATGTATTACCTAGCTAGCTAAATACACAATAGTTAGAGGATTAGCATAATGGCTGTCGTACAGATTTCACGCATTCAGGCACGTAGAGGCCTACAACAAGATTTACCAGCACTAGCAAGCGCAGAGTTTGCATGGAGTGTTGACACTCGCAAGTTATACATCGGTAACGGAACCCTAGCAGAAGGTGCCCCAACTGAAGGTGCTACTGAGATTCTAACTCAGTACACAGATTTTGCAGCAGTTCTTAAGAATTACACATTCAAAGGAAACTCAGGCGGCTATATTGCACAAACTACAACAAGCCCATTGAGCCCTATTGTACGAACAATTCAAGACAAACTTGATGACTTTGTTAATATCAAGGACTTTGGTGCAGTTGGCGACGGTATTGCAAACGATACCGCAGCAATTAACCGTGCAATCCAGCAAATCTATTTGACTACACGTCTATCAAACTATCCACAGGTGCGTAGAACAATTTTCTTTCCTGCTGGAACGTATAAAGTAACTGGTGCGACAATTTTAATTCCGCCATATGTGCGATTTGTTGGTGACGGTATTGAAAGCACTATCATTAAACAAACAGATGGCACACAATCTTCGCTATTCCAGTTCACAGACAGCATGTACCAAACTGGCGCATCACTAGGACAAAACAGTGCAACTCTGCCTGGCTATATCTCGATTGAAAATCTAACATTGGCCAATACCAGTGATAGAGATATTGTTGCAATTGACAGCGCAGAGCATGTGACATTCTTTGGCGTTGAGTTCCTTGGAAGTCTAAGCAGCCCAACTACTCCTGGTAGCCAAGCATACGCAGGCGTAAAAATCAATTCGTTTGCGGCAACTAGTAAGAATATCAACTTCTGGTCATGCAAGTTTAAGAACACTCGTTATGCAGCACTAAGCGACGATGCTAGCCATGACGTGATAATGAACGGATGTTTGTTTGTTGGCCTATACAAAGGTCTAAAGCTAGGGCAAAACAGCGCAAGCGTTGTAACTACACCAAGCAACTATAAAATCCTAAACAGTATTTTTGTTAGTGTTGCAAACTCTGCTATCGATTGCTATGCAAACGTAACAGGCATATTAAGTAGTGGCAACCATTATCTCGACGTTGGCAACAACTTCGCCGGCAGCGGTTCCCCAGTTGCATCGGTCATTTCGTTTATTGCACACGGCAATACTAGCGCAAATGATATCTTTGATCGCAATGACGCTGATAACATAACCGTTCCCCGCCTGAGCTTTAATAATGCCAAGAACTTGGCCATACAAGCTAACGTGGGTGTTACAGTAGGTACCTACACTGTAGGAACTGGTGACTTGGCAGTGCTATATGATAACACTCCTGCTTTCATTAGCGCAAACGTAACGCTAATCAACGGATGCAGCGTGGCGTATACTATTACCCGCGGAACTGGTCAACGCTTTGGTACTCTATTGTTTACTAATGACGGAACCACTGGCGCAAGTTTTGCTGACAACTATACTGTAACTGGTACCCCTGTGGGGATATTACTAAGCGTAAGTAACGCAAACGTTATTACCTACACAGCTACATCAACTGGCACTAATGCCACCCTTAAATACAACATCAACTACTTCGGTTAATTTATGTTCAAACTACAAGCTAGCGAGAGATTAACTCGCTGGCGTGAATTTCGAAAATCGCTGGATCACCTACCACTCAATGATGCACTAGTTGCAGTCAATGACTTCTGGGCGTCCTGTCCCTTCTCACCCTACTACCTAGATCCTACCAAGCCCGACGAATGGCCAGATCCCTGGACCATGATCACCGAAAACTACTACTGTGACATTGCAAAAGCATTGGGCATGTTGTATACTATCAAGTACACCGCGCACAATCCTGACGTTGAGCTACGCATGTACGTTGATCCAGAAACAAAGTACGGTTATAATTTAGTCTGGATTGAGCAGGGGAAATATGTTATTAATTTGGTCACTGATGAGATCGTAAATAAAGAACAGGTTGAAAATACATTAAAGTTGAAAGCTACGTTTAGCGATCAACTGCATTTGAATAGATAATAAGAGGAATCAATGAGTCAAATAAACGTCACGAAGAGAGACGGCCGTAAAGAGCCACTAAATTTAGAGAAGCTACATAAAGTTGTTTTTTGGGCAACAGAGGGTATTACAGGAGTTAGTGCAAGCGAGGTAGAAATCAATAGTCATGTACAATTCTACAACGGCATCAAAAGTACAGACATTCAAGAAACGCTTATCAAAAGCGCAGCAGATTTAATCAGCGAAGAATCTCCAAATTACCAATACGTTGCAGGACGTTTGTTAAACTACCATATCCACAAGTTGGTCTATGGCGACTACAAACCATGGCCGTTGCTACAGTTAGTCAAGCGCAATACCGACATTGGCTATTACACACGAGAATTGCTAGAGAATTATAGCGAAGACGAGATTAACCTAATGGACTCGTACATCAAGCACGAACGTGACGAAACATTCACTTACGTTGCTATGGAACAATGGCGCGGCAAGTATCTTGTGCAAAACCGTGTTACTGGTGAATTGTTTGAAACTCCACAAACAGCCTACATGCTGATTGCAGCTACACTGTTTATGGCCTATTCAACAGATACACGTATGCAATGGATCAAGGATTACTATGATGCTATCTCTAATTTTGATATTAGCTTGCCCACTCCTATTATGGCTGGCTTGCGTACTCCCCAAAAGCAATTTAGTTCGTGCGTTCTTATTGAGTCTGGCGATAGTTTGGATAGCATCAACGCTACTTCATCTAGTATCGTTAAATACGTATCACAAAAAGCTGGTATTGGAATTGGTGCTGGACGTATCCGTGCGCTTGGAAGCCCTATTCGCAATGGTGACGCATATCATACAGGTATCACCCCTTTCCTAAAGCACTTTCAAACTGCCACTCGCTCATGCAGTCAAGGTGGTGTACGTAACGGCGCTGCAACTATCTATTACCCATTGTGGCACCTAGAAGTTGAAGACATGTTGGTTCTTAAGAACAACAAAGGCACTGAGGAGAACAGAGTACGTCAGATGGATTATGGCGTCCAATTCAACAAATTAATGTACGAAAGACTCATTCAAGGTGGCAATATCACCTTGTTTAGCCCCCACGACTTGCCGGAAATGTACGAAGCTTTCTTTAACGACCAAGAGCTGTTTAAAGAGCTTTACGAGAAGGCAGAGCGCAATACCAAGATCCGCAAGAAGACAATTCCTGCAGGCGAACTGTTTGGTAAGTTCATGCAAGAGCGCAAGGACACTGGACGTATCTACTTGATGAACGTGGACCATGCTAACACGCACAGCCCATTCAAGGAAGAGTTGCACCCTGTTAAGATGAGCAACTTGTGTACAGAGATCAACTTGCCTACCAAGCCCTTGATGGACATTAACGACGAAGCAGGCCGTATTGCATTGTGTACCTTGTCTGCACAAAACTGGGGCAACGTTAGAAAGCCACAAGACTTTGAACGTATGTGTACTCTAAGTGTTCGTGGACTAGACGCATTGTTAAGCTACCAGAACTATCCAGTTAAGGCTGCTGAGATTGCAACTAAAGAATTCCGCCCACTAGGTAACGGTATCATTAACTTTGCCTACTTCTTGGCCAAGCATGATGTTAGCTACAGTGACCCAGCAGCATTGGCCCTAGTAGACGAGTACGCAGAAGCATGGTCATACTACTTGATCAAAGCGTCAGCTGACTTGGCTCGAGAACAGGGTGCTTGTGAGAAGTGGGACGAGTTGAAGTATGCAGATGGCATCCTTCCAATGGACACACGCAAGAAAGAAGTTGACGAACTAGTTGAACATCAAGAGCGTATGCCTTGGCGTGCTCTACGTGAACAGATTTTAACCACAGGTATTCGCAACGCTACGCTAATGGCCCTGATGCCAGCAGAAACTAGCGCACAGATTAGCAATGCCACAAACGGTATTGAACCACCAAGAAACTATGTTTCTATCAAGCAAAGCAAACACGGAGTACTAAAGCAGGTTGTACCTGAATTCCGCAAACTAAAGAACAAATACGAATTGTTATGGGACCAACGTAGCCCAGAAGGCTACCTAAAACTATGTGCAGTATTGCAAAAATGGATTGACCAGGGTATTAGCATCAACACTTCGTACAACCCTAAGTTCTACGAAGATGAAAAGATCCCTATGAGTGAGATGCTCAAGCACTTGCTAATGTGCTACAAATACGGAACTAAACAACTTTACTACTTCAACACAAATGACGGACAAGGCGAGATTGACGTTGACAAACTGGGCGCTGCACTGCAACTACCAGAAGGCGACACGGATCAAGAAGACTGCGACTCTTGCGTAATCTAATATGAATAATTACGAATCGTTTTACCGCACGTTCCTGGCAGAAATGCCATGGCGTGCGCCTAGCGGAAATGATTTTGCCGCACAGTTAGAGATGTTGCAAGAAAATTTAAAACACGGAGCAGACGTAGAGGAAGTTTCGCGTAATATCTTTAAAGCTACGTCTGAGAACCAACTCACATACTGGGCCGGAGATATCAATGCCACAGAGGTATCGATTATTGTGGATACGGAAATTAACGGCAATTTTTGTAAGGTTACGTTAACATCAAAAAATCCACAGGTTCCTGCTAAGTCTCCGCCTTATGCTAGTGATCTGTATTTGTTAATAAAACAAGATTTGTCAAATTTGAATTTAACATTTACAAGCGATGCTATTTTGTCCGACGAGGCAATTAGACTATGGAACGGCATTGTTAATCGTGGCAACAAAGTGTCGGTGTACGATACCAATACTCAAAAATATGTATTAACTGACATAAGTAACGCACCGGAACTTGAAAAATTTATCGGAGGAATAGATCACCAACGGTATGTTTTTGTGTTATCGGAAACCACAGCAGCGCAACGAGGAATACATCATTCATTTAATATCATGGAAATAAAAAGAAAAATGTTATATCCATTATTTGAAGAATACGCAAAAAATAATTGGGGAACAAAATGAGCGTTTTTAATATCAATAACAAAAAGAAGCACACCGAAGCACTCATGTTCCTGGACCCAAGTGGTCCAGTGACAGTGCAACGTTACGAAACACTAAAGTACAGACAATTTGACAAACTAACTGACAAACAGTTGGGATTCTTTTGGCGTCCTGAAGAAATTGACATCATGCGTGATAGCAAGGACTTCAAGGAACTAACAGAGTTCGAGCAACATATCTTTACCAGTAACCTAAAGCGACAAATCCTTTTGGACTCAGTGCAAGGACGTAGCCCATCGCTGGCGTTCTTGCCATTGGTGTCCATTCCTGAATTGGAAACTTGGATTACCACATGGGCGTTTAACGAGACTGTTCACAGTCGCAGTTACACTCACATCATTCGCAACATCTACAACAACCCTAGCGAGATCTTTGATGGCCTAATGGACATTGAACCTATCGTTAACTGTGCCAAAGACATCAGCAAGTACTACGATGACCTTATCGAGTACGGCAGTTTCTACAACCTATTAGGTGCTGGCGTACACACTATCAACGGCAATGAATTTGTTGTTGACACTTACGAACTGAAGAAGAAACTTTGGTTGTGTATCAACAGTGTCAACGCACTAGAAGGTATTCGCTTCTACGTTAGCTTTGCTTGCTCATGGGCATTTGCTGAGCTTAAGAAGATGGAAGGCAATGCCAAGAACATCAAACTTATCTGCCGCGATGAAAACGTACACCTTGGCTCGACACAAACTCTGTTGAAGTTGTTGCCACAAGACGACCCGGACTTTGCCAAGATCAAAGAAGAATGTCGTGCTGAAGTAACTGCCATGTTCCTAAGTGCTGCTGACCAAGAAAAGAAGTGGGCCGAGTATTTGTTTAAAGACGGATCCATGATCGGCCTTAACACTCAACTATTGTGTCAATACGTTGACTGGTTGACTTGCAAGCGTATGACCGCCGTTGGATTAGACTGCGGCATTCCAAAGTCTAGCTCTAACCCATTGCCATGGACTGCTAAGTGGATTGCTGGGGCTGACGTTCAAGTTGCGCCACAAGAAACTGAAATTTCATCTTACGTGGTTGGTGGTACAAAACAAGACGTTGACTCAAATACTTTTAGTGGCTTCAGTCTCTAAGATAATTATAATAAAAGAGGAAACTATGTTAACAATTTATTCAAAAAGCAACTGCCCTTTCTGTGATCGTGCCAAGGCATTGATTGAAAGCAAGGGTATCGAGTACAAAACCATCAGCATCGAAGAAGATCAGGACGCACGCCAACACCTACTAGACATGGGTCTACGCAGCGTTCCACAAATTTTTACAGGCACAACAATTATCCCCGGTGGCTACCAAGGCATCGCAGGTAAAGACGAAGCCTTCTGGACAACATTAAAAGGATAACATGCTAGTAAGTCAACAATACGCATCAGGTGATGTAGTGAGTTTCAAAATGGTCAACGGCGATGAAGTCGTTGCCAAAGTACTGGAGTCAACAGACGATGGCTGGAAAGTCGCAAGTCCTTGCACAGTCATGCCAAGCCAACAAGGTCTTGGTCTAATGCAGAGTTTGTTCAGCGCCAAAGAAGACTGCAAAGTTTTCATTAGCAAGCAACACGTTATGTTTCACGCTGAGTCGTTGGAACAAATGCGTGTGCATTATGTCAAGACCACAACAGGTGTCGACGTAATTGCCAAACCCGGAATCATTCTCTAATGCCAGCAGCAGCACGCCTAAATGACGCAGACACTAGCGACGGACAAATCACAGGCGACGTTAGTACTGATGTTATTATCAACGGGCAAGGTGCTGCATTAGAGGGTAGCTTAGACAGCAGCCACGCTCCATATGGTGGCGCCCATCCTCCGCACCAAGCAGCAACAGTTACCACAGCCAGCAGCACAGTAATTGCCAATGGCAAAGGCATTGCCTTTGTTGGCAGTGATCTCAGTTGCGGTCATGCTATTGCAGCAGGTAGTCCCGACGTAGAAATCGGGTCATAAGTATTATAATAGGATACTTTTATGAGTGGAATTAGTCCAACAATGATGATCGCCGCTACTGGTTTTACTAACAACCAGGGTTTAGGCGTAAGCAGTGCGATGTTGACAGCACTGACCAATTTTGACAACAGCCCAGTGGTTACATTGTATACCAACGTCATCTCTGCATTAAACGGAGCAAACGTTGCATTGCCAACTATGCCAAGTTACTTCACAGGCTTGTCCGGAGGTGAAACCGGTACAAGCATTACCAACAGTATTAGAACTGCGGCAACAGCAATCGCCCCAAACACGCAAAAGTTTATTAGTAATTTCAACAGTGCTAGCACCTTTGCACAAACCAGCTTTACCTGGTCTGGCGCATTAACTGGCGCAGCATCTGCTAGCTTTGACAGTTTTGGTCTTGGCATTTCTAATTTTAGTCAGATGGTGTCTGGCGGTGTTGGCACCATTATGGCAGGCGCTAATGGCGCAGCAGCAGACTTCACAGCACTGTCAAGTACCATAACTAAATTTGGCTCAGCATTTGATTCTAGTAATCCACAAAAGATGTTTGATCCAGCCGGCTTTGTGAAGAACCTGCAAAAGCAAGGCCTTGGTGATGTAGGCGGGCTAGGGGATAAACTGTTCTTGACCCAACCAATTTGGATTCGGCAAATCCCGAAGTTATTAAACAGGTGTTGGAAACAATCACAGGATTAGACGTAGCAAAGATCATTAGTCAAACAAAAATGATCGTGCCAGCTAACACTATGATATCTTCGGCAGCTGATCTACTTAATGCTAAAAAGATTGTGAGCGCCAGTGAGCTAGCGGCACTGCCGGGTGGTAGCTTAGATGGGCTCGGCAATGCCCTAACTAACATGGGCGGCAAATTTAAAACAGCCGCAGCGATGGCAGCAAGTTTAGCGGCAACTAAAATCCCGTCACTTAAACATTTAGATGCACTAAGTTCGCCAATGCCTGCTAGCATCTCATCTGCGCTATCCAGCAAATTAGGCTCAGGTGGCGGACCATTTGGCAACCCCACTATCAATGATATCATTGGCACTGCGGCTGGCTACAAACATACCGAAGGCTTTACTACCTTAGTGAGCGCACATACTGCAATACTTGCAACCGCAGAAGGGCAATCGCTACAGTCCGCAGCAAACGCACTGATCGCAGATCCATCAAACCCGTCTACGTTAAGTGCCTTTGTTTCTGCACAATCGGCAGTTACTGGAGCAACTAGTCCTGTATTAGCTAAGTTGATCAGTGACAGCAGCACTTCTATCACAGCAAGTCAAACTCAGTTAACCAATGAAGCTACTAATCAATCCAAAGCAGGTTTTGTACCAAGTGCAGCCACTGTTCCAGCGGCGCCAGCACTGCTAGGATTTGCAAACAAGTTGCATGACATGGGTCTCGATAAACAACAAGTAGGATACAACTTCCTATTCAGCAGCATGGCCACTGACGACCAGTACGGCGATGCAATCAAAGCAGCACTAGCAGAAGGGCAAAACATTGCCAAATCTGCAGCCGCTGGCATCGCTAACACAACCAAAATTGATCCAATGGCAGTGTTAGCTAAGATCCAAAACGGGTGAGTTAACTTACCATATTACTCGCTTTTCAGCGAACTAATTGCTATAATAGTACCAGTTAATGGGTTATAGCAGTTGTTTACTTTGATCCTATAGGGTTATATAAACAACAGACAGAAACAAAGGAGAAAGTATGACACTTAAAACGTCAAACAGCAAACCAGATTCTTGGATTGCTCTTTCTAGAAATGTTGTCCAATTTCTAGCACTAGTTGCAGTTGTATTCCTGGTATGGAATGTGACTACAGCAAAATTTAACACCTTAAGGGAAGGTAGCGAGGCATATAGACAGGGCTTTATTAGCACCGCAGATCGCACTCAGCAACTTGAATGCCTAACTCGCAACATCTATCACGAAGCAGCAACTGAGCCATTTGAGGGCAAGGTTGCAGTGGCACAAGTAACTATGAATCGAGTAGACAACGGCCGATTCGGTCACGGCGTTTGTGGTGTGGTGTATCAGAAAAACATAATCTACGAAAAAGTCATTTGCCAATTCAGTTGGGCATGTATTCCCAACGCTGGCAAGAAGGTAGTCTATCCTGCACTCTATAAAGAGAGCGAAGAGGTGGCAAAGAAAGTTCTATTGGAGAATTTCCGTTTGCCGGGCATGAAAGACGCCATGTATTATCACGCAGACTATGTCAACCCTAAGTGGGGCAAGCCAAAAATTACACAAATTGGTCACCACATTTTCTACAAGGACTAAAATGAAAAAATTCGATATCAATGCAGTCAAGGCATCTGTTGTGAGTTACTTCGAAAATCACTTTCATAAAATTTCAGCAGACAGCTTAGAGTGGTTGGCAATTATCATTATTCACTGTGCAACCATTCCTACTTTGCTGGCAATGGTAACTGCACTTAGTGACCGCGCACCAAGCCTTGATGTGGTATTGTTTGCATGGGGCGGTCTAGTGTTGCTGTTCTTCCGTGCCATTTTACTGAAGAACAGTTTAAACATCATCACAAACGGCATGGGCTTTATTACCCAAGCAGTAATTATGGCATTCATTCTTTTTAAATAATATGAGCAACACCGAAGACGACGACATCGATGTAGTTGACGCAGACATAGCAGATGATGATTATGTGTTCATTATTGGACCAGACGGAAATCTAAAGCAGATACTTTTGCCAGATGAAATTCCGTTTGAGTTGCCGGAAAGCGTCAACAAAGTGTTGGCAGTATTCAATGTCAATGACGTTGAGAGTTTAGCAGTTAGTCCGACAATCCATTGACCCATAATGGGATTGGTGTTACAATAGTTCAAAGGAAGCAAAATGAACGCCCAAGATTACACACAAAAACAGCGTGATCAAATTCACTATCTGCAAAATGCAGTTTGGGACTTGGAAAAAGCCCGGGAAAATTTGGTTAAAGCAAATGGTAGTACTTCGGTATTACAAGCAGTTGATGTTGCTTTGGAAAAGGCCAACTCTGAGCTAAATGACGTTTCTACGCTGATGTAAAAGTAGTACTCAAGTACTACAAATTTCGGTTGATCCGAAATGGTTTTCTTGCTATAATACATACATGCAGAAAACAACAGTTACCCGTAAACGCAGACAAGATACTAAACATGCTGTCTATATGTTAGTAAACACTAACACAAATGAAAGCTACATTGGTATTACAGTTTGTGGTAACCAAGTTCGTAAAGCCCTCAAAGTTCGTTTCCAAAAGCATGTGCGCCGCGCACTGACTGAAAACAAAGACTGGGCTCTGTGCGAAAGCATTCGTCAACACGGTGCAGAAGCGTTTGCAGTATTGTTGGTTGATGTTGTGCGTGGTCGCAAGCCAGCACACAGCATCGAGCGTGAATTGATTAACGGCAACAAGCCTGCATTGAACACTCACTAAGGAGTTAACATGAAAACTTACACAGTTAAGGGTTACTGGAAAGGCGAGCTCCACGTTGAGGAGTGTTCAATTGAAGAATCTGAAGTGCAAGAAGTAGTTGACGAGCTTGAGTCAGAAGGTTATGCTACAGAAGTAGAGGAGTCTTAAATGATGGTTATGGTAGCAAAAATGAAGGACAAGATTGTTCAAATTGTGCGCTATGCTGACACAGTTGGCTTCAGTGATCAGCGCGGCTGGTTCTGCATCTGCTACGACTTTGACAAGCAAAACCGACGCCGTGAGCAAGTCAAATGGATCCCATCAGACACTCGTTTTGAGTGGGTGCGTGAGTACATCGGGGAATAACATGGCCTATGCAACATGCACCAATTGTGGTTACACGGAAAAATCCCTAGACTCTAAACGGAGCTTCTGGGGTCTCCGGGGCTACTACAATATCAGCGGCTACTTCTGCGGCTCATGCTATGACAAAGTGTCACATGACAGTTATGGCAATCCTGAGCAGCCCGGCGAGTACATTGCTATCCTGCT
>ERZ650308.267-NODE-267-length-27885-cov-7.003306_pt1 | contig 27885 bp, 27 predicted proteins | sample MGYA00376244_ERZ650308 | MGnify/ENA primary metagenome ERZ650308 (study PRJEB26733, sample SAMN07839295) | wastewater metagenome | biome: small river; feature: stream; material: water | place: USA: North Carolina | collected 2016-04-26 ... | reverse complement strand
CAAATATCTGGCAACGAGAAAGGATGGTTGGCAAAATTTTATGCTTCTCCGTCGTGGCTAGAATGAAAATGGCATAGGACGGAGGTTCTTCCAAAGTTTTCAAAAAGGCATTGAATGCCGCTGCTGAAAGCATGTGAACCTCATCGATGATGTAGATTTTATAACGACCGCGTTGAGGTGGATAGCGCACTTGATCAATCAAGTTACGGATATCATCCACCGAGTTGTTGGACGCCGCATCAAGTTCATGAATCGTTAGGGAAGTATTGTCTTGGAAGGATTGGCAAGATGGGCATGTACCACAAGCCTCGCCATCGGTTCCGATATTTTCGCAATTAATTGTTTTCGCTAAAATACGCGCACAAGTCGTTTTACCTACTCCACGAGGGCCACAGAACAAGAAAGCTTGTGCCAAATGGTTTGACTTAATTGCATTCTTTAAAGTGGTGGTAATGTGACTTTGGCCTACGACCGAATCAAATTGGGTAGGTCGGTATTTTCGTGCTGAAACAATGAAATTTTCCATACTGCAAGTTAACTTTTACGCGAGCAAATTCCAATAAGCTAGTTGGGTAAATGCAAGATTGCACTGACAGGAAAATGATCGGTTGGGAATCGTCCCGCCCATGTCTCGGAATGCGTCGCATGTTGACTACATGTGACCCCATTTTTCACGAAAATATAGTCGATGTGTTTGCCTTCTTGTTCCTGTTTAAAGCCATTGAATGAACTGTAAGGGCCATAATGCGCACTCGAACTGATCGTTTCGCTGTCGGTCAAGTGTTTCGAATTGGCTTTGTCGAGAATGATTTGAATCGGTTCATCATCCGGTGTTGCATTAAAATCGCCTGTGATGATGGCCGGGGATTTTCCGGCGATTTCGGCTACTTTGGCGAGGACTAATTTTGCACTTTCTCTACGGGCTACCTTGCCTAAATGGTCGAAATGCGTATTAAAAACAAAGAATTTCTTGCCCGATTTGATTTCTTTGAATTCACCCCAGGTAACTACGCGGCGACAGGCAGCGTCCCAACCGAATCCCACTTTTTCACAGGAATCGGATAGCCAAAACGTCTTTTCGCGTATGAGTTTGAATTTGGCTTTGTTGTAAAATAGGGGAGAGAACTCACCCGCTTCTTTTCCGTCATCGCGGCCTTTTCCAAACCAGGCGTAACCAGGGAGTGCTTTTGCGAAGTCTTTAATTTGGTGTACAAATGCTTCTTGCATTCCGATGATATCTGCTTGGTGATATTGAATCAATTCCGCACAATGTTTCGCGCGGTATTTCCATTGATCTTGGCCATCCGACTCAGTATCTAAGCGAATGTTAAAAGTCATGGCTTTGATTTGTCCATGGCTTTGAAAGCCTAGTAAAATGAATAAAAAAACACAGCTCAAGGTTTTCATAATGCTTTCGATTTGAGGCCAAACGCGGTCTTTTTTGCCATTTTGGATGACGAAATCAGCGCCACGTAGGTATTGTTCGGGTTGAGGTTGTAGGTCAATCATCTGCATGATTTCCATGTAAGATGATTTATTTCTTTTTTGAATGTGCTGAATTCGCTCATCCAGAGGACATGCTACAGCAATGAGTTGCTTGAGCAGTTCTGGTTTATTTCGCGAGGTAATTAATGCCGACTCGTATAAATAAAATGGCGCATCTGCTGCATTTTCAAGCCAATGGACGGCTGCTTTGCGTACAGCGGGATGGATAATCGCATTGAGTTTCTGGATATCCCCTGGGTATTTTTGCAAGAGCCCTTTCATCCAGGGGCGATTATAGGTTCCATCCGGAAGATATGCACGAGATCCAAATTCTTCGAGGATGGCGGCTTTCACTTCTGGGTCATTGTCGCAAATGTTCCGCGCATGTGCATCCGCTTCGAAAACAGGAATTCCTAGGATAGAAAAAATCCGACAAATCGTTGATTTGCCGGATCCTATTCCGCCTGTAATGCCAATAAAGGGTTTCAGGCCTTGTTCGTTCATCTTATTCTTCAGTTAAGCGAGAAGAAGCGTCTTTCGAGATTGCTGATTTTTCAAAAACCATGCGCACTCCTTTGCTTGAATCTACTTCTACAACAATCGTTTTTTCACGAATGGAAACAACACTTCCGTGCGCACCTCCAATTGTAACGACTTTGTCTCCCGTTTTTAACTCAGAGATGAATTTTTGTGCATCTTTCGCCTTTTTCTGTTGGGGACGAATCATGAAGAAATAAAACACCACAAAAATTCCACCGAAAAGGACGATTTGCATGATTTGTGGGTTGGCTTCTAATAATAACATAGGACTATTTTTTTTGAGGTAAAACTTCTATTTTGAACGCAACCATGTTGTCGGCTGGTAATGTATTCGCATAAGCGGTAACTGTTTTTTGAACTTTCCCTTCCTTGCCATGCGAATCAAAGGTAACCTTGATGTAACCTTTTTTCCCGGGTTGTACGAGGTCCTTTGACCATTTAGGTGTTGTGCAACCGCAAGAGGCATTCACGGAACTGATTTGCAAAGGAAGGTTTCCTTTATTGCGAAAATGGAAGGTATAAGAAATGCTGTCACCTTCTGTAATTCGACCTAAATAAACCAAAGGTTGGTCAAAAACCATTTGCGGGCGTTTTTCAATCGAGGGGCGCAAAGCGATTGGGATAGCATTTTCAGCATCACTCAATGACTCTTTTTGTTTGTTGGTACATCCCAACAACAAAACCATGGCTCCCAAACAAATCGAAAAACGAAGCATCTTATTTTGCTTTGATTTGGCTCATCATTTTCTCTACGTCCTCTAGCAATTTCTCTGCTTTGATTTTCGTATCATTCACGACTTTTTTGCCTTCTGATTTAGCCATTGTTTCAGGGATTTCTTTTCCGTCTACGATGTCATTGATCAATTGCTTTAATTGCTCACGGTATTTATTCAATTGGAAATACAATTTGCTACGGGTATTCTCCCCTTTATCCGGTGCATAAAGAATACCTAGTACGGCTCCTGTAGCAGCTCCTACTACAAATGCCCAAAAGGATTTTGATGATCTACTCATAATTATTTACTAGCTATGTCGATTAATCCTCGACCTGATTTTTGTATAATTTTCTCACCGATTAGCTTAACTGACACGACATCCAAAATACCATTAATAAATGGTCCAGATTTAGGAGTTGAGTAGTTTTTCGCCACTTCAATGTATTCGTTAATGCTCACTTTGACGGGTATGCTTGGGAACTTGATCATCTCGGCAACTGCCATTTTTAAAATGATTAAATCAGACGTTGCCAAACGTTCCGAATCCCAGTTTTTCGTCTGGTCATTCACCCATGTTGTTAAGGATTTATCTTCTGCTACACAATAGTCGAATAATTCTTCAAAGAATAATTTATCCTCATCCCATTGGATTGCAAGCGCTTGTAAGCTTAAATCTTCTAATGCCTCAACTTTAAAAGTTTTAGTACTTAGGCTTTTGATTACATCCTTATTAACATGCCAATTTAAATCTTTTTCCTCAAAATATGCTGTCATAATCGGATGTTTTAACAGATAATTTTTCAAAAGATATTGTACCATTTCAATGTCTTTACTCAAATCTTTTCCCGCCTCCGGTAAGTAGGATGTAAAGCTTTCATCTGGTAATATTCCTTCTAAGAATAATTTCTTGAGCAATGTTTCTTCATCTTCTGACCAACCGATGTTATTTTCCGCAAAAGCAGCTTGCAAATCTTTCCATTTTGGAAGAATCGCTAATACTTTATTGTTGGCAATTTGTGATGTCTTGATCGCCTTTTCCAATAAACGTCTTTGCTCATCCCATTGACCGATCGACGGGATATTTTGTAAGTAGAAAAGTAATTTTAAATATTGTTTGTAGATGGATTCGACCTCAGTGACCATGTTTTTACGCATGTCACGGGCAATTTTAGCTACATTATTTTGGTAGACACGGTATACAGATTGTGCTGCTTCTAGCGCTTCTGCGGGAATGCTTTCTTCGGTGGGTACACCCTGAAAAAATTCGTTTAATTGAATTTCGGCTAGTTTTCGCAAACCCTCCAGACGAGGTGTTTGTTCTTCTTTGGCAACCATCAACGATAGATCAGGCTGAAAGATTGTTTGTAAGCCATCAAAGGCTAATTGGTATTGCGCGCGTTCCTGCGTCCAAAAGGCATACATTTGTTGAAATGCTTTGACCCGTAGTAGTCTTCTGTTAACCATCCGAAAATAAAGAGCGTTCTTGATTTGTAAAACACAAAATTACAAATTTTAATTTAGAAAGGTCCTATCTTTACGCCAACTTATTCCATACATGGGCGCACTTAGTCATCTGAATCAATACTTCTGGAAATATAAATGGCTGTTACTCTTAGGTATGCTGTTTACTTTTTGTTCCAATTTTTTTGGTGTTGTACCCGCGCAGTTGGTTCGTTTTGCCTTGGATTTGGTGACAGAGACCATTGATGTCTATTTCCTCTTCAAGGGATTTTCGATGCAATCCGTTTTTTATGAGGTATTTGCGAGCACCTTGTTTTACTATGGTGCCTTGATTGTCTTAATGGCATTTATCAAAGGAGTTTTCTTGTTTTTGGTCCGTCAAACTTTAATTGTCATGTCGCGCCACATCGAATACGAGATGAAGCAAGAGATATATGCGCATTATCAAACACTACCGCTTTCCTTTTACCGCAAGCAAAATACAGGTGATTTAATGGCGCGCATATCCGAAGATGTTAGCAAGGTGCGTATGTATGTGGGCCCCAGCATCATGTATGGCTTGAACTTGATCACGGTTTTTGCCCTCGTGATTTATTACATGTATCATGTGAGTACAACCCTAATGTGGTATGTGCTTTTGCCTTTGCCGATCTTGTCTTTCAGTATCTATTATGTTAACTCTTTGATTATCAAAAAGTCGGAGGAGATTCAAGCGGGTTTATCTACTATTTCCACTTTTGTGCAGGAAGCCTTTTCTGGGATTCGAGTCTTGAAATCTTTTGTTCGTGAGAAACAATCATTAGCAGCATTTACGGAAGCCTCTGCGAATTACCGTCGGAAGTCCTTGGACTTAGTTAAAATTGATTCCTTGTTTACTCCCTTGATTTCTTTATTGGTCGGTTTTAGCACGCTTTTAGTTGTTTATGTGGGTTCAAATGAGGTTATGGCAGGTCGGATGACTTTGGGAAATATCACCGAATTCATCATGTATGTATTTATGTTGACCTGGCCTGTAACCGCATTAGGTTGGACGAGTTCTCAAATTCAGCGTGCTGCTGCCTCACAAAAACGGATTAATGAATTTTTGGAAATCAAATCGGAATTAATTCCGGGTAAACAAATTAAGCAGGCCATCTTAGGGAAATGGACTTTCAAGAATTTATATTTTACCTATCCCGGTACGGATCGCGAAGTACTGAAGGATATTAACTTAGAAATTAATGCAGGGGAATCTGTGGCTTTATTGGGGACAACGGGTTCTGGAAAAAGTACGATTGCTTTGTTGATGGCTCGCTTTTATGATCCGGTGGCCGGAGATATTTTGTTGGATGATATTCCATTGCGGGATTGGGACATCCAACATGTTCGCGCGCATTTGGGATTTGTGCCTCAAGATGTGTTTTTGTTCTCAACAACGATTGCAGAAAATATTCGTTTTGGTCAGGATGATTTAAGTGAAGAGCAGATGAAGCAGGCCGCACGATTTGCGGATGTCTATGACAACATCATGGATTTTCCGGATCAATTCGAAACGATCCTAGGCGAACGTGGTGTAACCTTATCAGGTGGCCAAAAACAACGGGTTTCCTTAGCTCGTGCCTTGGCAAAAAATCCGATGATGTTGGTGTTAGACGATTGTTTATCAGCCGTGGATACGCATACCGAACATAAGATTTTGACGCATTTGAAGTCGATTATGCAAGATAAGACGAGTTTGATTATCTCACACCGCGTGTCATCTGCCAAATTAGCGAATCGTGTGTTTGTCTTGCAAGATGGGGCAATTGTTGAACAAGGGAAGCATGCGCAACTAATGCGCAAGAAGGGCTTGTATTATGATTTATACCAACAACAATTAAACGAAGAGCAAGGGCTATAATAGATTACCACTCAAACGAATCAATTCAATCTCCGCTGATTTAGCTGAATATTTTGCTTCAATTAAGCGCGTTTCAGCCGCTACCGCATTGCGTTGTACTTCGCGTAATTCATAGGATGTTGCAATTCCAATTTTAAAGCGGTCAAATGCAATGTCAATGTTTTGCTTCGCGATCGTATAGTTTTCCGTCTCTAGAGCAATTAAATTCAACGCATTTTCATAGGCAGTAAAGGATCTTTCGATGGCAGCAATCAATTGATTTTTCGTATCCTCAATTTGCAACTGGGCAATTTCGGAGGCGATTTTTGCATTTTGGATTCTGCGTTTTTGGTTATAGCCATCGAAAATGTTGATGGTTGCGCGAAGGCCATAATTGAACACATCACTTGATCCTTTCTGTACACCAAATCCCGCGCCGTTATAGACATTACTCACCGCATAACCCGCTAATAGGTCTACTTGTGGGGTTTGCTGGCTTTTCAAATTACGCGTATCCAAATCACTGATTTTTTTCGAAACAAGCGCCGCCATCAGGGTAGGGTTTTGTTTCAAGGCCATCTCCTTTAATTCATTTAAATTCAATTTAGGGAGCAAGTCGATGACCGCAAGCGTTTGGAATGTTGTCAGATGTGGGCGAACCAACAGGGTGTTTAGGCTGATTTTGGTATTTAAATAGGATTGTTCTTGAGCGAGTAATAATGCCTTATCTTCATTGTAATCAACTTGTGCCGAGTAGTAATCGACTTTTGAACCTTGTCCGACTTCATAACGATCTTTGGCAAGTTTTAATCGGTCATTGGAGATTTCAAGGCCTTTACGGAAGTTATTTACACGCAAATCTTGGCGAATGATGTCGTAATAGAGATTACTGATTTGTGCGATTAAATTTTCAATGGAAGATTCGGTTTGTTTGGTGCCTAAATTTTGTAATTCTTTAAACCGATCGCGTAAAACAAACATGCCCTTTCCATCGTAGAGTGTCCACGCCATGGCTATTCCCGCATTTCCATTGTTTGAATTGACCCCTGATTGTACCAAGGGAGCACGTAATCCACCAAAAAATTCTTGGTCTAAACCTGAAATCGTATAGTTTTTTGTAGCTGTACCTGTGATAGTTGGTAAAAAACCTGCATTCCCTAAACTATTGTCATTGGCGGCCTGAATCTCTCTTTTCTTGAGAATCTGAATCGAATATTGATTCTGTAAACCTTGTTGGATGGCATCTTCCAAGCGTAACATATCTTGTGCTTTGCTGGAAAGACTAGTTAGTATGAATAAACTAATTAGGCCAAATGATTTCATATTGAATAGGTTTTGATAATAAGCAACAAACATAAGGATTTTGTCCCACATAATGAAAGGCTGAACCGATAAGACCATGTAGGGAATTTTGCGCTGAATTGCCTAATTTGCGGTATGAGCTCAATTCTTGTTAAGCAATTATACCTATTCCCGATTAAATCCTTGGCCGCGATTGCTGTTGACCAGGTGCTAGTTGATGCCGCTGGCTTTGTAGGCGATCGCCGATTTATGTTGGTAGATCCACAAGGTAAATTCATCACCCAACGAACGCGTCCGGATTTAACTCGATTCAAATTAAGTTTAGTTGAGGGTGGTTATCTTGTTCAAGATCAAATTTCGGGTCAATCAAAGGTTTTGTCTTCGATACCAAAGCTAAAAGAGTCACTAGCTGCGGAACTTTGGGATGATTCATTACAAGTGGTCGAAGTAGGAGAGGGCTGGTCGGAATGGTTTTCTGATTTGTTGCAAGAGCCAGCTCGCTTGGTGATGCAAAAACCCGAATCCCCTCGGATTATCAAAGAAAAATATCAAACAAGCGGGTCCAATCAAAGTTCTTTTGCGGACTCCTTACCTATATTGTTGGCCTCCGAAGCATCCTACAAACAGGTTGAGACGGTTTATGGGCAAGATTATGACCCTTTGCGTTTTCGTGCGAACTTAATCCTAGAGGGGTCTGATTCCTTTGAAGAGGATACTTGGGAGGAAATTTCGATTAATTCCGTTCGATTGTTTGGGGCAAAACCTTGTGCGCGCTGCCAACTAATAAACGTCGAACCAGCAACTGGTCTAGTTGATAAAGGAGGAATGTTGAAGGCATTGGCAACATTTAGGCAAAAGGATAATAAGGTGTATTTCGGCCAACAAATGGTTCCGATTACCTTGGGTACGATTCAGGTTGGAGATGAAGTGATTGTTTCAACACGGAAAGATGCGCTTTTTTAAAATCATACATTTTTTGAGTTTGGATGTGGTTTTGGGTGCATTATCATTGCATCTGATGTTTTTCCATGCTTTGTTGCATAAATGGCCAAGGTGGGAATATGCGGGATTGTTGGCGATTTCGGTGTTTATGATTTACGGAATGGATCGGCAAATTGATAATCGATTAGCAAGTGCAAGCGATGATTTACATCGATTTCATGCCCATTATCAAAAACCTATATTAGGTCTTATGTTCGTTCTGGGTGTCATGAATGCCATTTTATTAGCCCGAGTTGAGTTGAATTTACTCGTTTTGGGACTGAGTCTCTTGACTATTCTATTTGGATATTGGTTTGCATGGGTTAAGGGCCTGTTTGAAAAATATTGGGGGACGAAAGAACTATTTACTTCGCTGATTTACAGTCTGGGCATTTTGCTCCCATCGTGTTTGTTTGCTGATTTTCCTTTTCTGCTTGGGATATCCTTTTTCTTGTTGGTTTTGTTGAACTTATGGATATTTACTTGGATTTCAATAGGAGGCAAGCGCTATTATGTTTCCTTGTTGATTTACGTAAGTTTAGTCTTGCTTTTACTTTTAGGTATTTCGGGATTTAATCTATTCGTTGTAGGCATAATGCTCATGATATGGGGAATTCATGTGGGGATTTATTATTTTAGGGCTCAAATGCACATGCGCCTTTGGGCCGAATGGGCATTTGCGAGTCCACTGATTTACATATTATGCAATTTATAAAGACCAAAGATGCGTATCAGGCGCTACGCTATCCTGAATTTCGGGCCTATGTGACGGGGAATACCTTGTTTACGATGGCATTGCTGATTCAGGAGGTGATTTTGGCCTATGAAATTTATCATTTGACGCATAATCCCTTAGCATTGGGTTTAATTGGATTAGCAGAGGCAGTTCCTTATATCTCTTTGGTGTTGTTTGGTGGCCATTTTGCGGATAATCGAGATAAGAAAAAGATCATGCAAGGGTCTTTGTCCGTCATTATCTTGGGCTCTGTTTTGTTGTTGTATGCGGCAACTCAATTGAAATCGGAGCATGCGGATTTTCATATGTATCTAATCTACTTCGTGATATTTTTGATTGGTCTCGCCAAAGGTTTTTTTAGTCCTGCGGCCTCGTCCTTAAATCCTTTTCTAATTCCTAAAGAAGTGTTTGCGAATGCCGCTACTTGGAATTCATCCTTCTGGCAATTAGGGTCCATCTTAGGTCCTGGAATGGCAGGTTTTCTTTATGCTTATGCCGGCTTGTCGGGTTCATTGATGATTGTAATCGGTCTGCTTTTAGCCGTTATGTCCTGTATGTTTTTTATTAAAAGTCGGCCTGTACCCCCTAAAAAGGTTGTTCATGAATCTATTTGGCATAGTTTGCGCGAGGGAATCGAGTATGTATTTAAGACGAAAATCATTCTGTATGCGATTTCACTTGATTTGTTTTCTGTCTTGTTCGGAGGGGTAATCGCAATCCTACCCATCTTTGCCGAAGATATTCTGAAAGTGGGCGCTGAAGGTCTTGGGATTCTACGTGCAGCTCCATCTGTTGGTGCAGTCGTTACGATGCTTAGCTTGATCTATTTTCCACCGTTAAAAAATGCTTGGCGAAATTTGCTACTCGCTATCGCAGGTTTTGGTATTGCGACTTTGGTATTTGGTCTATCATCTAATTTTTGGTTGTCGGTGACAGCCTTGTTTTTTACCGGTGCTTTCGATTCCGTCAGTGTGGTGATACGTCAAACGGTCTTGCGCATATTCACGCCCGATGAGATGCGGGGGCGAGTTTCCTCCGTTAATGGTGTTTTTGTGAGTACCTCGAATGAAATGGGAGCCTTCGAATCAGGTGTTGCAGCTAAATTCTTTGGTACAATTCCTTCTGTGCTTATTGGTGCCGGGGTAACCTTGTTTCTAGTCACCATTGTGGCATTTAAATCCAAGGATTTATTGGAACTGGATGTTGAGAAAGCGTCAGAAGCCTAATTACTTGTTTTCTTGAATACTCGTATTCCAAGCCATTAAGGTCTCCACGATGGTATTGCGACTCTCTTGTGCCCAAACAATATCAGAAACCTTATTCACTGGACTTGTATTCTCACCCAATAATGCAGGCATCAAATTGAATGTGTGCGTTTTTAATTTCTTTACGCCTTTGTCGTTCACCGAGATACATTCGATCACTTCGATGTTGTAAATGACCACCAAGCCATCGGAAGTTTTGGATGCATGAATTTCGATGGATTCGATCAGATTCTTCGGGATGTCGCTGTTGCCTATTTGGTCAGCTCCTTGATAATGTACGACTTTGATTTCATGCGCTCCCAGCAAAAGAAAGGAGATGCGTTGTTTCCCCGACTTCGTTGCAAAAAAATCACCAATCGACTGAAAGAAATTACGTTTCGGTAATTGGATAACGCCAAGACCTACAAAATCACGTGGTGTTTGGCTAGAAAGAAATGAAAACGAAGAAGGCAGATTGGAGCTCATGCGAATATTTTTTACGAATTTATCTTAAAAATGGCAAACCAACAATTACAGTCGGATTTTAGGTTTAGGGAATTCAAAGTGCTGGGCAAAACCTTGAAACCATTGATGGATCGACTCGAAGCCCTTTTTATTTAAACTATAATGGATAAACTGCCCTTTCTTTACGGCATCGATTAATTGGGCTTGTTTCAATAAATCCAAATGATGTGAAATGCTTGGCTTGGTCATGTCAAATTGCTTGGCAATTTGTCCCGCATTTTGTGGACCTTGGATGAGAAATTGGAGTATCTCTCTTCGGGTTACATCGTTAATCGCTTTGAAGGCTGCTTCCATGTTTGATTAAATAATTAGGCGAATATCTAATTATAAGTTTGCATTTCCAAATTTACAGATGGTCAGCTTTCCGATAGGCTTCGATTAGTTTCACTTCGCCCTCTTTTCCCGGATGGAAATTACCATGTTCCATGCCCAAAACACCTTTGTAGTTTTTCTTCCGCAGGTGTTCGAAGATATTAGCATAATTGACTTCGCCCGTTCCAGGTTCTTTACGGCCTGGATTGTCGCCTATTTGTAAGTAGGCGATTTCCGACCAACATAAATCCATGTTCTTGATCATGTTTCCTTCGTTGCGTTGCATGTGATACATGTCGAAAAGGATTTTGCAAGATGGGCTATCTACCGCTTTGCAAATCATGTAGCTTTGATCTGAATGGCGTAAAAATAGTTCGGGGTTGTCGCTTAGTGGTTCTAAAACCATCGTGAGCTTATGGGGCTCTAAGATTTCAGCGCCTCGTTTTAATACCTCAATAACATTTCCTGTTTGAATGCCCATCGGTAAGTTTCGGGTGAAATTTCCAGGTACTACCGTCGCCCATTTTGCATTAACGCGCTTGGACGTTTCAACAGCTTCTTTGCAGGATTTCAAGAACATATCGGTCCAAGTTTTATCCCCCGTGGTCATGTGCGACTTATCGAAAAAACCTGGGAATTTGATCACAAAAACACCCATGTCCATGCCTAGTCGGCCTAGTGTCGCCCCAATTTTCTCTTGCACTTCCACAGGCTTTTCCATCATCTCATTGTCTTCCAACGCACGAAATCCCATCTCATGCATGAATTTCAATTGGTCGATGTAATCCTTTCCTGCATGTTGTTCAAACATTCCGAAATGCGGCGCATAGTTTAAACTAAATGTATTTGCATTAGCTGTGCCTGCTTTAAGCGTTTGAGTGCCTAAAACTCCCGCTGTCATTAATTGGCTAAACGATCGACGATTCATGTTTATTTCTTCTTTAAAGTGCTTAAATATTCCACCAAATCCGTTAATTCGCTCGTCGATATACCATCTGCGAGACCATCCGGCATCATCGAGTTATCTAATTGTTTCACGGATTTCAATGCGGATGTTTTGAAATTTTGAATGCTGCCTCCAGGTAATTTTAGGATGATATCGGTTTCATTTTTCGAGGTAACGATTCCTTGATAAACATCTCCTTTTTTGGTCGTAATCTCAAAGGTTTCATAGCCAAATCCAATACCCGCATTTGGGTGAAGGATGGATAGATACATTCCTTCTTTCGATAATTTTGAGCCTATTTCTGATAGTTTTGGCCCAAAATCAATGCCCTCATTATTGATTTGATGACACATCGCACATTGCTCCACAAATACTTTAATTCCATTTTTTGCTACACCTTTCAAGTTAATTAACTCATTCAACGCAGGATGTTTAGTTTTGGAATTGCTCTGTGCGCCACTCAGGTAGGTATTGGCTTCCACACGAACCCCTTTTCGCCAAGCTTTACTGACCGACTCAACCACAGATGGAATCAGGTTTGCGGGAATTTGCTTTTGCTTCAAGGCTTGCAAGACAAAATCTTCACCAGCAGGGTAGGAGTTACCGATTCCTTTGGCCGCATCTTTACGTACGATTAAATCGAGTTTAGTATTGAGCATGGCTTGACTTAGTAAAGCGATGCTTTCTTTATTTCCTTGCCAACGAATCGCATCGATGATGGAACGTTTTACTGCATTATTCCCCTGATTGAATGTTGTTTTGATCAGGTCATTGCCACCGATTGCATAGAGTGATTTAGCGGCTTGTCGGCCCCCTTTATTAGTCAAGATGATTTTCATCAAATCGGGTTTTAATTCACCTAAATTGTATTTCTCGATTAATTTGGTGTATTCATCTAAATCATTTTTAGGTAAGAGGCCGATGACTGTTTTGCGAGCCAAAGCATTTTTTTGAATGTATTCCTGTGAAAGGTGACGGATGGCTACCAAAGTGGCCGCCGCGTCTTTTTTAAGTTCTGTGTTGATTAATTGAACCAATAAGGCCGATTTCTCTTCGCCTGGAATAAAATCCAAGGCGCGGAAATAGCGCAATTTGTCGTTCAATGGCTTTACTTCTTTCAAGTATTGGAATAAATAGGAATTAGCTAAAGCTGTTCTCGAACGGAAGATGATATCCCGGAAAGCTGGTGAATCTGCTGGTTTTAATGCCAAATATGCTGCTAAACGCGAATCCCATGCGCGGTCCGCGCCGATGCCCAATGCCTCTAAGTACCAACGGTCCTCACCGGTATGTTGGCTAGCTAAGGCCGCCCACATTGCATCCGCTTCGGGGTTCTTTACATGGTGCAATGCGATGGCTAGTTCGCGTTTCACTTGATAATCGGAATCTTGTACAATCCGCTGAGCCAACGATTTCCAAGTTTCAAATGGGCGCATTTTCATGGCACGGATGGCCATCATGCGCCACTCGGCAGATGGATTCATGAGTGCTTTATCGATGTAGCTTAATCCATTGGGGCTTTGGGCCAACAACCAAAATAGGCGGGCTTTTAAACGTGGATTGCTTTCGTTTTGATAGACTGCAGCGATGTCTTGAGATGCTTTTTCTCCAAAACGCAGTAATGCTTTATAGCCTAAATAGCGCGTGGCAAGATTTGGGTTGAATAATGCCGTAATTGCTCCCATCGGAGAGTCAAGGTGTAATTTTTTGACTAAATAAGGCGTGTTTTTGGGTGATATCCGGTAGATGCGCCCCTTGTTTTGGTCACCAGCTTGGTGTCCACCCACACCGGGATCATACCAGTCGGCGATGAAAAGTGAACCATCTGGTGCCACCGTTACATCCGCTGGACGAAACCATTGATCTTTAATTCCTTCAACAAGATTAATGATGCTGGCTGAATAACCAGCACCTTGTGCTTTTGTAGGGTATGCGCGTACCACATTCGGGCCTGCGTCGGCATGGATGATTTGATTTTGGAATTTGGCAGGCAATAATTGCCCTTCATAGACCAAAATACCTGTGGGTGAACCTGAACCTGTTTGTAATAAATTGGGCACAACGCCTGGATCATTTAAATGCCAATGTTGCAAAGGTATTTCAGATTCGATGTTGGTGCGGTTCACTGACCAGCCTTCGCCCGTCATTTCATCTGTATAGCCATAATTTCCATGTTCGAAAACGGAATTGATGCGAACTCCTTTGTTGCCATCATCGTCATTATCTGATTGCCATAAAGCGCCATAAGAGTCAACAGCAACTTCGAAGTTATTCCGAAAGTTTTGACCTAAACATTCCACTTGGGAGCCGTCGACATTGCAACGAAACACCATTCCTTGTTTGTATTTTTTAGGGCCGATGATGTCTCCATCCTGATCAAGTACCGGGTTTCCTTTGGCATCGAGCAATTGCTTGCCCTCATTACCTAGGTTGAAATATAATTTTCCGTCAGGGCCAAAGGTAAATGCGTGTGCACCATGGTCATGTTGTTCCCCACCGATACCTTGAAACATAATTTCTTTGCGGTCGGCTTTATCATCGTGATTGTCATCGTATAAGCGCCAAATGTAGGGGCTTTGCGCCACAATCACCATGCTGTCAAGTACTGCAATGCCAAGCGGTGCATTTAGCTCAGGGGATTGATAGAATGTTTTTTGGTTATCTGCCTTACCATCTCCGTTCGTATCTTCCAAGATAATGATGCGATCTCCAGCGGGATTCGTGGGATTGCCCGCGATGGCTGGTCGGTAGTTGAATGCCTCCGTAATCCAAACCCGACCACGCGAATCGATGTCCATGTTGGTCGGATTTTTCAACATCGGTTCCGTCGCAAAAGTTGTGATTTCCAATTCGGGATCAATCTGCAAACCTGCCAAAGCATTTACTGCCTCATGTTTTTGTGATTCGTTAAGGGAATCCAATAGGGCTTGTCCCCAGCGTCGGTGTTCATTATTCTGGAATGAAGAGATCCCAAGGTAAGTTAAAAGGCATAATGAGCCGAAAATGGACAAAGATCCACGGAGAGAATTTTTCATGCGAATTAAATAGGTTGAGCGAAACGCTTTGTTGTAAAGGTCTTTTAATTCGGCAAAAAATGCAAATTTATCTTTTGATGATTTTATTCAATTTTGAACGGAAATTGAGGTAGGTCAACAGGTTTTTGGGGCTTAACAAATTCGTTTTTAAATAGCTTTTCCAATCCTTCGCGGTTCGCGGGGGATTTAGGAGTGTTGCCCGACTGAAATAAAAAGCTTGTTTGGCCTTATTGGATTTGTTTTCGTGGCAATCCATGCGCATTAGGTAATATGCCTGCAGGATAGGTTTAATGAGGTGATTGTATTTGTATTTTGTATGGGCATTGATACTCGAATACATGAAAATCCGATTTTTAATAAAGGCATCTGCATGGACATGGTCGGTCATGCTGATACCCCCTTCGTTTTTTCGGTAGACGGACATCACTTCTGGTAAATAGCCAATGGGGCCTTGTTCAGCCAAAATAACATAGAGCGGAATATCACCACTTTTCGAGTGTAAAAACCATTCTGGAAGCGGATGTGCAAATTTTCTTCGCATCATCACGGCAGCCGTTGCCATGAACCAAGTTTCTTTTTCAACGAGGAAGTCGGCGGATTCCACCCAAGGTTTTTGGTCAATAGGATTAATCAAAACGGGTTCCCGATGGCTCCCATCTTCGAAAATGATTTGCGCATTGTGAAAGCAGGCAGATGCATGGGGATGTTGGTCTAAAAAATCAACTTGGCGTTGAAGTTTGAGCGGGTCAGTCCAGTAGTCGTCTGCTTCGATAAAAACGATGTATTCACCCTTGCATTGCAGGAAACAGTGTAAAAAGTTTGTTTTGGCTCCTACATTTTTTTGTCGGATATATGCTTTTATGAGGTGAGGATATTGGTCAGCATATTGTATGATGATTTCGGCAGTTTGATCTTTTGAACAATCCTCCCCCAAGATGATTTCAAAAGCAAAGTCAACTTTTTGTTCTAATATGCTATTTAAACATGTCTTTACATAGTTTTGGTGATTATATGAAATCACACAAATACTGACTTTCGGATGTTCAGTAAGTGTTGGTTGACCGTAAATGTCTTTATTTAAATAGTCGAAATTCATTTTACTAACTTAAAACTGCGTAGCCAAAGCCTGTATCGCCAAATCCATTTCCATTGTAGAACATATAAATTTCATTCTGGTATTCAAAGACATGGGGGTATTCGACCATTTGGTCTTCCCAAGAGGGTGTGTGATCAATGTCGAGGCCCATGAATTGAATTTTTTCCCAATGTATTAAATCATCGCTTTTTGCGCATTTAATTCGGTAGCTGTTTTGCGGATTTTCACGGTAATCTGTTGATTTACGAACAGCATACCACATGTAGTAAGCTCCCTTTAATTTTAGAATTGAAGCTTTTGAAATTCCACCTTCATCTCCTGATAGGCAGATCGCCGTTTCATTTAAAGGGAGCCAATCAATCAAATTGGTCGAAGTTGCAATTTTTATATCATAAATGGGCTCAATGCGATTATCAATTTCCTCCCATTTGCGACAGGATAAATAATAACCATAATAGAGTTCTTTTTCCTTGATAATTGATATGGTACCCACATATCCAGGTTCTTTGTACGATGTGGCTAAAACAGGACCTTCAGAGAATTTTTTCCAGGTATTTCCGCCATCTGTACTTAGGGCTAATCCCAAATTGTTATGATAGGGAACGTCTAATCGATTTGCCCAGCCAATGTAAAATAGATATTTAGTAGAGCCTACGGTTAATATTTCGGTTGGCATTACGCCTGCCCAATCAAAAGATCCACGTTCCCCTGGCAATAATACTGGGGTATCAGATTTAAATAAAATATTGCTTGGATTTCCCGCTTCTACATCGATGTAGTAGGGTAGACTTGGTCCTCGATTGATGCGTTTTGAAAAATATACTCTCCAAAAACCTTTGTGTTGAGTGTCTACAATCGGCACTTGTGCATGACAATCGTCGAAAATTAACCCTTTTTTAATCCACTGCATATAATTGGACGTGGTGTTTGAAAGACCACGTCCAAAGATACGACCATTTATCGAATTGTCGAGAAACTCGTCGGGCTCATGTAGATTGATTCCACCTTTTCGACGATTTTGCCATCTTTTTCGGATGCATCTCTCACCGAAATCCACTTAGGATCTAGGCGAAATGCATCAAAACTTGCCTTGCCTGCAGCTTCACTTTTGTGTGCGATGAAATAAAGCAATTTACTCTGAGAACCATCTTTTGGAATGGTTGTAAAATAGGCGATGTTGTCCATTCCATGCTTTTTGAAAAGTTTCACCGTGTGGTCGCGGAAGCGCGTCAAAACGTTTTCTAATTTTCCAGGAGTTGCCGTGTAAGTGCGCATTTCGAAGGTACGATCTGCATCGCTGTGGGATGCCTTGATTTTAGGGCTGAAATCTGTTGCATTCATGAAGATGCTGGTAACTTTTGCTACGATTTTGCCACTTTCTTCGGATTTTCTTGCCACTTCTTTCCACTCAGGATCGCTGCCAAAATGTTTCCAAGATGAATCACGCGCAGCTTGAGAAGGATAAGCTAAAATGTAATACAAGGCATTCTCCGTATTGTTGTTCGGAATCCAATAGCCCACATTTGTCATGCCATGTTTTTCGAAAATCTTTGTAGTATGATTCGTAAATCGCTGCAGTAATGCGTCTAGTCGGCCTGGGTGGCAATAGTAGATGCGCATTTCAAAATAGCGCGTATTTGGCTTTTTGGCAAAGCCTAAAAATGAGATGCTAAGCAAGCAAATTAGTAAGATATTTTTCATAGGAAATGTTAGTTTAAGGGCTAAAGTAGTAGAATTTGAATGGATTAATATCCTGATTCGCTTATTTTTTATGCTGGTCCTAGTCGCTTCGCCATGACATGCTGTAAATAGGCAAAAATCATCTCCGGTTTCAAGGTACGCCAATTGGGAATCTGCAAATTTCCACCAAAATTGATGTAATAATCGACATGGTATTTGGCCCATTCTTGTTCAACAAAAGTTGCGAAATGCAATCCTACGATCCAACCATCTTCCACTTCTTCGAACCATTCGGCATAATAATCGTCTTCATAGCTTCCATGAAAGTTGAAGACATTTTCTCCGATTAAAATAAAATGTTTAATCCCAACAGCTAAGAGGTGGTCGATAACTTGCCTTTTAAGCAACATGATGTCGTTGTGCAGCGTATCGTTCCATTCGCCGAATAATTCGATGATGGAATAGCCTTGTGCGTAATCGCTATAAAGAATTTTGCAATATAGTGTTTCGGAGTCGATCTCATCCCAAAGGGGGTGAATGTAATAACCATAAATGTCGTTCTCGTATTCGGTTTGCGAATAACTTCTGCCATAAAATGGGGATTTGCGGTCGTGAGCCGCGTTGTACAGGGATTCCCACTGAAAGGAAGGTTCGATTTCTTGCATATCGACTCAAAATAAACAGAAAAGGCCTGCCGAAGCAAGCCTTTTCTTGATCACAGATTATTTGTTTTACTTTAGTTTGGCACCTGTGAAAACGCCGTTTCCATCAAATTCAACTTTGTAATTTTTTCCTGCTACGGCAATAAATACTTCATATTCTTTTACTGTTGTATCAGCTGAAACCGTTTGGGCTTTCGTAAATGTCCAACCCGCATAATTCGTATTCAAATATGTAATTGCGGCTGCTGGAATTTGGGCTTGAGTGATTTCTGCTACCGTGAAATTAGGAAGCTCTTGATTGTCTTTAGGACCTTTTCCTGCATTTTGAACCAATTTAAAATCTTTGTCAAACATATACGTTTGAACTGTAGCTCCTACAGAAACAACAACATGGTAATGGATGATCACATTATCAGCCGCAACACTCACTGCATTTTTGAGTGTCCATCCAACTGCATTGGTATTTAAATAGGTTGTGATGGCAGCTGGTAATGTTGTTAGGTCCACTTTTGTAATAATCGGCTTAACTTCTTGTGCCTCACTTTCTAAAATGGTACCACTGGCAGCGATTTCTAATTCATATACGATACCTGCTTTCTCTGCATGTACATGGTAAATGGTCACTCCTTTGTCATTTATTTTTGCCATAGCACGTTGGAACGTATATCCATTTAATGCCGTTTGAACCGCTGCTGGAAGGTCTGTAAGTGTCAAACTCGTAACGGTAGGACCATGGCTCCCTTTTTCCTTACCACCTTTAGGGCCACCAGGCATTCCTGTCGTTTGGGAAACAAAGGCACCTTTTTCGTCAAATAATACAGAATAAAACTCGGAATTATATTTTAATACAACTCGGTAACCCGTAGGTGTACCCGTTGTTTTTTGCGATGCATGCAATAAATCGTATCCTGGATAATTGGTGGATAAATAGGTCAATACACTCGTAGGTAATGCCGTTGAATCAATTTTAGAGAAAGCTTCTTTTATTGAACCTTTTGATGATAAGACGATTTGCATTTCCGTTGAAGGAGTCGTTACATCCGCAACATACAATGCATTCGGTTGGATGACAGAATAGGCTACTTGTGCAGTTGGAAAACTTTGCTGGATCGTAGATTGTACCGCTTGTGGTACATTGGCCGCGTTGATTGCTGTGAATCCTTGTGGATTCATGGCCTCTTCTTTGCTACATGAGCTTAAAAGTACAGTACTAGCGAAGGCAAATAGAATGAGCTTTTTCATGGTTGTTAAATTTAGTTGAACACTGAGTTAACGTTAGGTTCTAAGCGAATCTTGTACAAAGATGTATGCTAGGATTGTAATAAGGGTGATGCAATCGACGAACCGACACATCAAGTCTACGAATTCATAAGATTTGTTAAAATTTATAGTACCTTGTATTGCATAGTACTATTTTAGTTGTATGTTTGTGCTATGAAAAATCACCAACGAACCTTTTGGGTACTAGTCGTATTTCTATTTGCATCGCAGAGCATGTTTGGTTTAGGGTTGCCTCAAAGGCTTTATCCTGCCAAAGTCATTAAAAAATCGATTCAAGTACTCGTGCGAAAAGTATCGCGTTAATTCTTAAAAATTCTCTTAATTTTGGGTTTCATTCGATAAGCCCATGTTCACAGCTTTTATTTCTTGGGATCCCAATCCCGTAATCATTGACCTTTTTGGATTTCCGATTCGCTGGTATGGCTTCTTTTTTGCCATGGCTTTTTTGGCGGGTTTTCGTGTTGTGAACTACATGTTCAAACAAGAGGGGCGTTCAACAGAACAGGCGGACCAATTACTCATGTACACGATGGTCGCGACAATCGTAGGAGCACGCGCTGGGCATTATTTTTTCTATGAATTTCCCTTGTTGCAAGCGGACCCCTTACGTTTTTTCATCCAAATGATCACGCCCCCATTTTCGGGTTTAGCTTCACATGGAGCTTCGATTGGTCTATTTATTGCATTTTACTTGTACTCACGAAAAAATCCAGGCATGTCTTATTTATACATCACGGATCGGATTGTGCCTGCTGTAGCTTTGGGTGGTTTCTTTATTCGAATGGGGAATTTGATGAATTCGGAAATTATTGGAAAGCCAACAGAATTGCCTTGGGGCTTTAAATTTTTACGTGATACGGAATTCAATCCTTATAGTGATCCCAATTTAGTACTTGCGCGTCATCCATCACAATTATACGAAGCCCTTTCTTGTTTGTTGATTTTTGCTGCCTTGATGTGGTTCTGGTCCAAAAAGAAAAAGGATACCCAAGAAGGTTTAATGACGGGTTATTTCATGATTGTGCTCTTTACTCTTCGTTTTTTCTACGAGTTTTTGAAAGAAAACCAAAGCGCATTTGAGAATGATTTGACCTTGAACATGGGTCAAATTTTATCGATTCCCGCCGTGTTGTTTGGCGTGATTGTGCTAGCATATTCGTACCGAAAAGCTTAGTCGATTTTTTGTACCTCTTTTGAAATCGCGTTTATTCGTTTTGTGAATAAATAACGGTTCAAATTGTAGGCGTCAAAATCCTTGGATTGCGGATCCATACTTGCTCTGCGTGTCCGGTCGGCGGCATGGATATATGCATTCCGACCTTCCCATAATCCCACGTGAACGACTTTATAAGTTCCGTCAGGTCTCTTTTCGCCAAAGAATAACAAATCCCCCGGTTTTAAATTTTCCCAGTTTCTCAGGCTGTCTACTAATATTCCCTCGCGAGCTTGTTGGCTCGCATCCCGCGGAATAATCCAGCCATTCGACTGGAATACCAATTTCGTAAATCCACTGCAATCCATGCCTTTGATGGATGTACCTCCCCATAAATAGGGAATGCCCATCAATTGGTGTGCCGACTGAAGTATACGATTTTCAGTTGGCCCTGAATTCGATTGTTTCCAAGTCGAATATTGCTCGGCACCCTTCAAGGAAACATAACCTATGACACCATCAGCCATGCGAATTTCCCAAAATCCGATCTTTTTACGGATAGCCATTAAGCGGTTATGTTGAACTAATTCGCTGATGATCTCCGATTTGCTACTCGGGAATTGATAGACTTTACTGAACGGAGCCGTAATTATGAGTTCCGTCCCTGATTTGTGGTATGCCTGAAATTCTACACTATCCATCCGAATAATCGTACTTCCCTCAACCCATCCTTGATAATGATCAGGCAATTGAACGCGATACCAATTTTTTGTTGACGCTTTTTCAAGCAATTGAACAGGTGTGCCCAACAAAGCTTGTGTACTCATTTCGGCCCCTTCGCGCGCCTCAGTCCGAATATTCGCTACCGATATGTTGACGATTCCAATCGTTTTTTGTGCCCAAGATATGTGGGCCAACAAGCATAAAAGAATGATTTTAATCCGCATAATTGAATCTCAAATAGTCTAAATTAGGTTGAATTGTTTTCGGTCGTCTTAGTTCATGTTGGTAGATTACCTCGCCCAAATGTTTAAAGAAGGGAAACCCGATGGTTTCATAATCGTATTTGTCGTCATTGAATATTTCGTCTTCATTGCTATAGATAGCTGCGGTTACCATAAATTCAACCTTGTTCTGGAAGTCGACGAAATAGGCATTGTCCAGCAAGAATCCATAGGCATCGCCTACTTTGTTGAAGATGCGAACATTCTGATTCATGTTCGCCTTTTTATCTCCGCCATAGTACAGGAATTTGCAATAGGCTGGCCCGATTGTAGTATCTGCGCTGTAATTCGGGTGTTTGGATTCGGTTGGGTACTCCGACATGTAACGATATAAAAACGAATAATCCTCAGAGCTTAGTTTGAATTGTTCCTTTTTCTCAAAGGAAGCCGGGAACATCAGGCGTTTCAAGAAATCATGTTGGGCTTGCAGTGGATAAGCATTCTTAAAGCTAAAATTAACCGGATGTGGAATGATACGCCCTGAGTCGTTCATGATTCCTTTTCCCATAATGATCGGATTCGCGGAGACGATTTGCTTCTTGTTGAACTGCTCTTTTTGTTGCCAAATAAGTCGGCCTTGCTCATCCACAAATTCCACGGGGTTTGTGTATTGATTTTCGAGCAAAGGAATGCTTGTCTGTAAACGATGCGTGAATCGAACTCCCTCAAAACCTTTGGAAGCCATGGTTTTGTTGAAATCTTTTTGGCCTAAAAACTCATATAAACGGTTGTAGGCCTCGTTGTCGGAGACCAATAAAATCTTCTTAATATAGTGCTCAATGCTCGGTTTGCCGTTCGCGGAGCTGGTGTCTGTTAGGACCTCCAACTGCGTTGGCCGATTTTTTAGGGTATGGAATATCGTCGATTTATCGATTTTCAGACGGTTGATTTTTTCCAAAGCCAACACACTTGCAGCCAATTTTACGGTACTCGCGGGGTAGAAATATTCGTTGGCATCTACCCGATAGCCATAGGTAGTGAATTGCGCCTTGTTCTCCGCATCTCGGTCAATTTGCGTGTATAAAATTTGCAAACGGTATTTGGATGGGTTGTCGGTGAGTGTTTTAAAATAAGCCGGATTAGCCTTTAATAATTGTTCGATTACATTGTCCTGTGCGTGAATCAATGACGTTGAAAAGAGTCCCATGATGAGTACTAATTTAAGCGTTTTCATAGGTTGATAGGGCTTGGCTTAGGTCTTCAATATCCTGCATTTGCAGGCAAGCGGGTAAAATAGCTTTGCAAATAGGAGCAGCATGAGGGTCAGGATAGGCGAATTGGTTGCATAAAAATCCATGGGATTTTAAATGATCAAAAAGCTTTGTATCCGCTGAACTGAATGCTGGATAATTCTTCACATAATTCACCTGCATCGCATTTTTAGTAAACGCCTCAGCGAGAACTTGTGATTGCTTCATACGTTCATTATAGGCTTCTTGGGCATGTAAACAGGCATATACATAGGCCGGATTAGCCGGCGAACCACCTACCCAAAAGGGATCTTGTTTGATTGCGTCGATGTCGGCTTTTTTGCCTAAAATAATCCCCGCAGGAATACCAAAGGCTTTTGATAAAGAACTGGTTTGAATCAAATTCGCCGGTGTTTGAATGTGCGTAGAAACGATTCCTAAGCGATGGGATTCATCGACAATTAATGTCTGGTCGGCCGATAAATTTTGCTCAAAACCTGTTAAGAATTCTTCCACCCAAGGTGCTCCAATGCCATCCATGCAAAGAATTTGGGCATCTTTTTCCCATTCCGAGAACGCACCCGCTGCCGGTTTATGTGGATGTCTCCATAAGGCTGGATGGGTTTTAGGAGCTAAGGAAATATCTGCATTCGGATATTTTTGCGTGATGTATTGCAAGGCTATTTGGCCCGCAATTAAACCTGAACTGCATAAGGCGGCGGCTTCTACCTGAAAGCGTTTTGCGAGTGTAAGCTCCAAGTTTTCCCAGACATCCATGCGGTAATTATTCAGTCGGGAACTACCCCAATTTTGACTAAACATCCGAATACCCTCCTGTAGTTTTTCTTGGAATAGGGGATGGGTGCCAATGTTCAAATAATTCGTTCCCCCAAGCCAACGGTATTCTTTTCCTTCGAATGACACGAGGCGTTCTGGGATCTGATTTTGAAGGATTTGATACGACATACTAACGAATTAATTGTGCACCCGTTCCAGGAGCATTGGCATAATGTACTGTGCCAAAATCGATGGTAATGCCTTTTGAGATTTGGTCGTCAACTAATAAACAGCCGTCCATGTCCACGTAATCCAACAAGGGTAATAATTGTGCGATGGCTGAACAACCGATCGTCGATTCGGTCATGCAGCCGACCATGACTTTCAGGCCAAGACTTTTCGCTTGTTTGATCATTCGTAGGGCAGGCGTTAGACCGCCACATTTCATCAACTTGATATTAACTCCATGAAAATATCCGGAGCATTTGGCTACATCTTCTTCCAAAATACAAGACTCATCGGCAATGATGGGCAATGCGGATTCTTGGTAAACGCGCTTCATGCCTTCCCAGTTATCGGCCTTTAAGGGTTGTTCAATAAATTCAACGCCCAGTTTTTTTAATTCCGGTGCGAAATAAATCGTCTGTTCAGGAGTCCAAGCGGTATTGGCATCCACCCGAAAAACAGCTTCGGTTTCTTTGCGCAAGGCTTCTACAATCTCTAAATCTTGATCCGTGCCCAGTTTGATTTTATACAAAGGAAAGGGCATTTCCCGCATTTTGGAAACCATGACATCTACGGTATCAATTCCAATGGTATAATCGGTAATCGGGTTGTGGGAGATATCCAATCCCCAAATTTCATGTAGCGCTTTATTATGTGTTTTGCCCCAAAGGTCCCAATAGGCTACATCCAGGGCGCAAAGTGCGAAAGGGTGGTCGTCCAACAAGGTTTTGGAAATCAACTTCCAAAAATCCGTCGGGTGCGGAAGAATATCGCTAGGTAATAAATGTCGGATACTCTCCACTTGTGCCACCATCTTTTCCATGGTGATGCCGTAATAGGGGGTTTCTGTCGCTTCGCCGAATCCGCTTTTGCCGTGCCAACTTAACTCCACAATAAGTGTGGGCTGTACGTCACGCGATTCATGTGTGATCGTAAAGGTGTGTTTGAGCGGTAAATCAAATTGATGAAGCTTGAGTTCCATACACGATTATTTAAGTGGGATATATGGCAATTTGGTATCTTTTTGCCCTGCTTTTTGCCAAACTAATCCATCAGCTTTTGACCAATTGATCAAATCGCCTGAGCCATTATGAGCCAAGGTTTCGCCATTTTCAACCGGAATCCACTGATCTAATTCTGCGGATGGTTTAGGTAAAAACTTGATTTCTTTCTCTGTGTATTCAGGGAAATCGCCAGATACCCAAGGTAAGAAATAGACCCAGAAACAAGTCAAGGTTGAGATCGGATTTCCTGGGAATGCGAATACCACTTTGCCGTCGGGGCGTGTGGCTACCAACATCGGTTTACCCGGTTTCTGAGCAATTTTATGAAAGATCGTTTCGAAACCAGCTTCCGTTAAGACGGCAGGAATCAAATCTTTTTTACCAGCAGAGACTCCGCCCGACAATAAAATAATGTCGTTGGATTCTAAGACCTTATCGATATTGGCTTTGATTTTTTCTTCGGAATCGGGTAAATGACTCGAATTTGCTTTGAAACCTTTTGATAACAAGACAGATTTCATCATCATGACATTCGATGACCGAATTTGATGTACCGCAGGCGTTTCATGTAGTCCTACGATTTCATCACCTGTAGAGAAAATATGCACATGTGGTTTTGATTCTACTTCGATGTGCGCTTTACCAACTGTAGCCGCAATGGCAATTTCCACAGGTCCGATTTTTGTGCGTTTTTTAACTAAAATCGTCCCTTCTTTGGCATCCATGCCTTGCGTATGAATGAATTGACCCTTTGTTAAGGGTGTTTTACCTATGTAGGTGGCAATCTTTTTCTCGATGCTTAAATCTTCAATTTTGATGATCGCTTCCGTTCCTTTGGGAGCCGTTGCACCTGTCATGATTTCCATGGCACCATCGATTTTTTTAATCGCTTTTACGGGTTCTCCCGCATATAGAATGCCTTCGATTTTCCAGGTTGGAGCGGTGATGTCTTTCACGGCAATACCATCCATCATCACACGGTCAAATGGTGGAAAATCGCGGTCCGCAACAATTTTTTCAGCCAAATTCATGCCCAAGGTTTTCGCTAAGGGTAATTTTTCAGTCCGGAAAGGAATGGTTATATTTTTTAAAAGGGCAATCGCTTCAATAGGGCTGATCATGTTTGTTGGTTTACGTATTTGATAAATTTCGCTAAAAATTGCCAAATCTCCCGTATTTTCGTGTGCTAAATTTGAAATGTATATGTCAATTGATTTTTCACACCTACAATCCGATGGCACCCCAGGAATGGTGGATGTAAGTTCCAAAAATGAAACGGTGCGCGAAGCAAAGGCGCAATCCATCGTTTATTTAGGTGCGGAAATCGTCCAACATTTCGAAGCGGCCGGTTGGCAAAATAAAAAAGGAAGCATCCTGCAAACGGCTGTCATTGCTGGCACCATGGCGGCCAAAAAGACCTCGGATTTGATTCCCTTGTGTCATCCGCTTGGTTTGGATTCCTGTAAATTTGAAACGGAAGTGCTCGCAGATCAGATCGTGATTACATGCATTTGTCGGTTGGAAGCTAAAACAGGTGTTGAAATGGAAGCATTAGTTGGCGCCTCTGTCGCAGCTTTAACTGTTTATGATATGTGTAAATCAGTTTCCAAAGGAATCGTCATCAAAGAGACCAAATTGATTTCAAAATCGGGTGGTAAATCTGACTTCAAAGCCTAATGTCCTCGCATCACATCATTCGTGAAAAACAAGAACCCGCGCTGATCATTGCGAATGGAGAGGCGTGTTCAATGGATATGTTGGATCAATTATTAGAATGGTCCCCAACGGTCCTTGTCCTGGATGGTGCTTTGGAACGGGTGATATCATTGGGCATCAAAGTGGATGTTTGGTTAGGCGATTTTGATCATACAAACATCACTGATTTCAGTGATTATCCCTTGAAAAAAGTACATACACCGGATCAAAATTTGACCGATTTAGAAAAGGCTTTTGAATATTTGTTGGACGAAGGTTATCCCGCCGTGAATGTGGTTTGGGCTTCCGGAAAGCGCATGGATCATACCTTGAATAATTTTCATTCGATGGTGCGATACGGTCGGCGAATGAAGATTGTCTTCTTCGATGATTATTCAACCTCCTATTTGTTACCCCCTGCGTTTGAAAAATGGTATCCTGCCAAAACACCTATTTCCTTGATGCCTTATGGGGAGGCGTTTGAGGTAAAATCATCCGGTTTATTATACGATTTGAACCATCCTGTATTACGGCTTGGGACTCAGACAAGTTCTAGCAATGAGGCGCGAGAAGATGGGATGGTGAAAATTTCCTACGAAAGTGGCGCCCTTATTTTGATGGAGTGCCACGATTAATTTTGTCTTGCTCGGAAGGTTTGTAGAACACGGGGCGCGACGGGACCTCTGGGAAGTAGTTTTGCTCCACCCAATTTCCCGGATAATCATGCGGGTATTTATAATCGGCCCCATAATTCAAATCTTTCATGAGACGCGTAGGTGCATTGCGTAAATGCAAAGGCACGGGTAAATTTCCTGTTTGCTCCACAAAAGCCATGGCTTTATTAATCGCATTATAGGCAGAATTACTTTTTGGAGATGTTGCCAAATAGATCACCGTTTGGGATAAAATAATGCGGGATTCTGGATTTCCAATGACGCGGATGGAATCGAAGCAAGATTGCGCTAGGAGCAAGGCGT
>ERZ650308.266-NODE-266-length-28018-cov-6.206094_pt1 | contig 28018 bp, 33 predicted proteins | sample MGYA00376244_ERZ650308 | MGnify/ENA primary metagenome ERZ650308 (study PRJEB26733, sample SAMN07839295) | wastewater metagenome | biome: small river; feature: stream; material: water | place: USA: North Carolina | collected 2016-04-26 ... | reverse complement strand
CATCGGTCTTCTTCTCGATGCTTTCGAGCTTCGCGTTTGTGACCACGGATGCGGCCTCCAGTTTGGTGACGCGACCCCCAAGTTCCTTGACAGGCCCGTGCCAAGACGGCGGGTCAGCGGGCTCGGCAGCCTGTTGCGAGAGCGGGGTGGCGTTCGGGTCTTCGTTCACGGCGGAATCTCTAGCGATGGGTTCGGCATGTCCGGATCCACGGTGACAGTCACGGTGGTCACGTCCTTGGCGCGCAGGCTCGGGCAGAGGCCAACGGCGGCGCAGGCGCGGACGTCCGCAGCGGTGAGGCGCGTCGTCAGGCTGGAGTCGTTCATCACGGCCGTCGGATCGGCCACGGAGGCGATGCCGGCGAGGTGTCCCAGCTCGTGGAGCGCAGTCGCGTGGGGGTTGCAGATCGGCGCCGTGCTGATCTCGATGATGGTGCCGGTGATGCCGCCGCAGACGTCTTGGCCGCGGTCGACGACGCGCGTGCGGCAGAGGATGAGCGGCGCCTCGCGGTGCTGCATGAGGGTCTCCGCGGAGAGGTCCCACACGAGGCGGTAGGCGATGTGCCCGCGCGAGACGGAGCCCCATTCGCGGGCGCTCTGCTCGGCGTCGGCGCGCACGTACGGAGCGCACGCCGTGTCGCCGTGGATCGTGTAGCTGACCGATGCAGTGATCTGCTCGGGCTGTGCGGTCTGGTATCGGTCGCGGTCCTCGTAGTAGGCGCAGCCGAGCCCGAGCGTCACGCCTAGAACGACGACGAGGAACGCGACGAATGCGGCGCGCGCGTTCATGTGACGGTGATTCCGTAGCGAGCGAAGTACGCCGCCATGTTGGTCTTTTCGCTCGCGGTGGGCGTGCCGGCCTGAATGATCAGCTCCGCAATCTTGCCCACGGTTCCGGCGGTGCCGCCTCGATAGGCGAGTACCGATACGTCCGTTCCGGAGGAGCCTGCCGCGTTACCCGTCGCGCCTCCAGTAAGCCAATTGCTCACGCCAACGAAGGAGGACGCTCCGTTGAAGGTCGCGAGAAAGGCCTGCTTCGTCGTGCTGCTCGATCCGCTGGATAGGCCGACGCCTGCATAGGCGGTGATGACTCCGCCAGGACGATACAGGATGGGCTGAGCGGCATTCGCCAGCCCGACGAGGACGGCGCCGGCGGTGGAGAATTCGCCGACGACCCAGATGGTGACGGGCTGCGTCGACGTCACGCTGGCGACGGCGAGCCACTGAGTGGTGCCGGCCGAGGAGATCGTCGGCTGCCCGCCATAGCCCGCGTCGGTCGCGTTGTAGGTCGGCTGATTCGCGCCGGTGGCCTGCACGAGATGCGCGGTTCCGATGCGGTCATTCCACTGCGAGACTCCGGTGGCGATACTGACGTCGGTCGCGTCGGCGCGATACCAATGCGCGATATTCGCGAGGATGGTCGCGGGCGTAGATGGGCCAGAGGGTCCAGCGCGAAGAGATAGGCCGAGGGAGAGGCCAAGGCTCATGAGGCGCTCCCAAGGCAGACGGTCACGTTGAAGCCGAGATTCGGCGCTTCGCCGTTGCTCGATCCGACAACCTTCACGCCGATGGCTTCGCCCGCGTTGATCGCGTGTGGCGTTGCGAGCGCAACCTGCCCATTGCTCGTGCTCGTCGTAACAACGAACGACAGCGCGGGGCTAATCGCGGTCCCGTCGATCGTGACTTGCACCGAATATGTACCGGCGGAGGCAACATCATCGGCCGTCACTGCAATTGAGCGGATGGTGAATCCCGACTCTGGTGCCTGCGGCACACCATACGCATCAAGGAACGTCGTGGTGTTTTTGACAGCCGACCCGGTGAATACGACGAGGCATTTGCCGCCACTCGTCGCTGCAAACACGCCGTTATTGGTGAACTTGACCCAAACGGACGTGCCCGCCTTGAGCGTGTACGTCGTCGCGCCCCCGTTGGTGATCGTCTTGTCGAAAGCGCTCGTATTCTCCAGCCACTTCACGTGGGATCGCGCTGATGTCGCGGCCGGAAAGGTGTACGTGCCGGTACCCGCGCCGGAGAAGATGATCGACGCGTAGATATATTCACTGGACGTAAGTGAATACGTGCCGGTGTTGGCGACCGTGACCTCGCCCTCGCTGGCGCCCCATGCGGTGCTCTGCCCGTACCGGGGGACCGCGAGCAGCATGCTCGTGCCGAAAATCTGTCCGATCTGCGTCCCTGCCGTGTCGTTGAAAAACGTGCCTCCGGCATTCAGGATCATCGTGTTGACCGCTGACGATCCCACCTTCGTTTTGAAGACGATCCCCACGCCTTCGACGTTCGTGGTCCAGCCCAGCGCCGAGCCCAGCACGAATGTCGACGCGTTCTGCGTGATCAGCGATCGGTTGACTGCGCCGGAATCGAGAGCGGCGAGGACCGGGACGCCCGGGTTGTAGCCGACGCGCCAGAAGCCGGTGCTAGCGACGTTTTCGCTGGCTGCCCTGGTCTCGATGTATCCGTCACTCGAGATGCTGGCGTGCGCTGCGCCGCCGAGAGTGTTCGCGTCGAGGTAGTACTGGATGCTCCGCGCGGGCAGACCTGGCGCCGACGACGCGCCAAGCGCCGCGCCGAGACCGACGAGGGGGAAGCACACGTGCGCGGTGCCGTCCTCGTCGCAGTGCCCGCACACGTCATCGCTGGTCGAGTATTCGCCGACGCGCTCGAGCACACCCGCATCGGACACGCGGATGAGCGATGCGGTGCCGGCGCCGAGGTTGGTGATGCTCTCCGCAATCTCGCCGACCACCTGCACCTCGAAGGCGCGATCCTGCGCGGTGCCGGAGCAGCCCGTGACGGCGATGCCCATCGAGCGACGTCCCGCAGCGGTGCGCGCCGCGGTCGTCGACACGTTGTAGTAGTCGCCGCTCGCGTCGAGCACGACGCACTGCCCGGCCACGATGGGGCCGTTGCTCGCGGACGTGTAGCCCGTGTAGCTTGTGTGCTGCTGCTGCGCCGGCATCGGTCAGTACAGGACGAGCCCGGCTGCGGTGGAGCCGGTCTGATAGACCTTGGTGACCTTGATAGGGTAGATGACGCCCGCAGCAAGGTTGGAGAACGTCACGCCGGTGGTACCGTCCGGCATATCGACCTTCAGGTTGCCGGCCGTGCCGATGTAGATGCCACGCACGCGAACCGCGGACAGGTCGTGGTCGCCGCCGCTGTAGTTGATGGGGAGCGCGCCGAACGCGGGCTCATCGGGGGCCAGCGGTACGCGCTGGAAAGCTGAATCGGCCATGTGGCCACTCCGTCAGCGATGCCCGGGGCCTCGTGCCTCGAGCCGGTCCAGAGGCGATTCGCTGGGAGTGGTCGTAACGCGCCGCGGTTTTGCTGGTGCGGCGGAGGAGAGTGGCAAGTCTGAAGGTAGCACGTCGCTGACGTTCTGCTGGAGGAACGTGCGGTGCTCGGGGCGCTGCGCCGGGGTCGCCGCAAAGTCGAGGAGTTGGCCCAGCAGTTCGCGCTGACGGAACGGGATGCGATTCCCGCGCGCCAGTTGCGTCGTGAGCGCGTCGAGGGTCTCCTGCTGGAGCTGCTCGAACGCACGCGGCATGAGCGCCTGAGCGGTCTCCGCGCCCTCGGGAACGAGCTTCCCGTGCGCCACCTCGGCAAAGAACCGTCCGGGTTTTTCGGTGTACCAGGCGTAGCGCGCAAAGCTCGCCTCTTCGCTCGGCGTCATGTGGATGCGCGGATGTGGGTCGAGCGGATCCGGGTTGCCCTGCGTAGGCACCTTGCTCGACAGGAACGTCATCGCCTGCACCTGGCGCGAGACGAGCTCACTGGCAATCTCCGGCGAGTGCGTGGCGATGCTCTCGGTCTGTTGCGATGCGCGATCGACATAGTCGTCCGGGTCGGCCTGGAACGCAGCAACGCGCGCGAGCGCCTTCGTCGCGAGCTGGCGCGGTGGCGGCATCGTCTCGGCACCCTTCGCGGCGCCCTTCTCGGGGAGTGCGATAAGGCCCTTTGATGCTTTGGTGATTTGCGCATCGGTCTGCGCGACGAACTTGGCGAGCGTGCCGCGCTCGGCGGCCGCGAAGAGCTTCTGGGCCAGGACAGCCTTGCCACGTTCCTTGGCGACCTTCATCGCGATCGGGCCGACGGTGCCGAGAATTGGATGGCCCGTCATGATCGCCGTAGCGCCAGCGATACCCTCGCGAATGCCGAACGCGTTGTTCCCCGCGTACCGCTCCGCGCCGCCCTCGGCTGCCTGTTCGGCAGCGCTCGCAAGCTGCCATTCGCGCTTCCAATGGCGGATGTTCTCGCCGACGCCGTTCTTGCCGGCCTTGGCGCTGGCATCGTCGATCGCCCTAATCGTCTCGCCATCAAGGTCGCGGAGGAATGCCTTGTACGAGTCGCCCGCGTGACCGCTGATCTTGCTGACCTCGTACGCGTTCTTGGCGAGCTGAGATCGCAGGTAGAAGGCGTCCGCAGCGTCGATGGTTCCGTCCGTTGGAGAGACCTTTCCGGACAGCTTGAGCGCGTCCATTTCACGACTGACGCGATTCCAGAATGCGTCCGCGCCAGCAGCGCGAACCGGGTCGCGCGTCATGTTGTTCGCCTCTTGCCACGCCTTTGCGTAGATGGCGTTCATGTCGACGCGTGCTGGCGTCCCCTTCACGGCATCGCTGAGGTTCGTCGCGATGCGGCCCGCCTTGTCCGCCTTGATCAGCTCGAGCAGGTCATCAGCGCGGCCGACCTTTCCGACCTGCCAGGCGCTCGCGTTCTCGCCCACGTGCTCACGCAGCACGCGGTTCACGTAGCCGCCCACCTCTGTCTTCGCCACGGCCTGATCCGCAGCGACGTTCTCGAGCGCCTTGCGCATCTGCACTTTGGTGGCGCCGAGCGCATCGAAGGCGAGGTCATTCGCGAGACGCTTGCCGCCCTCGGTGGGGTCCTTGATGAACGAGTTGACCTTGCCGGTCGGTGCCTCGGCAGCGTCCCATGCCTTGCGTGCAGCCAATGCCTCCTCCGTCGTGGCGTCACGACTGAGCGCCTCCGGGAGCTGCCGCTCCACCGGCGCAGCGATGTCCGTTGCCTCGCGAGAGACCAGTCGCGAGAGTCCGGACTTGGCGAGGCTGCCACCTGCGCCGAGTCCGCCGCCCACGAGGCCGCCAGCCAGGCCACCCATGAGGCCGTGAGAGACGAGCTTGTCGGTGGCGATGTCCTTGTCTGCGAGGAGCTGCTCGCCTGCGTAGTCCCCCGCGCCGATGGCGGCGCCCTCGACGAGCCCGCGCGTGCCGAGCTTGGCGGCTGCGACACCAGCCTTGCCGAGCGTTGTCGTGCCCTGGATGCCTGCCTTAGCCAGAGCGCGAGCAGCGCCCTGCTCGGCGATCTCGCCAGCACCCGACACGAGGCCAGCCGTGGTGCCCACAAGGTTGCCGGCGCCGTGCGCGATGGGGTTCGCGGTGCGCTGATCCTGGACCTGCTGAGCGTACCGGTCGCCGACGTCATGACCGAGGGTCGCGTCGATAGCCTGCCGCGTGAGGCCCGACGACAGGCCGCCCGTGAGGCCCTCAACGGCGCCCGTGCTGTACGCCGCAGGGGCCGTCCCTGGAGCGGCGCCTGCGCCGAACGTGAGGGCAGAGCCGGGTGTCATTGCGGACGCGACGGTGGAGACCGCGCCGAGCACCTTCCCCGCGGTGCCCGACTTCTCATAGCGCGCATCCTCACGCGCTTGCGCCGCCTGCTTCGCTACGTCGGCAGCCTTATCCTCCGCCTCTTTCTTCGTCAGTACTCGACCGCCCGCGCGTACGACCTCGTCGGCAAACTCGGCACCGATGGTGTCGAACTTCCCGTCAGGCGTGAGGATTGAGACGCGCTTCGGCTGGTCGCTCACTTCGAGTAACCTCCGAGGCTCGCCTTCGCCTCAGGCGAAAGCTCACGACTCATCGGAGTCGCACCACCCTGCGCATACAGGTCATTGGCGATTCGCTGCACGTCGCGGATGTTCTTGATCGCGCTCTCCTTCGTGTCGAAGCCTTGGCTGATCTTGAACTTCTCCTCGAACTTCTTGAGCATTGCGACGCCGGGCTTGCCCTCGTTGTCCTTGGCGACCTTGCCGAGCGTCGTCAGGAACTGCTGGTTCAGCGTGTCCAGTTCCTGCTTGTCGTCGTAGGCCGCCGCCGAGTGACGGGGCGCTCCGGGGAGACTCGCGCGAGCTGCGCTGATGGGGCTCAGTCGCTCGAGCACCGGGTTGTTGATCATCGCGGTGAACTGCGAGTTCATCGCGTCCACGGCGGTCTGCTTTTCGCGGCGCTCCATTTCCATTTTGCCGCGCTGCTCTTTCGTGAGCGGAGACCCGTCCGGCCCCGCCTCCAAAGCAGCCTTGTCGCGCTGCACGAGGATCTGACCGCCGACCTTCGCGCCCTCCGTACGGTCCGCCTGCTGCCACTCGAGCTGCTTCGCGCGACGCGCCTTCGCCTCGGCCTCGTTGTAGATGAGGCCCGTCGCTGGGTCGATCCAGTAGCGTCCGCCCGCCTGCGCCTGAACGAAGCGGATGCCGGCCATGGTCTGCATCATCTTGTCGTTCTGCACCTGCGCGAGCGCTTCGAGTGCGCGATTGCCGGTCTCGTTGCCCTTGTTCTTCGCGGCGATCTGCGCGAGCTGCGTCTGAAGCACGTCGAGGCTCGCCACGCGCGCGGCAGCGCGTGCAGCGTTGGCGTTCTGGTACTTCGCCATCGCAGCGCTGAACGCGGTCTGCTTCGCGCTCGCCACGTCTTTCGCGGCGTAGAAGGCGAACTCCTGCGCCTTGATGTCGTCGTCGATCCGCTTCTGGATCATCGACGGCGCGCGGTTGAAGCCGGACAACATCACCTCGAGTGCGCCAGCAATCTTCTGTCCCGTTGAGCGAGACGCCCAGAAGCGGCCGGGGTCGATATGACCGAGGCGCCCCATCTGCCTCGTCGTCGTGTCGAAGTCCTCCTGGCGCGCCTGGAGCTCGTCCTCCTGCTCGGCGATCGACTGCTGGTAGGCCGCCTCGCGGAGGCGCGCGGAACGCTCCTGCGACAGGGCCATCTGGAGCTCGTCGTCGGCCACGCTCTGGTTGCGACTCGCGACGGTGTCGATGGTGTCGGTGTACACCTGGTTGCGCTGGTCCTGCGCCTTGAGGACGGACGGGCCGCGCGTCTCGACCTCGTGCGCGGGCACGCCACCGCCCGCCGTGGACTGGAGGTCCCACGCATGCGGGTCTGGACCGGGCTGCGGAGGCCCAGGCGGCGGTGGGCCAGCCTCGACGCCCACTTGCGGCGGAGCGGGCGGCGGCACCGACATGTTCGGCGGCGCCTTGCTGACGAGCGCGTTGGGGTCGTCTGTCGGAAGCGACATCCCGGCGTCAGGTGGCGCCGGAGGCGGTCCAATGGGCGGGGGCGGGGGCGCGGGAGCGGGGTTCGGCGTGGGCGGGGGCACATCAGCGATCGACGGGTAACCGGTGGTGTTCGGCGGCGGCGCAACGGCCGGCAGCGGCGTCCCCGACGTGACGGGAGTCGCGGACGGCGGACCGTAGCCGGCGAGCTGAGCGCCCGGCGCAAAGGCCGCCCAGACGTCTGCGAGGTAGGGATCGAGCGGTGCGCCAGGCATTACTTGCCCCGCCGTGCGAAGAGAGCGCTGATGAGCTGCGCGATGCCCGCGGTCGTCTGCGGCTGCTTGTCGGGCGGAGGCGCTCGCCGGTTGGCCGGGACGTAGGCCGACACGCCAGGCTCTCCGGGAATGATGGCGCGACCCTCACCGTGCGCGAGATCACCCGCACCGCTCGTGTTCGACGACTCGACCACACCGCTGTTGCGATCGCGAAGGCGGGCAGCCTCGGCCTTGTCGGCGATGTAGTTCGCTAGCATGGGCGCCTGCGTCGCGAGTCCCACCGCAGGGCTGCCGACTCCCGCGCCACCCGCGTATGCGAGGTCGCGAACCCATTCGCTGGCCGCGTCGTCGCGAGCATCGGCACGCGTCTTCTTCTGCGCATCGGTCTTGCGAACGGCTTCCTTCGCCGCCTGCTGGCGACCCTCGGCCACGCCGCGCGTGTACGCGTCCGGCTCCTCGGAACCGTCGACCGGGCCACCGTCTTCGCGAGCGCCACCGAAGCCCGTCGGCGACGCCACCGGGTTGCTCTGGTACTTTGTCGCGAAGTCGCTCATGGCCTTGCCACTGGCCGCTACGTCCTCGCCGCCCGTGCCGTTGAGCACCTCGTAACTCGTGGCGCCCGCGCCACTGCCGGGGCCCATCATCGGCTGCGCCTCGTCGGGGCGCAGTGCGCGCATCGGCGTGAGCGGGACGAGGCCGCCACCCGAGATGGGGCCGCCCATGGCGCGCGCGCCCGCGATCTGGATGAGTTGCGGAGGGACGTAGCCGCCGCCGCCGTGGTACGCAACGTCGACGCGGCTACCCTGGTCGTCCTGGTTCGGCGTGGTGAGGATGTCGGTGAGCGACTTCTTCCGCTTCGTCTTCGCATCGTCGCGCGCCTGCTTCTTGTCGAGGCTCTGGCGGTACCGCGCCTCTTCGGCGGCGTCGTCCTCGGCCGGCGTCATCGCCTGACGGTGGCGGTCCTTGTAGTCGGCGTTCCAGATCGCATCGTTGTCCTTCGCGTCGATGCCCTTGACGGTTTCATTGACGCGAGAGGCAGTAGCGTTCTGCGATTCGCGCTGCGCGGCGATGCGCTGCGAGAGGTCGTCGTACGGGGCCATGCGCGCCTCGTCATCGCGAGCGGCCTGCCATGCGTAGGCGTTCGCGTCAGGCTGACCCGTGCCCCACGTCGAGATGGGCGGCGTGTAGCCGGGCGGAGGGACCGCGGGAGGCGGCGCCTCTCCACCGCTCTCCACGGGGCCGCCGTCCGCTCGCGCGGGCATCGGGCCTCCGCCGCACCGAGCCATGATGCTCGAGAGCGACGCCCCGCGCGCCTCGTCGTGGCCGCGGTCGAAGAGCTGGTTGATGGTCGACGACGGGGAGCCCGCGAGCGCTGCGCGCGTCTGGTCCGCCGTGAGCACGTAGCCGTCCTTCCGCGGGACGACGAGCTCGGGACCTTTCTCGCCGACGAGGTAGGGCTTGCCTTCGGTCGCGGGCCCGCCCTTGGCGAGCGCTCCGGCGATGGCGCCGACACCCTTCTGCGCCAACCCGAGCACGCCCTCAGCGTTCTTCTGATTCATCGCAGCGTTCTGGCCAGACACCTGCGCGTTGATCTGCTGCTGGCCGAGCGTGTTAGCGCTCTGCTGCGCCTGCTGATTCATCTGCCCGGTCATCTGCGCGTTGCGCACGCCCATCTCGTTCTGGGTCATGCCGAGCTGGAATTGGTCGTTGCGCGCGGCCTGCGAGTCGCGCAGACCCGCATTGAATTGGTTCTGCTGCGCCATGCTCTGCGTCTGGAACTGCGCCTGCTGCGCGTCCTGCGACTGTGCGTTCTGGTCGCCGCCACGCATCGCGCCGTACATGCTGGCCGCCGCGTTCGTGTCGTCCCTGCGCTCCTGCGCGGCGTTGATCTGCGCCTGGCCGCTGATGTCGCTCGCGTTGTTCGCCATGTTGAACGCGGCGTTGCGCTGCGCCGCTGCAAGTCCGCCCGCGCCACGTGCGCTGCCGGCAAGGCTCGCTTGCTGCGCCTGCGACTGCTGCATCTGCCGCGTCGCCTGCATTTGCGCGACGCTCGGCTGACCTCCCATGGCGCGGTTGCTCATGATCTGAGCGAGCGAGTTCTGTCCCTGCCGCGCCTGGAGCGCGCGCTGACGGTCGCCATCGGCCTGCGCGTAGTTGACGCCGACCGTCTTCGACGGCGTCGCCTGTCGCCCCTGCGCCGCCTCGCCCGCGTCGGCGTAGCGGTTGGCTGCCTCGTCGGCCGCGCCCGCGCGCCCCGCATACTGGTATGCGTTCGGGTCGACGTTGTAGCCCTTCGACTTCTCTTCGTTCTCCGAGCCGAAGATGCCCGAGACAAATCCGCCAAGTCCCTTGCCCATTACGCGGCCTCCTCCGGCACTTCGGCCGGGCCTTCCTTCGGGGTGATGTCGAGCGTGAGCGCAAGCCACGTTGCGCCCTGGCCGCTGCCGATGTCCTGGGGCTCGGTCTCCTCGACGCGCACGCGGACGGCTTGCCCGTCGGCGTTGTCGTTCGGATCGTGCCTCAGTTGCGTGATGGGCCAGCCCGCCGTGAGTAGCGCGTTGATCTCCGCCGCTGTCCACGTGCGCGCGGTCGCGTACGCGCCGTAGTCGTACCCGAGCGACACGGACAGGTTGGTGTCCGAGCGCAGCCGGGCAAGGAAGAGCAGACGATTGACCTGCTGTCGCCCCTGGATGCCCGCCGTCTTGAACCAGCCGGTTTCTGCCGCCATCGTGATCCACGACGAGCCATCGAGGTAGCCGTCCGTCTCGACGTGAACGACCCCATCGCGTCCGAGCCACGCGTAACGCTGCTCGCCGCCAACGGTGTAGACGAACGCGTCTTGCGACGCCTCTTTTGCCGTCGACCCCGTCTTGATGTCGACGCTCTGCCAGTCGCCGAGCGTCAGGTCGTAGACGATGTCGCGACCGCCACCGGACTCGTGAGCAACGGGGTCCTCTCCGTCGGGAGGGTCGTAGACGTAGGGGTCGACGAGCCCTGCGGTGATGCTCTTCGCGAGCGAAAAGCGAACGAGGTTGTTCCGGATGTCGAGTACAGCGCTGGTGATGTACGGGTACGACGCGAGCGTACGCTGCACCTTCTCTCCGATCCACGCCGCGCCACCGCCACGCCCGAGGAGCTCGATGCCGCGATGAGAGCGAAAGAAGATGCCGATCGACGTGCCGACGATGCTCGTAGGCTCGATGCACCCGACGTCTCCGGCGATGCGCCGTGGCGTTCCGAGTCCGCCCGCGCTGCCGTTGTCTGCGGGCGTTTCGCCGGGGACAATCCAGATCGCCCGCTCCTTGAAGACGTAGAGCGTTCCGTCCTGGACGTGGAGCGCAGTGATGTCGCCCTCGCCCTCGACAGTGAGGAAGAATTGCTCGGCGGAGAACCACGTGCCCTCACCGCCGATGGTCTGCCCCGACCACCACAGGTCCGGGCCCGACGCGACAACGAGCATGTCGGCGAAGCTGACGACGGCATTGCAGTACGGCGGGGCCTCGCGCTGGAGCGGAGACCCACCCGTGCCGGGAAGGAGACCGGTGCCGTTGAGGAGCGGGAGTGACTCGAGGGAGGCGTCGCTCGTGTCGTCCTGGATGCCAGCATTACCTGCACCACTGATGAGCGCAGGGCAACTGCCGATGCGGTGGTACAGCTTGCCGCCGTTCGTCGTTCGGTAGAACGCGAGCTGTACGTTGCTGCGACCAGTGATGAGCAGTGGCGGACACTCGACGAGGACGACATGCCCCGTTGCCGTGAGCAGAAACGGATCGCTGGCTCCAGATACGGAGAGATTCCCAGCGCCGTCGACAGACTCGAAAACGGCCACGTACCTGAGGTCGCCCGTCGGGTTGCCAACGGTACCCGTGTTGCTCGCCTCGACGCCGATGGGCGGCTGAAGGAACGATGCCTCCTGGACTCGATCCGTGGAGAGGTACGTGAGGAGCCCGCCCGACAGGAACGTCACACCGTTGTGGGCGACGGAGCGCCAGATGAAGCGATCGGAGAAGTTGAGCGCGACGACGAAGTACGAGCGCACCGACGACGCCGTGACGACCGAGATCACGAGTCCGGTACGGCCGTCAGGGAGCGTTACCGCGCGCGCAGACATGTCCGTGGCCGTGCGCCCCGGAGCGAAGAATGCCTGCGGGATGATCTTCGTTTGCGACGTGGACGTGCGGTCCGTGATGTCTCCAAGGACCACGGAGTAGGAAACGGTGACGCTGTCCCACGCGGTGAATAGGCCATAGACCCGACCACCCACCGTGAACGGTTGGCCTGCGATGCGAGCTCCTTGGCCATCGATGCTGTCATCGACGGTTACGGTGCCGCCCGAGTGGCTCATCGCAACGCGTACGAGCCGAGATCCAGCGGCGGGGGATGCGTAGAGAATCGCGCTCGCCGATCCCGTCGATAGAATGCTGGGCGGCTGCGTCGTCATCAAGCCAGTGCCAGAGATGACGGTGGCTGCGCCAGTGAGCGGGACGAGCGTGCTGGGGTCGAGACCGGCAGCCTTCACATCAGTGGACGCGTTCCAGACGATCCAGAGCGTGGATCCGGCTCCCCCGTCGATGCCGACCTGATCGGGCATCGATCCGCTAGTGTTGATGTTGACGGTTGCGAGGTCGCCGGTCGCATCAAAGGTGACCACCGACATCTGGCTCGTGCCACCAGCGTTGTTCGCGTAGGCGATGGCGCAGGAACTGGCCATCGTGCACATGCTGAATGCGATCGACGACGCGCTTCGATCCGTCGCGATGTAGTCCACGAACGTCCACCCTGCCAAGGCGGTCGTCACCGACGTGCAGTCCAGCGTGTAGAGCTCGACATTCGCAGAACTGTCTCGGCCGACAACGAGGAGGACGGTGTCTCCCAGAACGCCGAGGTGAAAGAGCTCCCCAGCGACAGCCCCGAAGTCATCGGAGCGGATCGGCACGATGGGATCGCTCGCGTAGCTGATCGAGAGCTTCGGCCCGGAGGACTTCGCGAACCCCTGGTTCCACGACGCATACGCGAGGATGAGCATCCCGTTGCACACCACCGCGTCGTACTGGGGAGGGGCGTCGATGGTGACGGATGCAGCCAAAGGGAGCAACGAGGCCGTACAGAGTGGCGCTGTCCCTCCGGCTACCTTGCTGGCCTGAATCGCGCTGACGTAGACGTCCGCGGCTCCAGCCGCGTCGATGACGCACGGCGCGCCACGATGCGCGCACGCGCGTCGAGAGGTGCTACGCGAACTCGCGTCGATACGGTCCGTCGTCAACGCGTCGAACCCCAGACGCTTGCTCACGCCGCCGCGCTTGTCCTGGCGGACGTTCTCGAGCACGGCAAAGCCCGAGGTCGGGTCGAGGAGCTCGTCCTCGGTCGACTCGTCGAGCCCAGCGGCGAACGCCAGGTGCGTGAGGTTGCGCGGGACGGCCATCAGCCACCGACCTCCTCGACGCGGATGGTCACGGTGCCGGCGATCTCTGACAGGAGTGCGAGCGTGTCGTCGGTCGTCGCGTCCTCGCTTCGGTGGAGCAGCGCGGGACCGCCCACGTAGTCGACGGCCCACCAGCGAACGCGGCCGGCGAAGCCGTGCGGGAAGTAGTAGAGCGTGACGCCGTCGCCGTTGACCTCGACGTCCTCGAAGTCGATACGGCGCGGACACGGCCGGCGAGAGAGCTCGGCGATGTCTCGGAGTGCACCCTGGAGCAGGCGGGCGAGCGTCTGCGGGTCCTGCACCTGCGCCTCCGTCACCTGGCGGTCGGTGCCCTTAGGCTGCACGAGCGATCGGACCCTTTGAGCGCGGTCGACGACGGCGGCGGTGATGGTCTTGATCATCGCGAGAACCTCGGCATGCGACCCCAGCGGTCACGGGCGTAGGTGTCGATGACACGCGGCGGGCTGTTGCGATCGCGGTTGCGGCCGAGCATCTCGATGTCCGGCTCGAGCTCCGCCATCACCGACTTGCACTCGTTGACGAGGTCCCAGTTTTTGTCCTTCGTCGCGACCTTGCGCGCGGCGTACGCGATGACGTACTCATCGAGCCGCGAGATGGTGTCGTAGTTCGTCGCGTCGAGCGTGAGCTGTGTCGCGGACGGGACGTACCAGATGAGCGGCGTGTACGTGTCGTTCGGCGTCGGGAGCAGCTCGATGTTGCCGCCGCGGAGACGGTAGACGATGGGCACGCCATCGGTCGGCGTGTCGGGCGATACGATGTACGGACGCTCCGCCATCTCGTATGCCTGGAGCCAGCGACGCGATCCGTTGGTCGTCAGCTCGATCGAGATCAGGTAATCGAAGTCGACGGGCAGCGCGTAGGTGGACACGCCGTCCGTGGTCGTGATGCTGGTCGATGACAGGATGCGCTGGTCCGGCATCGCCGTCGTCAGGCGACGATGCAGCGATCCGAGCGCGCGGTTGATGTAGTCGTTGAGGTCGGCATCCGGATGACGCACGAGCGCAGTCGTGCCCTGGACGTTCGCGAGCTTGCGAACGCCTTCGCGCATCTGCTGAAGGCTCTGGTTGAGCGCCATCCGGTTACCTCACTTGCAGCAGCGAACGAGGCTCACGAGCGCGTCGGCCGCGCCGGAGTCGTCGCCGTCCTTGATGGCGTCGATGACGAGCTTCGCGTATTCGCGCTCGCCACCTTCGCCTTCGGCCGATTCGCTGTCCGGAGACGCTTCCTCGGCTTCGTCGTCGGGCATCGGGGCGCCACCCTTCGGCGGAGGCCCCTTACCCAGAATGGCCAGAAGGCCTTTCACGTCACCGACCCGGTGAAGCGGCTGACGAGAATGTCGGCCGACATCACGAAGCGGAGGTAGTAGACGTCCGTGTTGGCGGGCGCCGTAGCGCTGCCGGACGCCACCGAGGTGAGCGTGATGGTGCCATCCGTCGCGAGGTGGTTCGTGGTGATGATCCACGCGACCTGCGAGGAGGACGCCGCAGGCTGACGACCCTGCTCGAAGCCGAGCAGTTGCGCGTACGCCTTGGGGAAGGTCAGCGTCATCGTAGTCGACGTCGGACGCGTGAGCGTCACGCCGTAGCCCACCCACGTTGCCGCGGAGGACGTCGACCCGATGGTGACCGGGATCATGTACTCGTGGCACCCCGGAGCGTTTTCGCTCGGTGCGCCGAAGAGAGCGGGTTCGGCCATGGCCTTACACGTTCTCCACTTCGACCACGAACTTACCGCCGCGAACGACGACGCCGGATCCCGTCTTCGCGATGGTGAGCGTGAACGAGCCGAGCGCGGTGATGATGGTGTTCGCAGCCTGCGTGAGGGTCATCGCCTTCGCAACACCCTGCGTAGCGCTGCCGCCCGCGACGTCCGTCGTGTAGGTCGCAACGGTCACGGCGTTGCCGCCGGTCGAGTCGCGCCACTTGATGGTGATCGTCGCGTTGTTGGACGCGTCGGCAGTGATGCCGCCCGTCTGCGGGATGTAGTAGATCGCCTTGATGCGACCCTTGTAGAGGTTGACGCAGCCCGTATAGGTCTCCGCCGTGGTCGTCGACGCCATCGCGTCATCGCCCAGAGCAAGAGCGGCCGTCATCTTGTCGAAGGCCAGCTTGTCGGAGTGCGCCTGCCCGATGGCCGTGTCGACGTTGGAGAGCCCATACGTCTGCGCGGCGCCGGCCTGGCGGTTCTTGAGAATTTCGCGATCGGTGTACGTCGGCATGACAGTTTCCTTTCAGGCCGTGCGAACGCGGACGTTCGGCCAGGGGTTGGAGCAGTAGAGTTGGTGGTCACCGACAGCGCGGACCTCGCGCGCATCCGCGGCGTCCTCGAGCATCGGGTTGTCCTTCGTCGCGTCGTCGTCCCAGTGGAACCAGTCACCGCACGACGACATGGTGAACGTGTCGGTGCAGAGCAGGCGCTCCACGTCGGTGGGCATCCACGGGTCGGCGACGACCTCGATCTTGCCGACCGGGCCGACCATGCTGATCGCCTCGTAGTCGACGCCGGTGGAGATGCCGCCGATCGACGCGGCCGGGGCCTTCGTCATCGTCAGCGCGTTCGCCTGCGAGAGCTCGAAGTAGAGGTCCGTCCACGCCTGCGTCGAGAGCGCGTAGATGATGCGACCGTCGGCCTGGCCGGTGTCCGCAGACGCCTGCGCCGCGAGCATGACGCGCTGACGCGGGGTCTTGCCACGGAGGTCGAGGTTGAGGCCTGCGAGCTGCTCCGCCGCGTTGGTGCGCGTGACGCCGAGGAACGCCGACGGAGAGCCGCCGTGGTTCGGCAGCCACGCGTCGAGGCCGTAGAACACGTTCGATGGGCCGAAGGCGCCCGCGCGGAACAGGTAATACTGCGTCGCCGCCGCGAGGCCGGGGATGCCCGCCTGCCACGATGCGTTGCTGACGGTGATGGTCGTCGCCGTCGAGGTGGACTGGACCGACTGCACGGTGACGGAGCCGGCGAGCTGGGTGCCCGTGGTGCCGTCCGTGGTCGCCGCCCAGAGCGTCATGCCCTTCACGAGGCGACGCTTGTCGACGAGGTTCGTCAGCGTGACGGTCTGCGTGGTGTAGTCGCTCGACGTCGTCGTGCGACCGAGGGAGCCACCACCGTTGCCGTGGATGAACGACGAGAAGTCGTTCTTGGCACCCATCATCAGGTTCTTGGATTCCCGAGTCATCGGGTCCTTGAGCAGCGCCTTGTTCCCGGTGAACTTCGCGCGGCGCCAGATGTCGCCCTGAATCGAGAAGTTGCCGTAGTAGGACGCGAGCTGAACCTGGAACTCCTCGGCGGTGGACGCCGACTTGTTCCGCTTCGCGTTGTCGAAGTCACCGAGGCCCTGAGGACCGGAGGTGCCGACCGTGACGTATCGAATCTTCTCCCCGAACTTGGTGTCCTTCTGGAAGATGCCCATGAGGGGCGAGGCCTTGAGGATCTGCTCCGCGATGGCCGCGTCGGGCCAAAGCGATCGAATCAGCTTGTACGTAGAGATTTGTGCGGCGGGCATGCGAGCCTCCCGGCCCGCGCCTCACGCGCTCTCAGTCGTCGAACAGGAACGCAGCGCGCTCCGCAAGGCTCATCCTCGCGAACGCGGCATCCTCGCCAACGACACTCGAGCGCTGTTGCGCGAGCGTATTTGAAACGTGGGTGGGTGCCTGCGCTGCGGCGGTGTTCGTGCGGGGTGGGTTCGCTTGCGGTCGCTGGGGTGCCGCGGGAGCGGCGGAGTAGAGCTTGCCGAGCTCCGTCAGTCGGTCCTCGATCTCGTCGAGGAGCGCCTGCGGTCCGGCACCGGGGGGAAGGGCTTGTGCTGCGCCCATCGTGAGGTTGCGAAATTCTTCGGCGCCGTGCTGCGCGAGGAAGCGCGCGGCGAGCGGCGAGGTCGGCGCGCTCTCTTGCGTGAACGACGCGAATGACTCGAGCGCCTGGCGTTCTTGCGCGGCCTGATGCGCGCTCTGCTGCGTCTGCTCGAACGACTCGATGCGTTCGAGCGCGCTCTGGAGCTGCGTCTGAAGCTGCGCCACGACCGGGTCCACCGCGGTGCGCGCGGCGTGCGCGGCCACGAGCTCGGGGCTTCCCATCGCGCTCTTGAGCGCGTCGGCGATGGCGGCCGGGGAGTGCCCCGCGCGCTGGCCAAGCTCGATGATCTTGATGGGGTCGAGCTTCGTCGGGTCGACCAGCCCGGAGGCGCGCGCGTTCGCGGCGGCAAGCTGCTGCCGGAGCGTCTCCGCTTCGCGCTGAGCGGCCCGCGCATCGACCGCGGCGCGGCTCCGCGCGTTCAGCTCGGCGAGCTTGGCCTTGCGTTCGGCGCGGCCCTTCGCGAGCGGGTCCTCTGCCGGCGTATCCGAACCTGCCGACGAGGCAGTGTCATGCGAGGGGGGAGGGCTGCCAGCCTCGTCGACAGGATCCGATCCGCCGAACGCGTCCGCTGCGCGCTCCTCGAGAGATTGCACGACGATGCCCGCGCTGTTGGGCGTCTGTCCGCTGGGGGTATTGGTGTCACTCACTGGTCATGGCTTTGGTCTCCGCTGGGTTGGTCACGCCGCCATGTCGGGCGGCACCGCCGCAGGTGCTGGGGCGGGCATGGGAGCGCCCATATCGGGCACCCCGTTGATGTTGGCCGGCCCCGCGGTGGGCGGCGCGACAGGCGCCATCTGCTCCGCGTTGGCCTTCTTGATGATGTCGTCGCACGCCTTCGAAAAGCGGCGGATGAGGTCCAAGTTGAACTCGGGCGCGCCGTCGAGAAGCATGCGGTTGTAGAACTGCTGCGCGCGACGAGGCGCCCAGCCCGGCTTCTTGCGGCCCGTCGCTTCGTCCTCGGTCCAGATTTGCTGGTACTCCGAAGGAGGCATGTAGGCGTTCTCGCCGTCCTCTTCCTCGGCGTCGCGCATGCGCTCGAGCATCTCGTCCACGACGAGTTTGTCGGCGGTCTCGAGGTCGAGCTCGGCTTGGAGATCGGGGTCATCGAGCAGGCGGAAGAACGTCGACCGCTCGATCTGCTGCGACTCCCACATGTCCGAGAGCGCCTGCTTCTTCGCCGCTGGCTCGGTCGGGAGGAACGACGTCGGCGAGAGCTTCAGCTCGGCGCCATCGACGACGACCTCCGTCCACTTCAGCGGGAGGAGCCCCTTCTTCATCGGGACGGCCACCGCATACTCGCCGTGCGTCTCGGCGATGAGCTTCGCGCAGTCAACGAATCGGCGCCCAAGCTCCAAGCTCCACGTCGAGTACGCAGAGTCGAAGATGAAGAAGCGCTCCGTTTCCTTGTCGTCAAGCGTCTGGAGCGCGATCGCGGCAGTGATGCCAGCCGGCTTCTCGCTCTGCACCGACATCTCGCTGAGGCCCGCATCGTTGAGCGCGTCCTGGCGGAGTTCACGCGGTCGCTGCCGCATGTGCTCGTTGACCAGATCCATCTGGAACACCTCGGGCTTGCCGCCCGGAGCGTGGCCCGTGATGTTGATGCCGTTACGGATGTCCTGGTAGGAAATCTTGGCGTTGTCCGGGACGAGGATGTGCACGCCAGACAGGCGCGCCTGCTCGCTCACGCGCTCCGCCGCCTCGTTGATCGAGTACTGGTAGCCCTCGATCTGCTCGACGAGGCCGGTGCCCTTCGAGCCGACGACGGGGTCGTTGTAGTTGAGCTGGACGTCGGGGAAGTAGTCGTAGGGCCAGGGCTCGTCGATGAGGATGCCCGCGGTGGTGAACACGATGTGGCGGCCAGTGCACTTGTGCTTCTTCGGCGTCGCGCCCCGGCCCCTCGTCTCCCCGCTGCCGTTGTCCGGCTCCTCGTCGTCGTCCGGCGCGTCGGCTTCGACCTCTTCGGCGCCATGCGCGTCGGGGTCGTCGCACATGTGATAGGCGTCCACAACGTGGATGCGCTGCACCGTGGACGTGACGTAGTCCGTGTCGAGCTGCGCCGAGAACAGCGCGGCCTGCTCGATCGCCTTCTTGGTCTCTTGCGTCCAACCACCGGCCTCCGTTCGTGCGAACGTCTCGAGCGCCACGCCCTGATCCATCGAGCGCAGGTAAAAGCGGTTCCGCGGCGTGCCGTACCGCGAGTCCCACTCGTCATCGAAGACCTCCCACGGGAATCGCCGCTCCACGCGGATGCGCTTGCCGGAGACGAAAACGCAGAGGTGGCCGCGCCCGAAGATGAGCGCGTCGCGCACGATCATCGGCGCGTGACGTTCGAAGATTCGCTGGCGATAGAACTCGCCTTCGAGGAACTTCGACATCTTCCGCGCACGCTTTTGCTGGCCCCAGTTGCCGGCTTGCGTGTGCGCCTCGGGCAACGGGCGACGCTTCGCGACCTTCGCTTGCAGCGTGTCGACGGAGCCGCGGCAGACGTTGTACGGCAGCGTCGCCTGGTCGTAGTCGGCGTAGCGCATCGACGTGCCGCGCACGCCCCAACGCTCGCTCTGCTTGTAAAAGCCAAGGTGCAGCTCGTCGGCCTGCAAACGCCACTCGGACTCGTCGCGGACGGTCTGGAATACCGCCGTGAGCGCGCCGTGGAGGGCGTCTCCCTTCCGGGTAGGCCAGTCGGCGTTACTACCGGTTTGCACGGACGCGCGGTCCGCCGCTCGCGCCGGTCACGATGCGCTGCTTGCGCTCTCGCTCCCGCCGCTCGGCGTCTGCTGTCCGCTGGGTCTCGTCCGTGTCGTCTTTCACGCTGGGATCCGGGCCAAGCTCGATGTCGCCATACTTCGTCACGCCGAGCGCGCGCATCTGCGCGACGACGGCGGAAAGCATGGCGGGGTCGATGGGTCCGGTCATTAGTGATTCAAGGCGCCGGATACCGACTTCACGGCGTATCGGTCGCTTCGTGGTTGCCCAGACGTGCGGCAGGGGCAACCCCTTGTGTCACGCATTCTACGCTTGACTCCCGCTGCGCGCAACGTCGGCCGCGAGGGGCCATCGGTTCGGCCATTCGAGGAACAATAGAAACGCCGCAATCGAGCACGTCACGAACTGGCGCTTCTGCCATTTCGTGGTCTCGGTCATCTGCGACGAGGGGACGTTGTAACCGTCGGGCATCCTCCACGGGACCCCCGACATGACCCACGTCGCATCGAATTCCTCCTCAAGGACGACGTCTTGGAAGATGGCGATCGAGTCAGGGTCGCCATCGAGGCATCGCAGGGCAACGCTCAGCACGCGCTCTTCGCTTGGCGTCATCCGCGGAGCTTCTCGACGAGCCTTCGGAGCGCTTCTTCGCCGGTGCGGCCGTGTGCGGTCGTCAGCTTCGGGTAGCGCGCGTGCATGTCTCGGTCTTGCGCGGCCCATCGCTGTTCGTCCTCTGGACCAGCCTCCAGCCGTACGCGGAAATCGATCACCTTCGCGCCAGACTCGCGCGCCTCGGCGAGCAGCTTCCCAAACGCGCCGCGGTCGTGGTTGCTGACGTACTCGCTGCCGTCGCTCATGATGCCCTCTTCCAGAACGGCTTGTGCTGCCGCTCCTGCATGCGCCGCTGCCGCTGCTCGCGGTCGGCGGCCTCCCATTCCTTCGTGCCTGGCTCGGGCGGTACGCCCGGAACCTCGTCGCCGCTGACCTGCCAGAGCGCCAGAACGAACGCGCTCGCGATGTCGCCGTGCCCGCCGTCCGACCAGCGCGGGTTGTGGATGGCGATGCGCCCGCCTGCGGTCGGTCGCGCGTGCACTTCGCGGAGCTGCTGCACGAGACGGTCGCGGAACGGCAGCGGGTGAATGACGACGCGCCCCAGCTCGCGCATGAGCATGCGGGCGCGCATGTACGCGTCGGCCGGGATGGTCGGCGCGGGTGCGAAGTTGAGCCCGTAGTGCTGGAGATGCTCCTCGATGCTGGCGCGGTAGTGCCCGTCCGCCATGAGGTAGTCGCATCGGCCGGTGATCTTCTTTGCGAACACGTCGACCGTCACGCTCGGCTTGAGCGGGTTGCCCTCGGTGGGTCGCTCCTCGACGCCGTCGTATACGTGCAGAACGTCGCCACGTCGAGCGACCATGACGAGCGCGGACGAGTCGGACAGAAACCCAAAGTCACCGCCCGCCGCGATGACGTCACCGGGCTGGAGCGCGAACGGCTCTGGCGTCACGGCCGCCTCGATGGTGTGCGACTCGAACAGGAACGTGGTCCCCGTCGTCATGAACTTGGCGCCGTACTCGCGTGCGGCGTTGTCGGGGTCGCGCTTCGTTTCGTACTCGACGACGCTTCGCTCGGCGGGCCGGTCGTTGAGGAGCAGCGTGGGCGCGTGCGCCACGAGTGCGGTCTCTGGCTTTGCGAAGTTGTCGCGCCAGAGCTGGTAGAGCACGCCTGCCTGAGCCCACGGTGTAGATCCGAGGATGCACTGGCCACCAGGGAGGACGCGGGAGATCGCCGCCTCGAAGATGTCCTCGTCATTGATCTTGGACGTCGCGTCACGGAAGAACGCGCACTCATCGAGCGCCACATCCGTGTGCCACTTGCCGCGCACGTCGTTGCCGCCCGCGCTCGCAACAGCGCCCCAGAAGCGCACGTACGCGTCGAAGTCAGGCCGGTACACGTCGAACGCGGAGACCGGCGCATCAGGCTTGGAGCCCTGCGGGAGACGCAGCAGACGACGCAGCTCAGGGCGCGACCGCATCACGCCGAGCGCGAAGTTGATCACGTGCTGGCGATGACGGTCGTTTGGCGCCACGACGGTGGCGTATGCGAGCTCGCCGGGCGCTAGCACCGACAGGTCTCGCACGAGCATGCCCCACACCAGTCGTAGAGCGATGAGAAGATAGCTCTTGCCCCCTCGCGCCCCGACCACTGCGACGAAGACACGACGCAGCCCCACCGGCAGGCGGGCGAAGTCGATGGCTCCGAAGATGCGCTCCGCGAGCGCTCGATCCACGGGCTCAGCACCATCATAGGCCACGCGTGCGAGCTCAGCTTGCCCTGCGGAGGGAGTAACTCCGACCCACTCGAGGAAGCCGAGGAATGTCTTCGGGACATCGAACGCGCGCTCATCAGTGGCTTGCGGCGCTTGCGCCTGAATCCTCTTCAGCAGCGAGGACATTGGCCACCTCCGCGTGGAGCTTCGGATTGGCGCGGAGCTTCGCGAGGATCGCGTCCTCGGTCTCGCGCTTGTGTTGGTTGATGCGTGCGCACCAGCGCTCGCCAAAGCGGCGCTCGAGCAGTTGGATGAGGTGCGACGCGTGCTTGATGTCCTCGGCGCAACGTACGTCGCGCACGAGGTCGACTTCGCTGAGCGCCTCGGCCTCTTGCAGGTCGGCGACGAACGATGCGTACGGCTCCTCGCCCGCCTCGCCGCGCTTCTCCCATTCGCGGATGATGTTCTTCCCGAGCCTACACGCCCGCATCGCCGTTGCGCGGTAGTTGCCAGCGCGCACCATCTCGATGATGCGCGCGGCGACGTCCGGAGTGAGCAGCGACGGGCGGCCCATCAGTAGTTCCCGACTCGCCCTCGAAGGAGGCGGATCCGCATCTCGTCGAGGATGCTTGCGAAGAAAAGACGCCAGCCTCCCAGGCGAACCACGCGCTCCAGCTCGGTCTCTGCTAGATGCGCGCGGCGTCGGAGCGCGTCGACCTCCCTTGCCTCGGCCTCCGTCATCGCTTCTTCCCTTTCGCTTGCGGCGCCGGCAGAGGCGCCTCGGTGTCGACCGGTTCGACCTTCGCCCGCGTATACGTGTAGCCGTAGCCGCCGATGGTCACGGGCTCGTCGAGCCATGGCGCGCTGACCGAGAATGTGCCCGGCAGCGTCTCGTGGATGTCCCAGCCATCGACCGCGCGGAACACCGAATCGCGCAGGTCTCCGAACGCGTCCTCGCCGAGCCGCTTGCCGCTCGGGATGACCACCATGTCGTCGAGGTTCAGGATCGCGAGCTTCATCGAACGACCTCCGCGTACTCGTCGAGCGCGCTCATGCGTCCCTCTTATCGCTCGGCTCCCAGGGAACACGCTGCGGGTCGAGCACGTGGCGGCTCACGTCGGCGCTCACCGCGTCCAGGCGCGCCACGTCAGCCATCAGGTCGAGCCACGCATCGTCGATGGTCCACAGCGGCGTCTGGAGCCCGAGCCGGTGCAGGTCGTAGAGCGGCATCACCGTGCGTCGCGCGCTGCCGATGACTTCGCCGAGCGTCGCGCGCGCCAGGTCGAGGCCGATGTCTCGCACCACCGCGTTGTCCGTCTGCGAAGCCTCGGGAGATGGCAGGTAGTCCCGCTTGATGCCCACGCCGTAGACGCGCTCCGCGTCGTACATCGCCCAGCCGCACACCACCGCGGGCTGTCCCTCGGCGTACGTCGCTCGCGTCGGATCGCACGTCACGACCACCTCGACGCGCGGCGAGCGAAGCAGGCCCTCGACGACAGGCTGCGCCGCGCGCCAGAACGCGATGTGCTCCGCGCTGCCGGGCGCAGGCCGCTTCTGCTGCGAGCGCCCGAACGAGAAGCGCAGCAGCGCGTGCATCCACATCTGGACGATGCACGGCTCATCGCCGCGAACAGCCGGACGTACGGTCCAGTCGCTCACGTGCTGGGCATAGAGGTGTCCACTGGGTGAGTCGTCACGCCAACATATTGGCACGGCCGCCAACGCATTGCCACGCCGCCGCACGACAAAACGCGACCTGAGGCGATACGCACCGCCTCGACTGGTCAGGCAACGTGCGGACTCCCGGTTACGTCACGCCGCTCGGCGTCGCGTCGTTGAGCCATCCAGAGACGCCTTACCATCGTCGCTCATCGCCTCGCCTCCACCCGAATCTCGACGCCGTAGCCGCCCACCTGGAGCCCCACCTCCTTGCGGACGCGGTCGTACGGCCGCTGGCTGTACCGCCACTCGTGCGCCTCGTCGCCGTCGTTGATGCCGAGCTCGGCGGCCACCTGGTCACGCACCGCCTTGAGCGCGCCTTGCAAATTGTCTGAGTCGAGCCGGCGCGGTGCGATGCGGGTGAGCGTGATGACGTACGGCCCCGTCGGCCGACACTTGCGCAGATGCATCGGCAGTACGAGGTGGACGACCTGGCGTTGACCGTTGCGCCGCTTCGCGCGGGAGGCCCAGTGCTCGCGGGCGTTGTTTTCCGAGATGGTCCGGATCGCGAGCGTCACGCGCACACTGCGGTCGTCCCACGGGCCCAGGTTCTCCGCCGCGCTCATGCTGCCCCCTTGGCGAGCGCCGCCCGCTTCGCGTCGGTGGCCGCGCCGTCGATGCGCTTGCACGTCGGGCAGACGGCCGACTTGGCGTACTCGCGGTGCCCGCCGTTGCTGCGGCTGACGGTGTGACCGCACTCGAGGCCCAGCAGGATGCGACCATCCGAGCCGACCTCGCCGCGGGTGATGATGGCGCGCAGTCCGCGCCGATGCGTACGGAATTTCACTTGTTTCCCTGCCTCTCTCGAAGCATCTGACGGTTGAATTCCTCGGCTCGCTGGCACGATGCACAGAGCCCGTACATGACGGGCTCGCCGGACACGCCCTTTGGCCCGATCTCCACAAGCCCCGAGCACCACACACGCGCATCGCCGTAGCCCTCGGCCGGCAGTTTTGTGCCGTCTGTGCGAAACGTCTCCCCGGCCCGGACCATTTCCTTCGCGTCCTCCCGCGTGATTCGGAGCCGGGCCCCTGGACATTCCGGAGTGGGACGCGAGCCAAGCGGCGCGCCGTTGAGCGCGGACAAGTCGATGCCGTACATCTCGCCAAGCGGCTTCATGAGCCCACCTTCCGTGCGGCGATCTGGGCGGCAAATCGCTTGGCCTCACGCTTGGCCTGCTCGGGCGTCTGCCTGGGCATCTCGACGGCGCCAGGTGGGCGCGCACGGGCGGCGTCGTACTTCGCGTCTCGCTCGCGCTGGTGGGTCTCGGCGCGGATACGGTCCTTGGCCTTGGGCACCATGACCTGTGTGAGCCAATGCACAGCGTCGTTGCGGTCGGGGCGCTTGCCCTTGCCGTGCCGGTGCCCGGCGTACGCAAGCCAGCACTCGGGTGGCGATAGCCCGTTCGTCGACCCGAGGCAACCGTGCGAGACAGTCTCGCAGACCCCAGACCACCACTCGGGCGGGGCGTCGAGCGCGTTCGCCACCCCCTCGCGCGCGCGGTTACCTACAAGGTCTTCTCTTGCTTCCGAGAGATCAGATCCAGAAGAGATCAGATCAAGATCAGAGGGTGACGCAACGTCACCCGATGTGACGCGTGTGACGGGTTGTGACGGAACATCGTTCGCGGCAGTTTGCGCGGCCTCCGCGTCACGCGCTCGCTTCTTGGCCATGCGAGCGGCGGAGCCGAGACGCATGCGAGCAGGCAGGTCAGGGTCCGAGAGAATGCGCGAGACGGGGTCCCAGACAAGCCGGCCCGTGCCAAGGAGCTCGGTCAGTGCCTTGCGTGTCTCCGGCTCGTCGAGGCGGAGGATGACGGCAAGGTCGGACGCAGGGTCTTCGCCGAGCACGATGCGGCCGTGGCGGTCGAGCTTTCGGAGGAGCTCCGCAACAAGGCCACGTGCGCCGAGCGAGAGCTTGAGCCAGCGCGCGGTGTCTGGGAGGTACCAGGGGCGGAACTCGATGTCGTCGTACGAGCGCATGGTCATCAGATCACCTTCAGCTTTGCGCGGCCTTCGACCACCGCTTGTTCGGGCCGCGTCTTCGCGAGCGCGTGAATGACGGTCGTGTGGTCCCGCCCGAAGAGGCGCCCCAACTCGGTCGTCGACATGTTCGTGGTGGCCCGCAGCTCGCGCCAAACCGCGCGTCGCGCCTTGCAGATGTCGGCGGTGCGCCGTGGCGAACAGATGGCAGCGACGGTCACGTAGTGCTTGATCGCGATGCGCTCGACGAGCAGGTAGAGCCCGCGTGCCTTGAGGTTGGTCACGAGCGGCGGATCGTGGAAGACAGCCATCAGCGCACCCCCGGGAGGTCAGCTTGCCGTCCCGACTCCTGACGCCAGGCGAGCTCGTCGGCCGCGTCGGGCGCCATGCCGGCGTCGAAGATCAGGATCGCGGCGCGCTCGAGCACGGCATCGCGGCGGTCGGGAGGGAGCGTGCGGAGACGCTCGGAGTGGCCGGCGGTCATCGCTTGCCACCCTTCGCATTCGTCGCTCTGCACGAACTCATGACTCGTCCCCCGGAAACGCGCGCTTACACAGCCACTCCACGCTGAGTGCGTGTGACCTTTCTTCGGCAGCAAGACGCACCCGGAGTGCCTCTCGGCCTGCTCGCTCTGCGGCGAGGCATCGGCGCGCGCGACGCAGTTCATGATCCAGCGCGGCGACCTGCTCACGCAGCCTGACGATCTCGTCCTTGTGGGCCTGCTGGTCCGCTCTGAACCGTGCCATCGGCATTCGCTCGTCGGCGCCACGGGACACGAGCCGTGAGCCTCGGTTGTAAGCTGCCGATCCCATCATTCACCCGCTTTCGCGCAGCGCACGCACGCCGTTGGCCCACCTGCCACCAGGCAGCCACAGCATCGACACTGCCGGATCGTCCCAAACGGCGGCGCGAACGCCGTGTCTGTGGCCGTAGGTCGCCACTGCCATCCGTGCTCATGGACATCAGCGGGGACCACGCCAGCCATGGCCGCAAGGCGCTCCAGGAACGCCCCCATCGTTTCGTCCTCACGCGCGCCCAGACGCTTCCGCAACGCCAGCCGCCCCTGCATTTCAGCCTCGATGTCGGCCTGTAGCTGGTTCGCGTGGGCGAGCCGCTCCTCTGCCAGCCGCTCTGCCTCTCCCGCCCGCCCGATCCACTCGTCCATCTCGTCGAGCAAGTGCCCAACGCGCGCCCCCAGGCCGTCGAAGATGACCGCGCGCCCGTCCAGCACGTCGAGCACTTCGCGGAGCCTCACGTCCTCGGGCTTGGCCAGCTCCTCAGCGAGACTCTCGATGCGCATCGCCATCGACTCAACCTGCCTGGCTAGCGAGGCGTTCTCCGAGCTGAGATGGTCGCTGTTCGAGCGGAGAGTCTCGTTCTCGCGCACCAGCTCGCGGTTCCGCTCCTCCCAATGCCGATTGCAGCCCGGAGAAAGCTTGCACACGCCATCCTGGCCGCAGTCCTCGATCTCGCTGCGCTGCCGGATCTTCGGCAACGCGCCGCTGCACGTCGTCTGCTCGCGGTCGTAGTTGCGGACCATCCCGCAGCGCGAGCAGACGGACCAGCCCTCGCGCTCGTGCTTCGTCCACTCGTGTCCGGCGCTACTCATGCGGCACCGCCTTCGGCCCGCGCTCGACGGTCAGGCTCGGTGTCGAAGATCGGGCAGCCCCAGCCAGCTTTTGTGCCGTCGGTGCAGCTCCACCCGGTGACCTGCACGGCGGGTCGACCGTGGTAGGGCCCGACCACGCGATAACTGATCGCGGCCAGGGTGCTCGCTCCGGTCAGGCTCACGGCGGCGATCCTCACGCGCTCGCCGCTGGGCAAGAAGAACACCGCGTGCTCGCCAGTGTCCTGGACCACCGAGGTCAGCCAGGGCTCGCCCGTGACATTGTCGTGCCACTGGATACGGGTTCCGTCGGGGAGCGGGTGCTCGGCCCACGCGGCCATCAGCGCGCTGCGGGCGGCCTCGACGGCGGACCAATCGGCGGCCGCGCGGGTTCGCACGGCCTGCTCGCGGATTGCATCGAACGCGGCCTGAAGGCGCGCGATCGTGTTGGTGGGGCAGATACCTGGGTGGGCCATAGTCATGTTCCTCGGGCGGTGGGCTCCGAGGTCTTGGTGGGATCGGAGGGGATGGGCCCCCGAAGGGGCCCGGGGGGCTCAGGTGTAGTAGCGGCAGAGGATGCCGTGGGGGATGAGGGCGGCGCCGAGCTGCACCCCGGCCACGTTGTCGTGGCGGAAGCTCGGGGCCCACCCGGTCGCCCGGTGGTGCTTGAGCAGGTGCGCGAGCGAGTGGAACGCGGTGAGCTTGCGGATGGCGGCGTCGATGGCGGGCATGGCTTGGGTCTCCGTGGTTAGGGCTAGGCGGCGGTGGCAGTGGCGGCCGAGATGTCCTCGGGAGCGAGCGCGAGGATGGCGGTCAAGCGCGCGATGGCTCCCATGGCGCTCGTAGCCGCGACGGTGTCGCGCATC
>ERZ650308.265-NODE-265-length-28021-cov-8.866016_pt1 | contig 28021 bp, 22 predicted proteins | sample MGYA00376244_ERZ650308 | MGnify/ENA primary metagenome ERZ650308 (study PRJEB26733, sample SAMN07839295) | wastewater metagenome | biome: small river; feature: stream; material: water | place: USA: North Carolina | collected 2016-04-26 ... | reverse complement strand
TGGAGAAATCTGCTAAAATATATATTGCTGGACATAGAGGTATGGTAGGTTCTGCAATAGAACGTAAGCTAAAAGCTGAAGGCTATAATAATATTATTTATAGAACTTCAAGTGAGATGGATTTGAAAAATCAGGACTTAGTGAATAGCTTTTTCAAAGTTGACAAACCTGACTATGTGATTTTAGCCGCTGCCAAAGTGGGTGGCATTCATGCAAACAATACTTACCGTGCAGAATTCATTTATGATAATTTAATGATGGAAGCCAATATTATACATGCATCTTATTTGAATAAGGTAAAGAAGCTATTGTTTCTTGGTTCATCATGCATTTATCCTAAAATGGCACCACAGCCATTGAAAGAAGAATATCTGCTTAGTGGTTATTTAGAATCGACTAATCAACCTTATGCCATTGCTAAAATAGCAGGCATAGAAATGTGCGATAGCTATCGCGCTCAGTATGGATGTAATTTTATATCTGCTATGCCTACAAATTTGTATGGCACGAATGATAATTACCATCCTGAAAACTCGCATGTTCTTCCTGCATTAATACGTCGTATTGTATTGGCAAAAAAGAATTCCGATCCTAGTGTAGTTATCTGGGGCACAGGCACCCCACGTCGTGAATTCATGCATGTAGATGACTTAGCTGATGCATGTTTTTTTCTATTACAAAATTACAACGAAGCAGGCCTAGTTAATATAGGTTGGGGGGAAGATGTCTCCATTAAAGAGCTTTCGACCTTAATCGCAACTGAAGTAGGTTATACTGGAGCACTTGAATTTGACACTACTAAGCCCGATGGCACTCCTCGTAAATTGATGGATACTACTAAGATCAACAATCTAGGCTGGAAGCCTTCAATTAAGTTAAAGGAAGGTATAAGAAAGACAATTACTGAGGTTTCTAGTTTATTCTAACATTTATATTTTATTTTAATTTGACTAGCCCGACGCTCCGCGCCGGGCTTTTTGTTTTAAGATTCAGTATAAATACTGAACGATTGGGTTAGATTATATTCTAACTTCAATTATTAATAAATAATTATATGAAAAAACTATCTTCCTTCTTATTAATTGCATCTTTTTCTACTCTTCTTATCACAACTGCAACATTTGCAACACCAAAGTCAAAGCATAGTGCAACTTGTACTGGTTCAAAAAATTGTAATGCTTGCAAGAACTGTAAATACTGTAAGCATTGTTCTAAGGATGGTGGGAAATGCGGAGTTTGTAGGTAGTATTTTTAAAATTTAATCTATTTCTAATTTTAAAATGATTATGCTTTAAATAAAACTGTTTGAAAAAAGGGGTACTTACAAGATCATGATTAATTATGGCATAATTCCAATATTGCATTATTACTCTATTTTACTCTCTATTAATCGCGATTACTAATTGAGCATTCAAGGTCTATTTATCTATTTTTTCTATAATTTATTTAATAGGAATCTCTAGTAATCTCTCTTTATCTATAGTCAAGTTATTGAAGAGCCCTCTAAATTTTTAGTGGGTTTTCTATTTTAACGCTTAAAAGGGATAGTTAGAGCCAACTTTTAAGGTAGCTGTGCCTGAAGTATATTGCTTAGTGCCTAATATTAGCTTTAATTTTTTTATGCCTTCAATATTATAGGTTCCATCTTCATTCATTATTACAATATCAATTACACCTAATTCTTTAGTGATACCTTGAATGTTAACACCAAATAGATTCTTATTTCTTATCTCTTTAAAAAGCTCTTGTTCTTTTGGATCTAGTATTTGAATGTTGAATGCCTTAGATGAAATATTACAATCGGCAAAAATATCTTCTAAAAAGTATTTTGCATAGAAAGTTGCTACAGGTATTTTTTCAGGATCAAATAATGGATCACTATCTTTTTCTAATCCAAGGCTAGAGACAATTCTTCCATTCTTAATAATTTCAAATTTTGGTATTTCTTCATATTTTCTAGACTCGTTGTTAAATTTATTCGTCATTCTATAAGTGAACAAAACTTTAGAATTTGGGGCATTAATGACTTCATCCATTACATACATATTAAAAAAGTTTAAATCAGTCCTTAGAGATCTTTGTAATAACTGTTCTTTCATGACATGAGTAACAGTTTTTAACTTATCAATTAATTCTGTATTGTTCGGATTAGTAACAATTTCTTGTTGTAGTTTACTTTCTAAGAAAACTAGAGAAACAAATGCTACGTTTTTATCATAGGCACTATTCAAAAAATATTCATACGCACTTTCTAAAACACTTATATTAGGGCTTAGATTTCTTAAATTCTCAAGGAATCTTAGCCACATCAATTGAGCTATACTAATTTTTGCATGTTTCCCATCTTCAAAAAAAGGGAGCAAATTCTTTTTTCTCCAGAATCGTATTACTTCCAATTCAAATTTCTTAGGGAAAACATCATCACATTTAAGGATCTCTTCATCTGTCAGTTTCTTCAAATTTTTACCAGTGATATCATTTAACCTAAGTGAATGGTCAAAAAGGAGGCCTGGAAATCGATGTATGTACTTTTCTAAATTATTGTTAATCAACATGTTATAAAATTTATCAAATATTTTTAAAAAATATATTTAAATATAATCGCCTAAGGCGATAAAAATTACTAAGTTTGCCCTGCGGTGATATTTAATAAATGATATTCCCGCAATGAGTAAAGTTACAAAACATAATTGATAACAATATAAAAAACTAAGTCAAATGAGAAAATGTACTTTGGATGGCTGCGAGAATCTCATACCAGACGATCGCCACAAGAATGCAACCACCTGTTGCAAAGAGCATGCTTTATTACTAAAGAAAGCACGTGAAGCAGTTAACTATAGAAAGGTCAGAAACACTGCGGACCCTATAATTAAGTTAAGAGAGCATATTTACGATCTAGCCAAAGAATTTGGCTTCGAAGTTCCAATTGATCTTAATTATGCTTCCCCATTTAAAATTAACTGGTCACTTAAGACTGGAGTATTTTTTAGAGATGGAGCTATGGGTATCGAATTAGGTGATATAGGCTATATCATCTATCAACCACAATTCATCAAAATTTTTAAATTATAAATCATGATAGAACAATTATTAAAAAATCCTGCATTTGCAGAATTGTACAAAAACGCACCGCATTTAAATAATGTTGAAGTGCCAAAATTAACAAGTGGTGGAATCATTCCACCCAATCTAGTAATTCCAACAGCATTGCAATCACCAGTGATGATTCCTTCTAGTCTAAATATTCCTCCTACAAAGAATGGAAAATTTAAATGGGTATTACCAGTAATCATATTGGTTGGCGGAATTTATACTTTATATAAAATTACTAGACTGATTGAAGAAGAAAATCAAAAATCTAAAAACAATAAATTATAACAATTATGAGCTCAATTTTTTCAGATGGGATGTTTCCCGAATTTGACAAGTACATTAAAAACATTATTAATAATGAATTGAAAGAAATGGTAACTAATCCACCACCACCCAATATCGATGAGGATGAAGTTTGGTCATTACAGCAGGCTGCAACTGTGATTGGTGTGTCTACCCAAACCTTATCTAAGATGTTGAGAAGAGAGGAGATTATTGGTGTAAAACCTGGTCGCAAGTGGAAGCTTACCAAGAACAATGTCACTCTTTACATGAATCGTAAATTAAACTAAAATGGGTGTTTCTTTTTTCATAAATGACAAGAATGCTAGAAGGTCATCAATAGTTATTGATGTTGCCGTAGATGGCACAAGGATTCGATTAAGAACTGGTATCCAAATTGAAACAGAACATTGGGATGCAAAAAAGTGTTTTGTGAAATCTTACCAAGGGAAGAATGCCACTACTAGTATTATACGTAAGCTAAGAGAGATGGAGCTTTCTGTATTGGAACTTATTCAGCAATACAAATACGGCAAGCCTAATATTAGTTATCTTGAATTGGAAGAGAAACTGAATGAGCTAAATGACAACCCAAAAACCAAGTTTAATAAATTAAAGAAGAGTGGGGTGCGTCCTAGTGGAGATTCCTTGCTCGCTTTCATCGATCTTTTTATTAAAGACTGTGAAGCAGGTGTGCGACTTTCTCCTAAGAAAAAGAAACTCAAGCCTCAAACGATAAGTAGTTTTAGAACTACACGTAAAATGCTTGCTAGTTTTTTCAATAAAAAAAATTGGGACTTGAAGTTAGGGGAGTTGACACAGGAACACATAGACATAATAAGCGATCACTTGATTATGGATTTAGATTGGAGCATGAATACACATGCAAAGTTGATGATGGACTTAAAACAAGTATATAATTATGCAGTTAAGTTAAAGAGACTACCTCCTGGAATTTTGTATGAATTAAAGTTTGATACCAGCAGAGAGGAGACAGATAGTATCTACCTAACTGAATCTGAAATATTACAATTATTGGAGATTAAGGATTTTGATAACCCTGAACAAGAAATTGTTCGTGATGTATTTGCTATTGGTTGCTTTACAGCCATGCGTTTCTCAGACTATAGTGTATTAGATCCTACAGCTATCCGCAATAATAGACTTTCTTTTATTCAGGTGAAGACGGGTGCAAAGGTGACGATACCTATTCACCCAGTAGTGAAAACCATTTTAGAGAAGTACGATTACAAGCTACCACCTGTGCCACCTAATAATCAGTTTAATGAAATCATAAAGAAGGTAGGAGCAAAGATGCCTTGTATGCATGTACCATTTACTAAGCAGATAACTTATAAGCGTGAACTCACTGAAATTGTGAAAATGAAGTATGATTATATGATGACACATACTGCTCGCCGTTCTTTCTGCTCCAATGAGTTCATTAAAGGAACCGACCCTATGATTATTATGGCCATTAGTGGACACAAATCATATAAGTCCTTTATGCGCTACATTAAAGTATCAGGTGACCAGTTCGCAGATAAGATGGAGAAGATATGGCAGGAGAGGGAAGCAAAGGGGATGTAGATACTTGTATAGACACCCGATTTTAAAATAATTTAATAAGAACCAAATGACAATAGAAGAACAATTAGCACATCTGAATAAAGTAACATGGATCGTCATGACTCAGCCAGATGCAAATTCAACGATTTTAGACATAAATATTGCTACTATTTTAGATAATCTAAATAAAGATGGGTATTTAGTTTGTGTAGGAGACAAGGAGCATTGCTATAGTATAGGTGAACTTCGCGCAATTGATAGACTCGTTGCATGGATAACGCAGATTATCTATGCTGAAAAAGAAACAGAAGATCATATAGCCGTATATGAAGAATACGCCGAAACCGACAAATTTGATGACATGATTGACGAGGCGGAAGAAGGCCTGATCACTTACCGAAAGCTCCATCCAGATGCCATCGACTTCTTCATTCAAACAGCATGGAACAAAGTAACACTCAAATATTGCCCCTACCATCTATTCCAGGAGCTTTTACTATATAAATCAGGATTAATAAGGAGCTAGGCTTTTGCCTGCCTTTCGATCGGCAAAACATTGATTTTGGGTTGGTTAGTACAGGCCATTCGCGAAAGTGGATGGCCTTTTTGTATTAGATTAAGTATAAATACTTAATGGTAAATTATTCATAAAGAAATTAGATTTACATGTTGAAAATATTTTATATATTACTGATGTTGTAAATAAATATTATATGATAATGAAGACAAATGACAAATTAACTAATGAATTAATAGATGCGTATTTAAAGTTTAAATCATATGTTTATCATGAAAATTTTTCAGTAGGTCTTAAAAAAGAAATATCAAAATTTGAGCTTCATTTTGAAAAACGAATAAAGAAACTATCAGTTGAGCTACAAAAAATACAACAAGGTCAAAAATCTAGTTATTTATCAAGCTGTATAAATAGAATTTCTTACTTAATATTACCCAAATCATTTGCCACTCAAGATTATGAAAAATTTGGCGGAAGTTTTTATACTAATAAGAATATTTATTCTAGTTATAAAATTGAAGATATAAAAAATGTAATTCCTTTTATTAATTGTGAGATTGAATTACACATTATAGCTACACTTTGGGTTGTGAAAATAGGCGTTAGGCTAGATAAAAAACTGAGCAATACAAGTTATGCAAATCGACTTTATGATTTAAAATCAAGAAACTATGATGATAAATTAAAGCTTTTTAAAAAGTATTTTATTAATTATAATAATTGGAGAGATTCTGCAATTTCAGCGGCTCAAAAAATACACAAAGAAGGCGATAATGTCGCAATTTTAAATTTAGATATTCAAAATTATTATCATTCAATCGATTTAGATTTATCTAAATATTTTGTAACTAAAAATTTAAAATGGTTGAATAGTATTTTAATTGAGATTCATAGGTCTTACATATCAATTCTAAAAGAAAATGGCATCATTGATAAACAGCCAAAAAAAATCATCCCAATTGGACTTACAAGCTCAAATATATTAGCAAATTTCTATTTAGATCAGCTTGATTCAACAATAATTCAAAAAACAAAGCCAGAATTTTATGGTAGATATGTTGATGATTTTCTAATAGTATATAGAAATCCAGTAATTAACGAAAAGAAAAGCGATGTTGTTTTTGATTTTATTACGAAGAATATATCTGAAAAAACAAAAAATATAGAAAAGGCATATCTGCTGCCAGATGAAACTAAAGAATCTTTTAAAATAATAATTGATTCAAACCAATTAAATCTACAATTAAAAAAAGTAAAATTGTATTACTTTGTAAATACTGATAATATAAATCTACTTGAAGAATTTAAAAAAGAAATTCAAAAAAATAGCAGTGAATTTAAGCTACAATTAGAAGAAGAAGAGTTGAAAAATCCATTTGAAGAAACCACTTATCGTATTAATTATAGTGATACAATTAACAAACTTAGATCTATTGATAGCTTCAGTCCAAATAAATTTGGAGCGTCAAAGCAAATATCAAAAATAATTGGCTCATCAAAATATTTGAGTGATAATTCGTTAAGAAAAACGTCAGAAATATCAAAAAAAATAAATGAATATTTTAAAGGAAAGCGAAGTTTAGAAATGTATTCATTATGGGAAAAAACGTTTTCATTTTTTGTTATAACTAAGGATGAAAAGGGATTGCTTTTATTTTCAGAACAAGTTCTTAAGTCTATTTCTCAGATTGAATTTAAATTAAATGGAAGAGATAAATTAGATAATGATAAACTTTCACAAGATGTTAAAAATTCCCTAACATCGCACTTAATAAATTCATTTGCTACTGCAGCTGCATTGAACATAAAATTCTTTTCAGCTAATATTTTAAAAGAAATAAAAAGTAAAAGCAAGGAAGATATCAAGATTTATGTAAAGGCATTAAACTTGATACAATTAAAAAGAGCAGCCAATGAAATTATACAAGCTAATTTATTGCGACATAGTTTTTGTTTTTATCCACTATTAAATTATTGTAATCAAAATAGTAGATTTTCTTTTGCTAGCAGTGAACTTTCAAAACAAACAAATTTTGAATTAAACGAAAAGAAGATCCAACTATCTCCAAGATTTGTAAATTTTTATGAAGTTGAACTTTTTAATTTTATAAAATACAAAATTCATAATAAAATACCAGAAGAATTATATAAAAAAGATGAAGAATGTTTTAATAGAAAGTGTCAGTTGAAATTAAATTCAAAAAAGAGTCTAAAAAAATCAAACTTTAACGATTTTATTTCGATAAACAATTTAAATTTAAAAACTCTAGTATTAGATAATTCTAAGAAAATTAACAACGTTAAAATAGGTTTAGTTAATATTAAAGTTGATTTAAATAATAATCAATTATCGTTGGAAAAAAAGCCAAATTTATCACTAATAAGATTAAATGAATTAAATAAAATCTTAAATGAAGCAATTAAGTGTAAAGTTGATTTAATAGTATTCCCTGAGATTTCAATACCGTTTCAATGGGTTTCTAAATTAACAGATTATTCTAAAAGAAATAATCTTGGCATAATTTGTGGATTAGAGCATATTGTCTCTGGAAACGAGGCATATAATTACGTTTGTACAATACTTCCTTTTAAAGATGGAATGTATAATAATACTCACCTTGATATAAGATTAAAAAAAGATTATGCACCTGAAGAAATTGAAAAACTATTGAATAATTATAAACTAATTCAACCCCATAGATGTAAAACTGAAAAACTAAGGCTTTATAAATGGAGGGGTGTATTTTTTTCTGTTTTAAATTGTTTTGAGCTATCTGACATTGATAAACGTGCTTTATTTAGGGGGAAGGTTGATTTTATATTTACAGTTGAATATAATAGAGATGTAAATTATTTTTCAAATATTACAGAAAGTTTTGCGCGTGATATACATGCTTATACAATTCAAGTTAATTCTTCTCAATTTGGAGATAGTAGAATCACCTTGCCAGTTGAAACTAAATTTAAAGATAATGCTAGAATAAAGGGTGGTGAAAATGTTTCATTACTAGTTGGGGATTTAGATATTAAAGCTTTAAGGGCATTTCAAAACTTATCATATACAGATCAATTAAAACACAAAGATTTATTCAAGCCTATTCCTCCAAATTTTAATATTTCTGAAGACAGAAAGTAACTTACATTCATAACTTTTTAGATTAATAAATTTGAAATTTCACCGATCACACTAATCCAGCACACTAATTTAAGCGTGATCTAAAAATAGCTGTTTCGTGACCTAAGTTTGGTGCTAACTTATTTTTAAAACATTGAATATCATACAGTTGCAAGTAAATATCTTGATGGTCCACACTAATACAATAATCCAAATATCCACAAAGTCAATTCATTTCACATTGTTTTATACAAAAAAATATTTTGCACAATAGAATGTGCACTTTATATTATTTATGCACATTAAGATGTGCATTTTATCATTTAGAGGTTCCCATCTTCACCACCTCCCCAGGCCCCATTAGCCTTGCATGATCTAGTAATTCCACCAGAGCCATCACTTTTCGGGTCTTCAAATCACTCAATCCTTTTACGATACTATAAGAATCCTTTAATAAGTAAAACACATTCGTAGTTAGATTGAGAGTTCTTTTATTTGTGGGATAAATTTGAGGCGCGATGGTTTCATTATAAAGCAACTCTATGTCTTTTAAACTTGCCACATAATATTGTATTGATTGGTTTACGCTGCCAGTTTCTTTGTTATAACTCCATGCATCTAATTTGCGCATGACTGCTGGACTATTATGCATAATCATCTCGGCACTTAATTGATACACCAATCCATCCACTTTCCAACGGAGAGTATTGTAATTTGCTAAAGCGGTATCTACTTCACCTGCTGTACTTCCTTTTTTGATTTGATGACTTAAATACAATTCTGCACTGTATTTTATTTGTATTAGCCTACTGATAAAACCCTCCGGAATAGCTTTGGGTGTTGAATTTGGAGTGGAGGAGGGAAGCGCTTGCGCAGCCCCACAAATCCCTACAACTAGTATACCTAAAATGAATTTTAAAACGATCTTATTATTTTTTGAATATTGCATATGAGTAAGTTTATTGTTTAAAAAATGTTTGTTGTGCTAGTACACCTTCTATTTTTGGATTTTGATCATAACCGTTTTCTGCTAAATCTATATTTACATATTGGATGATCTTTTGCATACTCGTATTATGTCCATAGAGGTTTAGGTTCTTGATTAAATAATGTGTGAACGCACCATTGAATCTATTATTGATAAAAGCGTCAGCACTCAATTGGTGAGAAGCGCATCCACTTAATAATGCACCTTGTAATAAACTTGCTTTGGTTTCGACGATGGTTGGATGGACGAGTTTAGTGACATTGGGCATAATTGGTTGTCCTCCTTTAAAATTGCGGAACCTGATTGCTTTTTTATCATTGGTTACAACAGGATCTCTCGACAAATCGGCAGCATGACAACTATCCGATATCCATACAAAATGCACGTCCGTGGGGATCTTGGCGAATCGCTGTGCAAATTCTTTATCACTGATTGCTGTAGCAGCTGTGTCGTTAAAATCATAAGGGCAGATGATTTCATCTAATCCATCTTTTTCGATGGCAGGGTGCTTTGTTGCTTGTTGGGCACCATGTCCACTATACTGAAACAAGATCTGGTCCCCTGCGGAGGCGCCGTCTAATAACCAATCTAATTCTTCTAAAATCCCTTTTTTTGTGGCTTTGCTGTCGGTAATGGTTTTGATATTTTCCCATTCGTATACTTTGTTTTGATTGGCTATAAAATGCCCCATATCTACAAGATCATTAATACATCCTCTTAGGTCATTGCCTGGCAATGGGTAGTCATTAATGCCAACAAGTAATGCTTTGTTTTTCATAATGATTGATTTTGTTTACTTAAATCTATGCTTAAAATAGGCTGTTCCAAATTTTATTTTTACATTTATAAGCGCGCTAAAATCCAAATATAGAAAGGGTTCTAGGGCATTGGTTTCAAACGCAATCATTACAAGAGCCCTGCTATTTTCTAAATAGAATAAAAGCTAAAAAATATTTTTATGGATAAAAAAGAATCGATGCCTTTATGGAAAAGTTTGTTGCTTTTTATGGTCGCTTCAGTATTATTAGTGACCACGGCACCTTTTGGTTTTTTGTATGCGGTGATTAGACAAAGTATTGTAAAGAGAGTGCACTCGCTCTCCGTTTATTTTTTAGAACTCGCAATTGCTTTAGATAATTTAGGCAATGCTTTAATGCAGCATGTGCTGAATGATGCCTTATTAGTGAAAAATAAAAAGACCTATTATTTTGGCAACAAGCTCGAAACTATCAGCAGTGTGATTGGCAAAAACTATGTGACGGGCACTTTGAACTTTTTAGGACTTCGTTTAAATAAGCTTTTACACCGTATAGACGCCAACCATTCCCTAAACTCGATTAACTATGACGTGAGACGTTGGAAGCATTATCGACCATCAAATCCAAAAATTGTAGAACTTAAATAGATCTAACTGGCTGATTATCAATAAAAATAGTGTATTTTCGTGCCCATCCCCCCAATAGCCTTATAGTTACTTATATAATAGTATTACATCAAGCATTTATTACCTTTGCTTGGCTGGTAATTTTGTTGTGTATTATGTGACCAACAAGGGCTTTGCCGTGTCAAAATTTAATATTTGAATAATTCTTATCGTATGAAACAAGTTGTAAAATATATTTTTAGTCTTCATGTTATGTTGTTGTTTGCTATCAATACCATGGCGCAGGAACTGCCTGTGGACATTGCCAATATCAGTGACCAACAATTAGCTGCTTTGGTAGTGAAATACCAATTGGCAGGTTTAAGCGATAATGAGTTCGAAGCAATGGCGAAACAAAGAGGTTTAAGTCCTGAGCAGATTATAATTTTGAAAAAACGCATGACGGAGATTGATCCTTTTAGCAGCACACCTAATGCGAATTATAAAACAAAAACGACGGATGAAAATACAGTGGTAAGAAAGGCAGTGGAGACCAAAGCACCATCAAGTAATAATAATAGTACTTCGAATACATTAAAAGTTTTCGGCGCTGAATTATTTGAAACTGCAGGATTAAGTTTTGAACCTAACCTTACAATTGCGTCTCCTAAAAATTATATCATTGGTGTAGGCGATGAATTAATCATTGATATTTATGGATTAAGTGAGAGTACTAAGAAATTAAAAGTAAGCACAGAGGGGATGATTCGTTTTCCTAACCTTGGTCCAATTAAAGTAGCGGGCTTAACAATAGAGGAAGCGCAAATAAAAATTAAAAATCAAGCGGCCAAAGTATATACCACTATCGTTGGCGGCAATACCAAAGTATTGGTTTCATTAGGTCAAATAAGATCTATCAGAGTGACCTTGGTGGGCGAAGTCAATAAGCCAGGCAACTACACAGTATCTTCTTTGTCTACCATCATGAATGCATTGTATGCATCTGGCGGGCCTAATGCCATTGGATCTTTTCGTAAGATTGAATTAGTAAGAAGCGGTAAATCAATTGTTGAATTTGATTTGTATGATTTTTTATTAAAAGGCGATTTGAGTAAGAATAAATTATTGCAAGACGAAGACGTGATTCGTGTGGGTGCATATGAGACAAGGGTGGCCGTTACAGGTGCAACAAAAAAACAAGCACTATTTGATATTAAAAAAGGAGAAACAGCAAAAGATGTTTTAGCATTTGCTGGTGGCTTTGCAGATTTAGGCTATAAGGAACTGGTGCGTGTAAAGCGCATGGGTGTAAAAGGAAAAGAAGTGTTGACGGTGAAAGCTTCGAGCCTTGCACAGTTTAATTTAGTATCTGGTGATACTTTGGTGGTGGATGCATTAGCAACTAATTATGTAAATAGAGTGAGCATTCAAGGTGCAGTCTATTATCCTGGGGAATACGGTGTGAGCGAAATGCCGAACTTAAAATCTTTATTAAATACTGCACAGGTAAAAGAAAATGCATTTTTGGATCGTGGGATATTGCGCCGCTTCAATGCAGACCTAACACCTAAATTAATCAGCTTTAATATTAGCGATGTGTTGGCGGGCAAGGAACAAATGGAATTGCAAAAAGAAGATTCTATTTTCATCTACGCCAAAGAAGCCATCCGTGAAAAATATACCATCACCATCAATGGTGAAGTGAATCATCCTGCTACTTATGCTTTTGCTGACAATATGCGTGCACAGGATTTGATTTTACTAGCGGGTGGATTTAAAGAAGGTGCTTCTTTACAACGTGTAGAAATTGCACGTCGTTTGAATGCAACTGATGCAGCAGGGGATCAATCTGCTTATGCAATTGTGAAAGCGATTGACATTAGTAATACAAGTAACAATGAAGATTTAAATTTTGTGTTAGCGCCTTTTGACATTGTATCTATTCGTAAAGCACCTAATTACAAAGTGCAAATCATGGTATCGGTAGATGGTGAAGTGATGTATCCTGGTAAATACACTTTATCTGCAAATACAGAGCGTTTATCTGATATGATTATTAGAGCAGGTGGATTAAAAACTGCTGCTTATAGTGCAGCTGCAAAATTATCTCGTAAAACAAAGTCAGGAGAATTTAAGCCAGTAGGGATTCGTTTGACGGATGCATTAAGCAAGCCGGGTAGTGTGGAAGACGTGATTTTAGAACAAGGTGATAGTGTGTATATTCCTAAATTAGTACAAACAGTGCAAACCACTGGTGCATTGAATGTACCACGTCAAGTGGCTTACCATAATGGCATGGGCTTTATGAAAGCAGTTAGAGAATCGGGTGGATTTCAAACCAATGCCAATCGCAGACATGCATATGTGGTGCGTGCAAATGGTGAAATCAAAACCACTAAGCGTTTCTTTGTATTGCATTTTTATCCAAGAATAGAACCTGGTGCAGAATTAATTGTTCCTGCTAAAAGGCCTAAAGCACCTATTACGACTGCCGAATTCATTGGTATTAGTTCTGGTATCGCAAGCTTAGCAGGATTGATCATTGCATTAATTAATACCACTAAATAGTTTATATGAGTAATAGCAATCATAAAACAGCCGCATTATCTGATTTAATCAATGCCGTTCAAGGCTATTTTAGTTTTGTGTTAAGACAAAAAAAATTAATAGGCGCATTGATGCTTTCAACTGCACTACTGGCCATGGTGTATGGATTTTTACAAAGTCCAAAATACGAAGCTACTACTACTTTTGTATTAGAAGAGAAATCAGCTTCGGGTGGTGGTTTAGCCGGATTGGCTTCTCAGTTTGGATTTGATATGAACAGTTTAACTGGCGCAGGTGCTGGTTTATTTTCTGGCGACAATATTTTAGACATTGTAAAGTCTAGGGTCATTGTAGAAAAAGTGTTGCTTACAGCGGTAGACACCAATGCAAAAGACAAATCTCTAACACTGGCTGATTTATATTTAGATTTTACAGGCTTGGGTAAGAAATTAACTAAAAAAGGAACGCCGGTCAATTTTGCGAGCAATGCCAAAGACCAAGCTTCTACTACTTTAAAGGATAGCGTACTTTTTTCAATCTATGATAAAATCACCAAGAACAATATCACGGTAGATAGAGTGAATAAAAAAGGATCCATCTTTAAAATAACAACTATTTCTGACAACGCTGTTTTTTCTAAAAGCATGACAGATCGTTTATTGTTTGAAACGACGAAGTACTATGTGAATATCAAAACGAATAGCGCTAGTGAGAATGTACAAAGGTTGCAACGCAGAGCAGATTCTTTGTCTGCTATTTTGAATGCAAAGTCTTACAATGCTGCTGCCTATCAAATTTTGGATCCAAACGTTGCTTATAAATCGATGTCTGTTCCGGGTGAATTATCTCAAAGAGATAAAACCATCGTGTATAGCATCTATGCAGAAGTGATTAAGAATTTAGAGATGGGCCGTATGTCCTTAGTGAGCCAAACACCTATCATTCAATTATTAGACCAGCCTAAATATCCATTGATCGATCAACGTAAGTCCATTTTATTTTTAATGGCCGTAGGCGCGATCATTGGCTTGTTCATTGGCTTAATGGCATCTGTTTACATTTATACAGATAAATAAGTTTCATGCAGCGTATTTTTTTACTCCGTGCTTATGGCGATTTTGTGATCGCAATACAAGCCATCGCTAAGAGCGATAAAAAAATACAGATCGTAGCTTCAGATCATTTAGCGCCTCTTTACCATGCGTTACGCGCTGCTTCAGTCATCCCCCCTTTATCTATTGAATTTATTGAATTGGGTATCCAAGAAGGACAACTCAATTTTTTCACGAATAAGCAATTGCTTTCATGGAATACTTGGCGACAATTAAGCAAACTAAAAGCGTACATTAAAGCCAATCCTAACCATAAAGGCAAGGATTATATAGAACAAGATATTCGTAGGTCCGCTTTTAATTTTATTGTTGGACATACATTTCAAGCGGTTGTGCCTGCTGGTGCAAATGTGTATTCCGCTTTTGCTGATTGGTTGAAACTACATAATGATACATTAAAGGATGAAACAATAAAAGAGAAGCATCTTAATGAAGTTTTAGTAATTCCAGACGCGAGACTGCAAAAAAGAGTGATTCAACCTGCACTATTGGCGCAGTTAAAAAAGGATACCATTGCTAAAGGGTTCAATTTTAAGGTTGCAAGATTTAAACATCCTGTAGTTACATCTGATTTAACTTATAACAATTTTGATCAATTGATACAATATATGTGGGCTGCTGATTTTATTATTTGCACAGACAGCCTTCCTGCACACTTGGCGTATGTATTAAAGAAGCCGCATTTTATTTTTTATCCTAAACAAGGCATGACGAACTTCTTCACGCCTTATGCAATTGCAAATAATACGATTGGTCATTTCGAAGAAACAGATTTTAGATTTTTAAACAATGATATTGCATCCTAAACCGATACATGCTTTTATGCTTTACTCTCAAAGAGAGCAAGCCAGATTGCCTCAGGTGGGGCTAATTCAAGATGCCATTGAAAACCTTGAATTGATTGAAGCGGTCTATCCAAAGTATACACATGTGCCTTTTCTAGATAAAATGATTGCACTGTCAAAGCATAGAACAGGAAAGGCCTTGTTGACAAATGAAATTGGAGTTTTACTTGGACATAGAATCATTTGGAAGCGCATCTTAAAAGAAGCTAAATCAGAAGAGGAGCATTTTATGATTTTTGAATCAGATAGCAAAATCAATGATGTCCAATTATTGAAAACCAATTTTCATCAATATACCAGTCCTTATGATTTATTTTTTTGGGGTGCTTGGGATGGACATGCAAGATTAAAAAAATCGACTATTCAATTTCAAACGGGCGTATTTAAGATCGGTGAACCATTGATCAAATCGGTCTATTGTACTTATGGTTATTCTTTAAATAAAAAAGCCGCTACTTTATTACTTAAGTCTACCAACAAAATTGCTTACCCAGTTGATATTTTTAAAAAATATATTCCTCAAGGTAGCCTAAGACTCGGTGCTGCAAGGCCCGAAATTGTATCCGCTTGGTACAATACACCTAGTACCATTCGAAAAGAAGGATTGGGCAAGAAATTAAAAAATTGGGCCATCGTTCAAATCTTTGACTTTCGAAATCGCATCCATGCGTTTTTTAGTTAAAACAACTTAATTTGTATTATGTCGACTCCTGCAAAATCTTTAATCGTTGTTACCTGGGATGGAAAATCTCAGCCACTCAATCATATCTACTTTGATGCAATACCTGCATTTGATTGGTTTGTATTTGATTATAGTGGCAAAGGCGATCTTGATGGATTATCCGCTATTGCACCCAAGCATGTGCTAAGTGTTGCTACAGAATGCAAGGGGCAAATCATCAGCGCATTATATAAGTATCTTCAACCACTTAACGCCGAATCGAACTATCAATACATCGGCATTTTTGATGATGATCAATCTATTAGCACTTCTGATATCAATAAATTATTGTTCATTGCCCACTTAGAACAATTAGATGTGTTCCAACCTAGCCTCACACATGATAGTTATTATGACAATCGACAATTCATTCACAAGCCAGGCTACCAAGTTCTAGCCGCAGATTGGGTTGAAGTGATGTGTCCATTTTACCGTATGGATATTTTTAATGCTTTTGCCCTGCATTGTATTGACAATATTTCTGGTACAGGCTTGGATTTATATTTAGTACCAACAATCCAATACTTGATGGGCAAAACCAATATCGCTGTGGTACATGCGGTTCAAGTAAAACATACACGCCCGGTAAGAACGGGTGCAAGGGTTTTTTCTAACGGAAAAACAGCTGTTCAAGAAATTCAAATCATGCAAGCATTAAGTAAAACTTTATTGCTGCAGAAAAATACAGCATCAGAAGATAGCCCTGCTTATCAAAAAATACTTCAAATCCTGAACAAAGAAAGTAAGGGGGACATCACGATTGCAGATAAGTTGGGTAGAATTGTGCCGCTTTTTAAAAATATCTACCGTATGTTGGTGGATGCTAGTTACCGCTAATTGATGCATACAAGTAAAAACATATTTTACAATGTACTCCTGGCTATTTCCCAGGTACTTTTCCCATTAATTACTTTTCCCTACCTCGCTAGAACACTTGGTCCTTCGCATATTGGGGTTATTAATTTTGCTGAGAGCTTTGCGAAATATTTTATCTTATTGGCTGCCTTGGGTATTCCTATTTATGGAGTACGTGAAATTGCTAAGCATGCACAGGAAAAAGCTGTATTGTCTAAAACCTTTTCTGAAATTTTCTTGATCAACTTATTTGGTACATTTTTATTGGCCTTGGTTTTTTTAGGCCTAATTTATTTTGTACCACAATTATACATGGAAAAGGAATTGTTTTATTGGGCCCTGGGATATTTTATATTGCAGGTCTTTCAGTTGGAATGGTTTTTTACGGGCATGAATCAGTTTAAGTTCATCGCCATTCGCTCATTCATTATCCGTTTTTTATTCATTGCAGCGGTCTTTCTCTTTATTAGAACCAAAGCCGACTATGTCAATTATTTTATCATGCAATTAGGGCTTACCATTGTATTGGCTTTATTGAATGGTAAAAAATTATTTGAATTATTAGCGCTTCGTGAGATCTCTTTCAAGGCCTTGGAATTTAAAAAACATTTGAAGCCGATGGCTTTATTGTTTTTAACCATCTTTACTATTTCTGTTTACTTCTCTTTGGATACGATCTTATTAGGTTTCTTAGCAGACAATCAAAGTGTAGGTTATTATGCGTCTGCATTGAAGTTAAATCGTTTATTCATTGCCGTACTAAGTGCTATCTCGGTTGCCATGTTTCCAAATTTAGTGAGCTTATACCATCAAGGGCTTAAAGAGGTCTTTGTAGAAAAAATTGAACAGTGTACTTATTTGGCAATGAGTATTTCTATTCCATTGGTATTTGGAATTACACTTTGTGCACCTGAATTAATTGAATTATTATTGGGCGCGCATTTTGAACGCACTATTCTGCCTTTACAAATTACTGCGCCACTTATTTTTATTATTAGCCTGTCTGGCATTTTTGGATTTCAGGTATTAAGTGCGGTTGGAAAAGATCGTGCAATTTTGATTGCTGCACTTATTGGCATGTTAATTAGTATTGTGGCTGCCATTGCCTGGGTGCCCATGTATAAAGAAGTAGGAGCTGCTTATACCATTTTATTAACGGAATTTGTTGTTGCCTTGGCTTTCTTTATATTTGCTATTCAACACCTACAAGTAAAAAATATTGCCGCTATTTTTTTAAAACAAGCTTTAGGCGCCCTGCCTTATATCTTTATCATACTTGCATTTAAAGCCCTTGTGCCCACTGTCTTATTAAGACTCACCGTAATTACCATCTTTGCACTTGCTTGGTTTGTACTATTCCAATTGTATATTTTGCCTAACAGTGTTTATAGAAAACAATTAGATCAATTACAGGCTAAGTTGTTTAAGTCTAAATAAATTAGAAGCCTATTTTTTTCTTGATGCTTCTAAGTCTTGTCCTTACTGGATAAGCTGCTCCTCCCAGTTCATAATAATTTTCTAACTGTGCCAGCATTTTGTTGTGTAATAGAGTATCGTCTATGCCCATTTTTTGATAAGATGGATTTAGTGCCTCTTGAACACGCAGGTTTTGTTCTAAACGATTCCAATAGGCTTTTGTTGTTTCAAAATTATCGGTGTTGATGGTGGATGCATATAGGTTCCTGTTCATTTCCAATAATCCTTCAGGGTCAACTGTATTACCACCCATTTGTTGCGCTGCATGTATGCGGTATTGAAATAATTTTTCTGTGCAATAAGCAAGTTTCCCTTGGCTTGCATAATACAAGGCCATCCACCCATCATGTAATAATCCTTGCACATTCGGGAATGGTTGCGATAATAATGTTTGGACATTTTTAATGGCTAATCCGGCTCCTGTGACAATATTATCTACTCGGTATAAAAATTCAAATAAATTAAATTCCGTTTTTGGGGTTGAGTTTGGTGTCGAGTTCAGCGTTGCTTCTGGAAATCCAATGATATCCCATAGCGCCATATCCTGTATAATTTCATCCTTTTCATTAATCAACTCTGCATTTGAAAAAACGGCATCTATATTGGGATGTCTTTCAAAAAAAGTACAAATAGTGTCCACTTTATTGGGTAACCAAATATCATCTTGGTCTGCTAAAAAAATAATATCCCCTTTTGTAAGCCCCAAACATTTTTCCATATTCTTGGTGCTGCCCATTTGCTGTTCGTTTTGGTATAAATGAATGATACCTGGATAGGCATTTTGGTAAGCTTGAATAATATCAATCGTTTCGTCTGTGGACCCATCATCACATATCACAATTTCATCTACCTTTTGAGTTTGCATCAATATAGAATCCAGCTGCTTTTTTATATAAGCAGCACCATTGTATGTGAGGAGAGATGCAGATAAATACATAACTTTGTTAATATGTCAAAAATAGCACAGATTAGTTTGCTTTTCTTGTTAATCTTTTCAACAAAATATGCTTGGTCACAAAATCCTGTGGCAATAGGCCAATATGGATTGGATGAATGGGTACGCAATTTGCAACTATTAGATAAAATAGATGCCAATCAATCTTTAACCACAAGACCATTTTATACCAAGCAATCACAAACATTCAATGACCTGTTGAATTTGGTGGATTCTACCAATCCTTACCAATTATCCAAGGGGAATTTTAAATCGCTTCATTGGCAAGTGCTTCCAATAGAATTGACGCAGAAATTCAATACCACCCGCCCTTATGGTTGGAATGACCAAGCATTGGGTTTTAGCAAGGGCTATCAAGCACAATTAAGAACAGGCATCTATGCCAATTGGAAATTCCTACATGCACAATACCAACCTGAATTAGTGCATTACGCTTCTGGCGCTTTTCCTAAAAAAACTAAAATACTTCCTGGACAATCTTTTATTGGCATTCGTGCTGCTGGTTTTTCATTAGGCATCTCCTCTGAAAACCTATGGTGGGGCCCTGGCAGGTATAGTTCCTTATTAATGAGTAACAATGCACAAGGTTTTGAGCATGCTCGTCTAAACACCACACGCCCTATTAATATTGGGATTGGTAAAATTGAATTTGCCTTGGTCTTGGGTAGGATGACCCGCGATACCGCTCAAGGTTTTGAAAATAACAATTTACAAAAACGTGCTTTCGATTATAGCCAACCAAGTACTAGACAATACAATGGATTGAATATTGTGTTTCAACCCCGCTTTACTAAAAATGTTTTCTTTGGATTGACGAGGGCTTTTCAGAACTATGAATCTCCTAAGCCTAATGCCAGTTTTGCGCAGAATCACTTGCCTGTGTTGAATGGCTTATTCAAAAATAATTATGCCGACGATACCTTAAGTAAGGATCAGATTTTAAGTTTGTACACGCGCTGGGTATTCCCAAAAAGTCACGCAGAAGTGTATTTTGAATATGGTTACAATGATGCCAAACAAAACGGTCGTGACTTAATGTTAAACATGTCTCATGCAGGTGCCTATACTTTTGGTTTCAAGAAATTACATTATATAAATTCCGCATCTTTTTTAGCATTGGGTGCAGAAGCTACAAGAATGTCTCAGACTCCAAGTTATTTTCAAAGAACAGCGGGTAATTGGTACGAGCATGGACAAGTGTTTGAGGGCTTCACTAATCAGAATCAATTATTGGGTGCAGGATCTGGGATGGGCAATGACTTACAAACCATCACCTTAAGCTGGCACCAGGGTTTTAAAAATATTGGCTTTAAGTTTCAGCATATCTCTAATGACCCGATGTTGAATACCGGTGAGAACGCTGCTAAGTTGCGCAATACCAAATGGGATGATTATGTATTTGGTGTCAGCAGTGGCTATCGTTACAAACAAATTATTTTTAGTGCGAACCTTGAATATGTAAAAGCTAAAAATTACAATTGGGTCAACAGCAATCAACAAGGCAATGTATTTGCTTTTTTAAACACCATCTTTATTTGGTAATTCATGCAACATAGTTTTTCAATATATCCTAGGTATTTTCTTTTATTGCTTTTGTCTTTTGGCTTGAGTCAAGCTGCTTTTGCTCAGATTGCATTATTAGATGATGTAGCGCTGACTGATCAACAAAGAGACCAACAGTTATTTAAAAATAGTTTTAAAAACCAATCCTTCTTATTACGTTCGGCACAGGACTACAGAATACAACAAAATATCCCTTACCGTAATCTAGGAAAAAGCAAATTTGGGAAAGCGCTTAAATGGGATGGCATTCAGATCAAATACAATCTACAGGATAATAGCAAAATGCCTTATGGTTTTAACAATGGTAATCTTTATCCTGCTGTAGGTGGTCAACACAGAATGAGCATTGGTACAAAATTAAAATGGCGTTTTATTGAATTGAATTTACAACCCGAAATGGTGAGCGCGCGCAATTTGAATCCGCCGCCTTTTTATGGCAATCAACAGGATGGTAATTTTTGGGCACGTTATTATTTCTTGATTCAAAACAATATCGATTACTATACCCGTATAGGCAAGAAGCCGCTCTCTACTATTTTTCCTGGGCAGTCTAATTTGGCTTTTAATTATAAAAAGTTTGCGATTGGTGTTTCAACCGAAAATCAATGGTGGGGTGCAGGTGTACGCAATAGTTTAATGATGACCAACAATGCCCCTGGCTTTTACCATCTATTTCTTAAAACCAATAAGCCTGTTGAAACAAAATGGGGAACGATTGAAGGTAAAGCCATTTTGGGTCGTCTTGAATCACCCACTACTGCAGCGCCAGAAGATAGCATGATGCGCTCCATTTGGGAAGGAGGTATTGCGCGTAAAAATTTATCGGTTCGTCGCATAGAAGGATTTACATTAAGTTATCAACCTAAATGGATTCCTAATTTTTATATCGGTTATAGTTTTGTGAGTCAGAGTTATATTCAAAACAGAAATTTAATCGGAAAAGAATTAGGCTACTTTGATGCAGGGCGTCCTAAGCAACAGTTAGGTGCTTTTGTATTTAGATTTGTTTTACCAAAAGACCATGCAGAATTTTATGCAGAGTTAGGACAGCCTAATCAAGCAGTGAGTCCTTGGCGCTTTTTTGGCGACTCTGTAAAAACTGGATTTGTATTGGGTGCGCGTAAATTATTTCCAATAGGAATCAAGGGTGCTTATTTTAAATTGTATTCAGAGTTTACCCAACTCCAACTTATGAATCCTTTATTGGTGATTGACAACAATAGTCCTTATGGGGAGCCTTTAAGAAATAGCTGGTATACAAGTGCAAAGATTCGTCAGGGTTACACGCATCAGGGTAAATTATTGGGTGCATCCATTGGCCCAGGTTCAAATAGTCAAACCATTGGTTTTAGCTTTCACAAAGGCATGAATAAAATTGGCTTCTTCTTTGAACGTGTAGCAAACAACAATGATTTTTATTTATACCAATACTATAGTAGTGCCTATTACAATAGATACTATGTAGATTTGCACCAAGGTATAGAGGCGCAATGGCAGGTGAATACACACTTACTTTTAGCGGCATCCGTTTTAAAAACCAATACCTTAAATTATAAATGGATCAGAATAGAAGATGGTTCTCCATGGGATCGTCCAGCGGTTCAGTCGGACAGAGACAATGTGTTGATCAACTTCTCTTTAAAATATAGTTTGTATGCTGGCCGCTAAGCGCATTTATTTAAACCTTTATTTTTTCGTCATGGCTTGCTATGTCTTTTTTAACAAAGGCGTGGCGTATAGTTTTTTGGTAGAAGCGGTTTGGTTATTGGGCATAATGTTAATTTTCTTATCTCGCCGTAGTTATGAATTTGCGTGGGATCTACGCGCAAAGCTTTTATTGTTCTTTTTGATCATCGGCATTATTTATATTCCAATTGGATTAAGGGGCTATCCTTTCATTGATGTGGTACGTGATAGTTTTGTTTTTCAATATGGCTGGTTTGTGTTTATTGTTTTTTTATTCAAAGATTTGCAGCAATTGGTTTGGCAAAAAATCATTGCCATCTATTCTTGGTTCCCTGTCTTTGGCTTACTCAACTTCTTCTTACAAAACTTTGTAGAAAATTTTGATCGCTTTAAACCATTTGGCGATATCTCATTTGTTTTATACAAGTACGGTGATATGGGCGTACACTTATTAATCAGTTCATTAGTATTGCTGGTGTTCCAACAAAAAAGATCTATTCGTTTTCAGGCAGTGATGGCCATCTTAATTTTGTTCAACCTGTTGATCTTAACCGCCTATAGTAGATCTGGTATGCTGGCCTATGTGTTGGGTGTGTTGGTTTATATTATATTATCCAATGAAGCCTATATTAGAACTAGAGTAAAACAATACACTAAGTATTTACCGATTCTTTTAATGATTGTTGTACCTATTTATGCTTCTATCAAAGTACAGGAGAATTTTCAGGGACGTAAAGTAGGGATAGAACAAGTCACACAAAATGTGGGTTCATTTGTTGGGGTTAGTAAAGATGCCAACCTAGAAGACAATAAACTTTGGCGTTTAGTATGGTGGGCTAAGATTTTGGATTATAGCTTTTCACCTTCCTATTTTTTCCAGGGCAAAGGCTTAGGAATGAGTTTGTCTGAGACAGACGAAGTGGTTTCTGAAGCAGAGGAAGTGCGTTCTCCACATAATTTTAATTTAACGGTCATGGCACGTTTCGGTGTGCCTGTCTTTTTCCTTTGGTTGTTTTGGTTGTTCATTTTATATAAGCCTATGTTTAAAAGACAACTCAATGCAAAAACCTTATTGATCTCGACGGTGCTCTTGGCCTTTATTGTAAATGCAAGCTTCGATGTATTCTTAGAAGGCCCAATGGGTGCATTTCCTTTTTGGACTTGGGTGGGTTTATTATTGATGACACAGGCTTTTCCTGTCAACGATATAGAAACGAAAAAGGAAGTTGAATAAATTAAATTTAACTTCGTTCAATCATGATTAATTAATTCGTTTAATGCATCCTAAAGTCAACATTCTCGGCACGCATATTAATTCTATCCGCAATAATGATTTGTTGGTAGCATTGACGCAGGTGATTCTGGATTGGAGGACCCAATCCGACCAGCTTCTTGAAATAAATAAAAATGCCTCAAATTCCACGACGCAGGTTTGTATTACCCCTACGAATTCTTTATTAGCAGCACGTAAACAACCTAATGTGCAAGCTATTTACAATGCAGCCGAGTGGGTAATCTGTGATGGGGTTCCCGTAAAATGGGCTGCAGGGTTTTTAGGAACACCCATTGTGGAAAGAATTACAGGCTTGGATTTATTGCCCGACTTAATTCAATTGTCGCACGAAAAAAACTTTAGTGTATTCCTATTGGGCGCGAGCCCAGGTGTAGGGGAACAACTAAAAAATAAAATCGAAACTGAATTCCCTAACTGTATCGTGAAAGGCATTTATGTGCCGCCGTTTATGACGGTATTCACGGAAGCAGAAAATAAAAAAATGTTGGCTGCGGTGAATCAATCAGGAGCTGACATTTTATTGGTAAGCTTAACGGCACCTAAACAAGATGTCTGGATTGCACAACACAAGCAGCTATTGCAAGTGCCTTTGTCTATTGGTATTGGCGGTGCTTTTGAAGTGATGGCGGGTCTAGTGCCCCGCGCACCTAAATGGATGCATGCTGCTGGATTAGAATGGCTCTACCGTTTGATACAGGAACCTAAAAGAATGTATAGACGTTATTTGATTGAAGCACCTTTATTTATTCCCTTGATTATTCGCCAGAAGTTTTCTAGAAAATAATAAATAAGCTGCTGGTATTTTAGTAGCCTATTTTAATATTGATTCGCGGGTCTATTTTTAATTGTTCTTATTACGGCTTATCTTATCCCATAACTAATTCCTAACTGTATGGTTTGTCCACTTTGTATATCGGGGTGGACATTGTTGTTTTTATAGGAATAGTCAATCGACTCAAAACTGCCCAGCAAATAAAAATTGTTAATCCATTCGTATTTTACCTGCAAAAACAAATCCTTTCTTTTGCTTTGTAAATCAAATAAGAAGGTTGGTTGTGGTTCGGCTAAATATTGATCTGCAATACTGCCTTGACCTCCTTTACGAATACTTTGAAACCTTGCATAAAAATTCAGTTTCGGTATTGGGTTGTATTTTGCAAAGACCATGAATCGATCAAAATTATTCCCCATCCAATCGCCCATCACACGGTCATACTGCGTGTAGTTTTGTGCGGCCACTAGATTCGTGTACACAAATGGATTGACTCTAGTGTATTCTGTGCCTATTGTTAAATAAGGCAATAAGACATCTGTTATTGATCCTCCAACAGTGTAACCTAATTGATTCCTGCTCTTGGCCTTATTAAATATTGTTGCTACGCGGATCTCATCTATAAACATAGAGCCATAGAGATGGGTGTTCTTAATATGATTTCTTGAACTTGCTTGTATAAAAAATTGCCCATTAGATCCGGCATTGATATTGTAATTGCTTCGGTTGTTATCGTATACCTTGAAAAAGTTAATGGGAATAAAAAAGCCGATATCTGTTTTGTCGCTATATACAACACTCTCGCCAATAGCAATGTTTAATCCCTTTGCTGGTGTAAAGACTAAACTATGCGTAGCCATATATTTTGGTATATATTGTACGCGTAGCTCTCCACTACCTGCACCCACACCTGCTGTGTACAATGCATTTGAGTCTACGATATTACTATTCAACCATGCATGCGTATAATTAAATTGCATCCATTTAGTGGGTTGATAATCTAGTCTGATGAAAGGATAACTACTTACCTTATTGTCCAATACAATTTTTCCATTTTCTCCATAACCCCAATTCAAATGATCTTTTCCTAAACTGATAGATCCTTTATTCCAACTATAACTTACACTGGCTCTTACCTCACTAAAGTTCTGCGATGTGGCTGTTGGATTGTATAATTTGATAATAGATTTTTCTGGGCTTGCCGCTCTAAACAAATTCATGCCGGTGCCGTTTTCAGTATAATCTCTATAATAAAACTGAAATGCAAATTGCTTGGCTTGTCCCCAAAAGCTTAAGCCTTGACTCATTTGTGTGAAACTATTCCCTGATCTACTAATACGCATCAAAGATCCCATTGGGTCTACATTTAAACTAAAATCTTTTTGATGCAAGTACAATCCTCTTAATCTTTTGTTGGCATCTTTTTGAATTGCTTTTAAACGCGCAGTATCTGTGCCTGCTATGCTGCGGTATTCTTGTAAATAAAAACTTAGTTCTGCTTTCTCAGTAGCACTTAATGCAACTCCATTGTTACTGCTAAATTCTTCAGTATCTTTTTCTAATGCAATCAATGCATTTTCTATTTGCTTTCTTGTGATGGGTTGTATGATATCTTGCAAATTGATCTTTCCCTTCTGTGCCATTCTTTGTAGATAGCCCATCACTGGTGCTTCAGGATTTTCCCAAATAGTTTGTGCTTGCAGATTTGTTAATACAGTTATGCATGTAAGGAGTGTAAGTATCCATAATTTCCATCCTCCTTTATATATTTTAATATTCAACTGCATTCGTATTTTGTTGTGTTAATGTAGCGCCGCGAAATAATCAACCAAGTTTCTATTGTACTATTAGTATGCGTTTTGATCACCTCTAATAATATTGATCACGGTTTGTAAAATAATCTGACAGTCCAGCCAGAATGTCCATCTGTGAATATAGCTTAAATCAAAATCTACACGCTCTTGCATTTCCTCTACCGTCTTGGTTTCTCCTCTACAGCCATTTACCTGCGCCCATCCGCTGATACCTGGTAATACTATATGCCTTAACATATAATTGTCTACGGTATGCATGGACTCCATATTCAATGGTGTGGGATGTGGTCTTGGTCCTACCACCGACATATTGCCGATTAATACATTCCAGAACTGCGGTAGTTCGTCTAAGTTTGTTTTTCTTAAGATGCGACCAATACTCGTGATTCTTGGATCATCCTTATGTGCTTGTTGGTACTTGCCATCCTCGTCTACATCTTTGCTATTCTGATCCATCGTCCTGAACTTATAACAAAGCAAAAGTTTATTATTCAGTCCCCATCTTTCTTGTTTAAAAAATACCGGACCCTTTGAACTTAATTTGATCAAGATTGCAATCAACGGAAACATCCACACCCCAATCGTTAAAAAAAACAACGATGCAAATACAATATCAAAACTGCGCTTCAATAATTTATTCTCCCATCTATCCAATGGCAAGGCGCCCACATTAATGACTGGCAAACGTCCAATATTATTGATATGCGCACTCGATGTGGCGTACTGTCTTAGATCGGGCAGGATACGTACTTTGGTTTTATGAAAATCACATACATCTATACATTGTTGGATCAATGCATATTTATCATTGGGCAAGGCAATCACCACTTCGTCGATCGGATTTTTTAATAAGACGGTTCCCAATTGATTGATATTGCCTAAATAAGGGCAGCCATCTATTGTCGCCGGCTGTTCATCTACTAAACCAGCACATTGATATCCATAGTAATAATATTTCTTCACTGTCTCCACAAAATTTTGTGCTGCTGGTGTGGCGCCTACCAATAAAATGGAGTCGTATAATTTGCCTTGATAAAATGCCGCATGCCTATTTTTACGTAAAATGTACTTGGTGACAGTGGCTAATAAAAAGATATAGCTTAGAAAACAGACAAAAAATTTGAAATTATACCGCTCTCCGGGCTGCAAAAAGAACAGGCTCGAACTCAGGATAATCGCAAAAAGGATCACATGGTATAGGATAAAGATGATCTCCTCCGAGAACTTATTAGAGCGACGGTCGGCATACAATTTGGAGAAATTGGCCATCAAATACCAGAAAAACAGGGATAATCCGAGGAAAAAGGGGTTAAAAATGCTCGAAACATGCCCAAAAAGGGTCATAAGGGTTGCACAATAAGCTACCAGCATTACCCCAGCATCATTTACATACCTAATATAATTATAGTTCGTACTCGGTTTTTTCATGATTTTGTCCCACAAATTGATAA